>ERZ773258.1437-NODE-1437-length-18938-cov-6.634168_pt1 | contig 18938 bp, 23 predicted proteins | sample MGYA00511962_ERZ773258 | MGnify/ENA primary metagenome ERZ773258 (study PRJEB29015, sample SAMEA2737755) | human gut metagenome | biome: human gut; feature: human-associated habitat; material: faeces | place: China | collected 2012 ... | reverse complement strand
AAAATAAAAAATAAATTATGTAAAAAATTTTCATAATTTAATATTTAAAATTGCTAATTTTGAAAATACTATCCTGAATTATATAAATTTATATTTTAAATATTTATCAGTAAAAAATAAATATAGTATTAAAAACCCATTAGATTAGATGCTAATAAAGTAAAAAAAGTCTTGCCTTTTTATCTTTTTTATGTTACAATCGATATTGCGAGAAGGCAATCCGCTGTTTTTATATTGTCTGATATGATTGCTGGATAAGAAAAGGAGTGAAATCGTATGAGTAATATTATTGAAAAAATTACTGCAAAACAAATTAATCCTAACATTCCAGAATTTAGAGTTGGAGATACTGTTAGAGTAGACGTTAGAATTATCGAAGGGAAAAGAGAAAGAATCCAAGCTTTTGAAGGTGTTTGTGTAGCTAAAAGAAGTGGTGGAATATCAGAAACTTTTACTGTAAGAAAAATGTCTGGTGGAATTGGTGTTGAAAGAATATTCCCAGTTAATTCACCAAAGATTGATAAAATAACTGTAGTAAGAAAAGGTAGAGTAAGAAGAGCAAAACTAACTTTCTTAAGAGGTTTTATTGGTACATACAGAATAAAAGAAAGAAAATAAGACTTCAAAAGTCTTATTTTTGTTATGGAGGATAAAATGGGAAATATATTTAAAAATAAAACATTTAAAACAATAATGAGCTATTTATTAATAATAGTTTTAGTAATATTAATTAGAATATTTTTTATAGATCCAGTTAGAGTAGATGGTGGTTCTATGGATACAACTTTAGCAAATGGCCAAATAATGATACTAAACAAAATTGTATATAAAAGAAATGATGTTAAAAGATATGATATTGTTGTTGTAAATGAAGGCGATAAATCTATAATAAAAAGAGTTATAGGTCTTCCTGGTGAAACAATAGAATATAAAGATAATAAGCTTTATATAAATGGTAAGGAAACTTCTGATCCATATCCATCAACAGAAACAGATGATTTTAGTATTACTGATATTGGCCATACTAAGATTCCAGGGGATTGTTATTTTGTAATGGGTGATAATAGAGCAAATTCATTAGATAGTAGATATCCAACTGTTGGAGTAGTTAGAAAAAATCAAATTGTTGGAAGAGCAAAACTTAGAATATGGCCTTTAAATAAACTCGGAATAGTAAAATAAATCATATATATATGGTTTATTTTTTTATCTTTAAATGCTATAATTACTATAGTTAAAAGAAGTAGGAGTAATAATATGATTAATCAAAGATTAATAAAAAAAGAAGCAAAAAAAAATATAAAAAAACATTATTTTAGAAGTGTAATACTCGTATTTGTTTGTTCTTTGCTTCTTGCAGGAGGATTTAACTTTACAACAAAAAACCTAATAGATATTCCAGCTGCACAAAAAGAAGCAAATAAAATAATTAATAATAAAAAAATTAGTGGTATAGAAGTACTAGATGAAATAGAAAAAAAATTACCTAGTGAAAAACAAATTAAAAAAGATTTTAGTAATAAATATACAAATGGAGTACTATCATATATAATTAATGAAACAACAAGTAGTGGTTCACTTGTATTTGCGATTCTTAATGGTATAAATAAAGTAGTCTTTGAAGGTAAGATAGGTTCTGCAGTAACAATATTTTTAAGTAGTATTGTTTTAGCATTATTTACAATTATATTTATTAATACACTTGAAATAGGAAAAAATAGATACTTTTTAGAAAAAAGAAGATATTATGATACAAAAATTGATAGATTAATTTATCCATATAAAGTTAAAAAAACATTTCATATGGCATACATTTTATTTATAAAAAATATATATCAGATATTATGGAATTTTACTATAATAGGTGGAATAATTAAATATTATGAATATTCATTAATACCATATATTTTAGCAGAAAATCCAAAAATTACTAAAAAAGAAGCATTTAAATTATCAAAAGAATTAACAAATGGAAATAAATTAAATCTATTTTATTTAGATTTATCCTTAATTGGATGGGGAATATTAAAATTATGTACATTTAATTTAAGTGGTATATTTTTCTCAGATGTATATAAAGAAGCAATTCATGCAGAAGTATATATGACTTTAAGAAATAAAGTTAAGTTAGATGATAATTATAGGAAACTATTAAATGATTCATTATTAGATATAGAAGAAAGAATAAATGAAGAATATCCAGAAGAAAAATATACTATTCAAACAAGAAAATGGTTAAAAGGTGATTTTAATAAAGATTATAGTATTAAAACATATATATTATTCTTCTTTACATTTTCATTTGTTGGTTGGATTTGGGAAGTATTTTTAAATTTATTAAATAATGGTACATTTGTAAATAGAGGGACAATGCATGGACCTTGGCTTCCAATATATGGATTTGGTGGATTATTAATATTAATACTACTTAAGAAATTTAGAAATAAACCAGCATTATTATTTATAAGTGCGTTTATTTTATGTGGTTTATTAGAGTATTCAACTGCTTGGTATTTAGAAACATTTAAACATTTAAGATACTGGGATTATACAGGATATTTCTTAAATATTAATGGAAGAGTATGTCTTGAAGGTCTTCTTGTATTTGGACTTGCAGGTTGTGCATTTACATATGTTATTGCGCCTATACTTGATAATTTATATAGTAAAATAAAACCAAAAATCGCAAGTATATTATGTATAGTTTTAATATCTTTGTATTTGGCTGATTTAATGTATACAAAAGTTAATCCAAATACAGGTGTTGGAATATCAGAAGAAGTAGAAAAGGTTGATGTGAAATGAGAATATTAATTATTGGTGCGGGTGTGTTAGGATCAAATCTAGCACATTCTATAAAAAAAGGTAATGATGTAACTATTTTGGCAAGAAATAAAAACTATATTTAAAAATTCAAATAAAAAAATCAAAACTAGAAACTAAAGTATATGATAGATTAAGGTTAGAGTTGTTAAATTATGGCAAATAATACATAATAAATTTAATTATTTGGTAGGGGGATATATTATGGATTTAGATAAACAAAAAATAAAGTTTAAAGTTACAAAAAATGGAAGTATAGTAAATATAAATATAAGTTTAGGTTATTTTAACGATAACGATTTAGAAAAAATTCTTGAATTAAGTATGAGTGATGATTTTAATTTTTTTGGTACATCCTTTATTGATGATGAAGATCAATTAGAGTTTAGTATTGATGCAAATAATCCTATGTTTTTTGCATTTAATAGATTAATAAATGAAAAAGAAACTTTGATTATTGATGATGATGATACTTTTGATGAAAAAAAGAAGTATCTAGAAATAAAAAGAGAAGAAAATAATATCAAAATAATTTTTCATAATAATATTAGTAATTCTTATGACAAATTTAATATATTTATAAAAAATATATTTAATGATGGTAGAAGTAAAATGCCTAGTGATGAAAAGGCTAAATTATGTAAGCTTTTTTATGAACTAGAAGAAATACTACAAAATAAAAATCATCAATATACATTAGATGAATATTATGAGTTATTAAAATCTAAAAACAATATAAAAGAAGATAATCCATTTATTAAAAGATTAAGTTGTAATTAAATAGAGGTATTTATGAAAGATGAAAAAAATCAAAAAGAGTATTGTATAGTAATTTCTATAATAGGATTAATATTAGGAATAATAGGATTTATAATTGAATACTTTATTATGAATAAATTTGATATTATATGGATTGTATTTTTAGTTATAGATATAATAATTTTGTTTGTTAACTTGATTCAAAAAAATTAATGAATATTATGTTTAAAAGTTATTTGGATGATTTAGTAACAAGTATGGATGAAATTAATAATTGGATAAATACTCTTTAATGATTAGACTATTAAAATAAACATGTAAAAAAATTACTCATAATATATTTTAGAAACGAGGTAATACTATGGATGAAAAAATAAAATATATTATGGAAAGTAATGAAATAAGAAACAAACTTTGTAAGATGGGAATTTGTCCTGTAGTAGGTCCAACAGGTCCAAGGGGAGAAAAAGGTGATATTGGGCCTGTAGGAGAAACAGGAATAAGTCATGAGATTATAATAGATGAAACAAAAACAATAAATCCTGATGAACCTGCAAAAGTACAAGATGAATTTAATAATAATACACATTATTTAACTTTTTATATACCAAAAGGAGAAAAAGGAGAGCAAGGGAGTATTGGTCCAAAAGGAGAAAAAGGTGACACTGGCCCAATGGGTTTACCTGGTGAAAAGGGAATTAGTGAAATTATTATAATAGATAAAACAGAAACAGTAGAACCAGATGAACCCGCAAAAATACAAGATGATTTTAATGATAATACGCATCATTTGACTTTTTATATACCAAAAGGAGAAAAAGGTGAAAAGGGTGATCAAGGTAGTGTTGGCCCAGCAGGACCAACAGGCTCTTTAGGACCAACATCATATGATGTAATTGCTTTTGTTAGTTATCCAAATACAACAGTTGCAGGAATTGCACTTACAGGTGCTTCAAGAATAATTCCAGGCATTACAAATAAAATATCAATGGAAGGTAGTAACAGTATAAAAATTAATCAAAGTGGATTATATGAAATTACAGTTTGTGGTAGAATTTCAGGTGTTACTAAAGATATAGGAGGAGCATTTTATCTTATAAAAAGTGAAACTTCTGAAGTATTAACAGATATGTCATTTATATTATCAAAAGGTAATACAGAAGATATGGACTTTTCTGAAATATCATTTGTTGATATAACTGCTCCTGCAACACTTCAGATTAAAACTGAAATAGATGGAGATACTGCAACTAGTAATATTGAATTTTCTAGTATTAATGTATTAATAAAAGGTTATAGTGTATAATTATTTATAGGACAAATGTCCTATTTTTTGTATAATAGAAATAGGTGAAGTAATTATGGTGTTAAATGTTAGTGGAAGAACTGATATAGTCGCATTTTATTCAGATTGGTTTATGAATAGAATAAAGGAAGGATTTGTAGATGTTAGAAATCCATTTAATAAGAAATTAGTAAGTAGAATATATTTTGAAGATGTTGATTTAATATTATTTTGTACTAAAAATCCAATACCAATTTTAGATAAAATAAAAAAAATAAATAAACCTATATTATTTCATGTAACATTAACACCATATAAAAGAGATATTGAAGTAAATGTACCGCCAAAAGGAAAAATAATAGAAGCTATAAAAAAGTTATCAAATATAATTGGTAAAGATAATATATGTGTTAGATATGATCCAATATTTATTAGTGATGAATATACTTTAGATTATCACATAAGAAATTTTGATAAATTATGTACTTTATTAAATGGATATGTAAAAACTATAATTGTTTCATTTATAGATGATTATAAAAATGTTAGAAAAAATATTAAAAGCATAAGATATAGAAATTTTACTGAAAATGATTATAAGATGATTGGTGAAAGTTTTAGTTTAAGTGCAAAAAAGAATAATATGACAGTTCAAACTTGTTTCGAAGAAAAAAATTTGACTGAGTATGGATTTAAAAAGGGAGAGTGTTTATCTCATACATTAGCATTTAAATTAACAGGTAAAACTAATTTTAAATCATGGACTGCAAGAAAAGGTGGTAATTGTAACTGTGTTCAAATGGTTGATATAGGCGCATATAATACTTGTTCACATTTTTGTAAGTATTGTTATGCTAATTATGATGAAAAAATGGTAAAAGAAAATGTAATTAAACATGATAAAAATTCATCTTTATTAATTGGTAAATTAGAAGATGATGATATTGTAAAGAGAAGGTATAATTAATTGTTTTAGTAATAATACCGAATGAATTATTGGAAAATTAAAAAATATAGCGTATAAAAATTTATTTTTTATATACTATATTTTTTTCTTTAATTGTAGTAATTTATTTATTGTAATAGTAGGATTATATTCTTCTGGTAATGGATTATTGTTAGGATTAAACCAACAAGTATCAATTCCATAATTCATTCCACCTAATATATCAGTAGTTAATGAATCACCAATTATTAACATTTTATTTTTATCCTTATTTTGTGCTTTATTATATAGAAAGTTAAAGAATTCTGGTAGTGGTTTTGAAAATCCAATTTCTTCTGAGCAAATAATTGAAGAAATATATGAGTCTAATTTTGCTTTTTCTAATTTATTATATGCTGCTTCTTTTGGACCATTTGTAGCAATAAGTATTTCATATTTATGATATAATTCTTGTAATAAGTTACGTGCATTTTCTATTTCTACTATATTAGCTCCTAACATGTTACAATATAACTTATTGATTTCTATGGCAGTATTAAAATCCATTTTTAAATCCTTAAAAAAGATAACAAATCTATTTGATCTTAAATATGTTATTTTATCTTCAAGTGTTTTAATAGAAGCAGGAATAGTCATATTTCCACTTTCCCAAGCATGCCAGTATGCGGTATCAAATTTTGTCCATTCTGAAAATAAATCATCACTATATTTTAATTTTAATTCATTAATTATCACAGTAAATGCATATTTAATTGATTGATTATTATCTATTAAAGTATCATCTAAATCGAAAATAAGTGTTTTATATTTATTCATAAATATCAACTCCAGTAGCGTTTATTATAACATTTTTTATAAAAAGAAACTTAAAAAATATAAAATTTATGTTATAAATTTAATTTTTTTTTGACAATATATATGCATTTTGATAAAATATTTATCCAGAAAAGGAAAGGAACTTACGTATGTTTGTTGAAAATAAAGAAATGTTTCATTTTAATAATTCTGAAAAAAGAAAGGATATATGGACAGTTGGAAATCAAATTGATATCACTAAAAATTATGTATCAGATTCTTGGAATGATGGTCTATATTTTTCTAGTAGAGTTAATGTTGCTAATGGAGGAATTAGTGCATTCTCTGAAGTAATTAATACATATTTGAAAAAAGAGCAAGATAACGAAACATATATTAAGATGCTTCAAGAAGCAAGTAGATTATTAAAATGTTATTCAACACTTCAAAGAGAATTAGTTTTAGAAGAAGTTAGAAAAAGATTTTTCCCAGAACTTCCAAGTATAAAAAATGCATTATACTTATGTGATCATAATCAACTTGAACATTGGAAAGATGAATTAACTATCAAAGGTAAAAATATTGATTTATTTAAAGTTGAAGTTACGGGCAATTTATTTAAATCAAGTGATATATTATTACCAGATAATGGTGAAAGTATAAATACTATGTTTGAACAAGCAAAAAAATATTGGGAAGCAGATTTAACAGACATTTCGGATGAAAAATCAGAATATTATTTTCTGGTAAAGTGAAAGTATTGGAAAAAATTTAAATAATGAAGGAGTTAACATGGAAGAATATAGAAGAAATCTTATAAATTCAATATGCGCTGAGAAATTTGATAGAGAATTATTTAGAGCTATTTCTACTGAAATAATAAATCAGTTAAATTTGTCTGATTATATAAAGAATATAGTTTTATCTAATGATTTAAATAAAGGGTATGGTGGTTCATATTCATATAAAGGAGATATAGTAATTAATGAGAATCAAGGAACTTCAGATATTATTACATACTATAAAGCAATGTTTTTTACATTATTTCATGAAATAAGGCATATTGAACAATATAAATTAATAGATAAATATTATAATTACTATTCAAAACTTCCAAAAAATCATGTATATACATTGGAAGAAGAAAAAGAAATTACTAAAATTCACGTATTTATTATTTCTAACATCATAAAAAGAAAAAATGAAAGAATATACAAAAAAAAACATAATTTATTTTCAATTGAACATGATGCCAATTATTATGGTTACTTAGATTCAAGTAATTTTCTAAGAGATTTTTTTTCGGTAATTTCTACAAAGGTAGATATTTTAAAAAATTTTTATTTACTTTCTTTTTTGATTGATGGATATAAAATTAAAATAAATGGCAAATTAAAATCTCCATATGAACAAATTGATTATCAATTTAGAGATAATTTTATTGAAAATAATAAATTAAGTAATTATGAAAGATTACTACTCGGATTACCTATTGATAAGAATTTGTATGCAGAATTAGATCATATGAGATTGTCATTAAAATTTCCTGATAATTTTGAAACATATATAAAAAATTGCTAATAGAATAAAAGAAAGGTAAAAATTATGAGAGAATTAAGAGATTTATATGATGAATTTGATAATAAGATAGAATTAACATATTATAAAGGTGATGAAATACCAAAAGGATATTATCCAATGGTTGTTATGATAGCAATAGAAAATAGTGATGGTAAATTTTTAATGCAAAAAAGAGTACCAGAAAAGGGTGGAGATTATGGTGTAACTGGTGGACATCCAAAATCTGGTGAAACACCATATGAAGGGATTATTGCGGAAGTAAAAGAAGAACTTGGTATAGATATTAGTAAATACGATATAACTGAATTTGATTCTGGTTGTGATGGTAAAGATTGTTATAAAATGTATTATGTAAAAGCAGATTTAGATATTGCAGATTTGAATATACAAAAGGAAGAATTAACGTCAGTAAAATACTTTAGTATGGAAGAATTAGAAGAGATGGTAACAAATAAAATGCTTAATCAAGATCAAATTGATTTCTTTATAAAATGTAGAGAGTTTACTTGTAAAAAATAAAAAAATATGATATCATGAATACAGATGAAGGAAACTTCATAAAATAAAAAAGGATACGTTTGATTGCGTGAATCAAATGTAATCCCTTCATGGTTACATCTGAAATAAGCTTAGCTTAAATCAGATGTCTTTTTCTTATAAAAGAATTAACAAAATAATTACTAGTATAAGGAGTCTAATTATTCTATGTAAAGATTTTTCTTTCTTAGACATAATATCACTCTCCTTTCGTAACCCCCTGATGAGGTTCCAAAAGGAAAAACATCTGACATTTCAAACGTATCCAGATTGATTATAACAAACAAGTGTTTAATTTACAATATGAAATTAACAAAAGGTAAAATTTTGTGAGGTATATATTATGTTAGAAAAGTCTGTTTTTATAAATAAAAAAGAAATAATAAATTTTGTTAAAGAAAAGTATAGAATTAATGTTACTAATATTAAAATAATTGATAGAGGAAGTGCTAATATATATTCTTTAAATGGTGATGAATATATTTTAAAAGAATTTCAATCTAAATATACAAAAGAGGAAATAGAAAAAGAAATAACTATAATAAATCATTTAAAGAAAGACGGTATAAAAGTTCCATCATATATAAAAACTATAAATGATACATATTACTCTCTATATAAAGATAAAGTTATTATAATTCAAAAATTTATAGAAGGGTATACATTAGATAGAAATGAAGGAAATTATGAACAAACAATTGAGTGTGCTAAAGTATATGGAATGATTGTTGAGTCTTTAGAAAATTTAGATATATTATTACCTTTAAATGATTTATCATTTAGTAAAGAAAATCTTACAAAAGGTATAGAAAAACATCAAAAATTATTGGAATTAATAAATGATAAAGATGCTGAAGAAACATTAAAAATAAAAAGAGATTTAGAAGAAAAAATAAATATGATTAAAAACATAAGTAAAGAAAATATCTTTATTGATACAAAAAAATTAACTATAAAAAATACCCATGGTGATTTTAATATATTACAATTTATTTATAAAAATAATCATATAAATTCAGTTATTGATTTTGTTAGTGCTTGCAGGATGCCTGTGGTTTGGGAACTAATTAGATCATATAGTTATATAGATAAAGATGTAAAAAATGGTATTTTTAATTTAGATACATTTAATGATTATATAAAAGAATTTAATAAGTATGTAAAACTAAATGAATATGATTTAAAGTATATGTCATATATATATTTAATTCAATTATTAAGTAGTACATATGGCTATAAAGAATATATTAATAATAATGAAAATATCGAGTTATTAGAGTTTGCATATTTTAGAACAAATATATGTAAATATCTATTTAATAATGCAGAAAAAATATCAAACAGATTACTTAAAAGTATAAAAATATAAAAAACATGGTTGACAAACAAAAAATATTGAGTATAATTTGTAAACAAGTGAGGGGATATAAGCATTAATTGTGAGCTATCCCGGGCGAAGAGCCTACACAAGCATTTGGAGTCACGAATAATATTTGTTCGTGGCTTTTTTATATCTTACACGGACAACAGGAAAGGGGGAGAATATAATGAAAAGATATAAAAAGATGGAACTATCTGATTATCTTAATCATGATATAGTTTTAAAAAGTTATCAATGTTTTAACTACAATTTAGAAATGTTATATAATAGAGCATTACAAGATAATATTGAATTACAATATAATAAGAAAAATCTTTTAGAATATATTAAAGATGAAAAAGAATTATTACTTAGACATGAAGATAGAAATGAAAAAATGAAAAGTTTTGAAAAGAAAAATAATCGATTGATGTTAAAAAAAGGTTTATTTAAAATATTATTATTTCTATCATTATATTCTTGTTATGTTGCCGGTAAAAATATAAAAATTCAAGAAGAAAGTAATGTTGCTAATACATATTTAATGTTAAAAAATTTAGTACAAGATTCAAATGATGATGAAATTTTAGAAATTAATACTGAATTATTAAATTATATTAATGGGTATAGTAATCCAGGAGATAATAAATTCTTTTATAATTCAAATTTTATTTATAGATTAAGTGATAATGTTCAAATATCTGATTGTGTATCTTTTGATATAGTGATGGATAAATTAGATTACGAATTAATAGAAATAGATGATATTATTTATTCAAATACAGGAAATATGAATAAAATAACATTTTGTATAAATGGGGAACAATTCACAAAATATACATCACAAGAATTTGAATCAGATGAATATATTAAAGATTATTTAACAAATTTATACAAATGTAAAAAAGAAGATATAACATGTGTTAAAAGTGAAATTACTAAGGTAAGTGGTATTGAGGAAATACCTACAATAAAAAAGTCAAAAAAAGATGGTAATATTTTATTGGAGGAACCATCAAAAGTAAAACAAAAGGTTTTAAAAAAATTATTTTAAGGAAAGTAGGAAAAGTAATGGTAAGGTTATCAAATATTTCCGCTGATTATGTATTGTACGGTTCAGAACAAAGATTTGTAGATTTAGCAAGAGAAAATAATTGCTATAGTGTTGAAGATTTAATATCTTTAACTAAATTATATCCTAAATATAATTGGGATATAGTTAATAAAAGAATTGATGAATTTAAATTAATTGTTGAAAAAAATAATATAAAAGGTATTGAGCCAGAAACATATGAATATGAAGATAATGGAATTGAATCAGTTGATAAATTAAATAAAGGAGATGTATTACTATTAGATAATCCTACACTTGAACTTCAAACTAAGTTTAAAGGATTAAGAACATATTCTATTGATGAAATAAAGCATAATTTGAAATTAACAGATCAATTAGGTAGAAATGTAATAGGAAGAATTAGAAATATTGGACCTGATTCAATTACTAAAATTATAAGTGCATTAAAAATGTATGATGAACAAATTTTAAGACAAGCAAATTTAACAGAGAAGAGAAATTATAATTTATTTTTAAAAGATAAAAAAGCTAAAAATGAAATCGTTGAAGATTTATATTCAGATATTATTATGTATTTAATTTATAATACAGAAGAAAGAACAATTTGGGGTGAATTAACTGAACCACAAAAGAAATTATATATATCATCAGTAATTAATAATAAAAAAAGAGATACTATTATTAAAGACAGAATGATTGATATTATTTCAAATTATACAACATTACCAGAACTTGAAAAAGTTGCTGATGGAAATAGAAAAGTATTAAAAAGATTTATTGAAAAATAATAGTGAGTGTGTATAAGTTTATCGAGCTACACAGAGAATTATTTCTTACACGTAATAAAACACGGAGTCACTAATGTATACAATTTGTATATGTTAGTGTTATTCTGTGTTTTTTTACATATAAAAATGATATAATTTGATAAAATAGGAGGGACTAAAATGAATAATGAATCAATAATTATTAGAAAAGTAAATGAAAATGATGCTTATAATTGGTTTTTGTTAGTAAATAAAGTATGGAGATATGCTTATAAAGATATTTTTCCAGAAGAAGTGTTTATTGATAGAGATAATAAGATAGAACAAAAAGTTAAAACTTTTACAGAAACAATGAAAAATGATAATAAAAATATTGCATATGTAGCAGAGTATAATGGCAGGTTAGTTGGTTTAATGTGTGGAAGTATAACATCCACATACAATAATTTTTCTGAATATGCAGATTTAATCGGACTATATATTGATCCATCATTTCAAAGCAAAGGCATTGGTTCATCATTTAAAAATACATTTGAAAAATGGGCTAGAGAAAATGGCGCTAAAAGATATGTTATAGGAGTTTTAAAAGATAATATAAAGGCAAGAAAAGTATATGAATCATGGGGAGGAAAATTATCTGAATTTAAAGAAGATTATGTGAAATTTAGTGTTAAATACCCTGAAGTATTTTATACTTATAATTTATAAAAATATATAGAAAATGAGGTGAAATAAATAATGAATATTAGAAGAACAAATATAAATGATATAGATAATAATTTATTAAATATATTTATAGATGGATTTGAATTTCATTTAAATGGAAGAAAAGATATATTTGATAATAATAAGAAAAATGATGATTTAAAAAAAGATTTAATTGATTTAATAGAAAATAAAAATGTTTTAGTAGCAGAAAAAAATAATAATATATTAGGATTTATAATTTTTGAAATAAAAGATAAACGTTCAAAAACATTATGGATTGATCAATTAGTTGTAGATGAAAAAGAAAGAGGAAAAGGAATATCTAGTTTATTAATTAAGAAGGCAGAAGAAATAGCTAAAAAAGAAAAATGTGTTAGAGTTGAATTTTGTTGCTGGTCTTTTAATAAACATGCTAATGAAATATATAATCATTTAGGTTTTAAAGAACAAAGAGTAATTTTTGAAAAAGAAATATAAAATAGGAGTGTGAGTAAAAATGGAAAGATTTTATTTAGAGGAACCATCTTTGGAAAGAAAAGATGCTGCAATTGATTATATAAATGAACATATTGATTATGGTTCAAATATAAATGGTGTTGGAGGACTTGATAGAATATTAAATGAAGGTGGAAGCTATGAAGAATGGTTAGAAAAAGTAACAAAGGAGCAAAGTAAGAAATATGCAGAATCAATTGGTAAAGTTCCAGCTAATACGTATTTCACAATAAGAGAAAGTGATAATAAAATAATTGGAATGGTAAATATAAGGCATTACCTCAATGATTATTTAAGAAAATTTGGAGGACACATAGGTTATGGAATAAGACCTACAGAAAGAAGAAAAGGCTATAACAAGATTCAATTATATTTGACATTATTAAAAGCACAGAAACTTGGATTATATAAAGTAATGCTTGGTTGTTCAGTTGACAATTTAGGTAGTGATAAGACTATCAAGGCATTAGGTGGAATATTAGAAAGATGTGAATTAGATGAAGCTGACAATACAATGACAAATGTATATTGGATTAATGTAGATGAATCAATAAAAAAATATAAGGATGAATATTCAAAATATATAATGTAAGAAAGTAGAAGTGTAAGAATGGATAAGTATGAAATAATATTTGAAAGTGAAAATATTTTATATATTAAAATTAATGAAAATTTAATTAATGATTATTTAATTATGGTTAATGATCCTGAAGTTCAAAAGGGTATTAGTCGTAAAGCAAAAATATATACATACGAACAGGAATTAGAATGGGTAAAAGAAAAATTAAATGAAGATAAAGCAATCTTTTCAATGATTGAAAAAGAAACTAATGAGTATATTGGAAATGTAGAAATTATGAATATAATGGAAAATGTAGGAGAAATAGGAATAGCAATAACTCCATTAAAACAAAATAAACATTACGGTCAAGAAGCAATGCAATCAATTATTAATTATGCTTTAAATATAATGAATTTAGAAAATGTTGATTTGAATGTTCATAAAACCAATCCAAGAGCTATTCATTGTTATGAAAAAGTAGGATTTATAAGAGATGGTGTTGGTAAAACAGAAGAAGATATACATATGATTTATAAAAAATAGGAGGTACTAAAATGAATATAAAATATAGTTATTCAACTGAGGAAGATGCATACGGAATAGAGTATGTAGCAGCACATAGTTGGAAGGAAACATATACGGGTTTATTACCAGACGAATATTTGGATAATAGAATTATTAACATTAACAATAAGGTAGAAAGAACAAAAGAATTTATAAGAACATATAATGGTAAATATATTGTTGCAAAGGATAAAGATAAAGTTATTGGTATACTTGCAATTAGTACTCCACAAGAAGAAAAATATAAAGAATATGGTCATTTGGAAGCAATTTATGTACTTAAAGAATATCATGGGTATGGAATAGGAAAAGAGTTATTTAAAATAGCAGTTAATGAATTGAAAAAAATGGGATTTAATAAAATGCAGCTTGAATGTATGGAGGGTAATGATACTATTAATTTTTATAAAAAATATGATGGAATAGTTGAATCTCGAATTGATTTTCCAATTAAAAATGTTGGAATAGTTAAAGCAGATATTGTATTATTTGAAGATTTAGACAAAGTAAATAATTTATTAAATCAAAAATCGAATGCTAGTGAAATAAAAAAACAGAAATTTTAAAATTGAGAGGTGATAAAATGAATGAAATTGAATTTAAAAATGAAAGGGTGATTAAAATGAGTAAAAAAATAGTTGCAATTGGTGGAGGAGAAAATGGTAGATTAGGTTCTGATGGAACTAGAAAACCATATGAAACTGCTGAAATAGATAAAGAAATAATAAGATTAACAGGGAAAGAAAAACCAAACTTTCTTTTACTAGCACACGCTCAACTTACTTTTGGTTATGAAAGAGAGAAAAGATATTATGATACAATGAAAAAAATTTATGGTGATTTATATAAATGTGAATGTAGATGGTTAACTGTTGAAGAATTGAAAACAAATTTTGCTAAAGCAGTAGAGGATGTTTCTTGGGCAGATATTATATATGAGGGTGGCGGAGATACATCTAATATGATTAAATTTTGGAAGGAAACAGGTTTTGATAAATTATTAAAAAAAGCATGGGAAGATGGAAAAGTTATGTGTGGCGTTTCTGCTGGTGCAATATGTTGGTTTAATAGTGGATTTACTGATAGTCCTGATTTTGTTGATAAAGAGATTAATAAAGTAAATGCATTAGATTTAGTAGATGCATATTTTACCCCACATGCTCAAATAGTTGGTAAAATGGATAAAGTCAGAACAAGCTTAAAATATATTGATAAAGTAGGTATATCATTATCTAATTGTACGGCTATTGAAGTAATAGATGATCAATATAGGATTATTAAATCAAAACCAAATGATAATTTATTTATTCCATATGCTTTAAAAACATACTGGGAAAATGGTGAATTATATGAAGAAGAAATCTCAAGTACAGAAATTTTTAAATCATTAAATGAATTATTATCTAAAAATTTAAAATTAAAAGATGAAAGAAATATGAATTTATTTTTAAGAGAAATAGAAGATACAGATAAAAAAGAAATAGAAGAAATGGCTTTAGAATTTAAAAATGCAAATGATGAATATCCATTTGAAGGTGTAAGTGACTTAAAGAAAGTATTAGAACAATCATTTGAAGAATTTTACAATAATTTAGAAATTAACAAACATATTGATGAAATAAATCCAAATTATGCAAATCAAACAACATATGTATTAGTAGATGAAAATAATCATATTTATGGAATGGCTAATTTAAGACATGAATTAAAAGGAAAATTATTTGAAATAGGTGGACATGTAGGATATGCAATTAGACCGAGTGAAAGAGGAAAAGGATATGGGACTGTTCAATTGAAATTATTAATTAAGGTAATGAAAGAAATGGGAATAGAAAAGGCATTAATAACATGTAGAGAAAATAATATTGGTTCTAAAAAGACTATGGAAAAATTTGTAGGTGAATCAGATACATTAGTTCCATCTATGTATGAAGGAATTATGGAGTATAGATACTGGATAGATGTAAACAAAAATCTAAATAACGAAAATGCTTTAAAATTAAAATAAAAATTGTAATGATGTTAAGATAAGGAGATGATAAAATGAATGCAATTGAAGTTAAAAACTTAAATAAAGAGTTTAAAACAAGAGTAAAAGAAAAAGGTTTTAAAGGAAATATAAAAAATATATTTAAACCAAAATATAAAGTAAAAAAGGCAGTAAATAATATTAGCTTTTCGGTTGAAAAGGGTGAAGTAGTTGCTTTTATTGGACCAAATGGTGCAGGTAAATCAACAACTACAAAAATGCTTACAGGAATATTATATCCAAGTAGTGGTGATATAAGTGTTATGGGAATAAATCCGGTAAAAGAAAGAAAAAAATTATCTTATGAAATAGGTACTGTTTTTGGACAAAAAGAACAATTATGGGTACATTTAACACCATATGATAATTTTAAATTTTTTGGAGCAATCTATGATATACCTGCTAAAGTAGTTGAAAAGAAAATTGAAGAATTTAATGAAATATTTGAACTACAAGATTTTATAAATATACCTGTTAGGAATCTTTCATTAGGTCAAAGAATAAGATGTGAAATAGTCGCCTCTCTAATCCATGAGCCTAAAATATTATTTTTAGATGAACCAACAATTGGTCTTGATCCTGTTGTTAAAGAAAATATCAGGGTTTTAATAAAAAGATTAAACAAGGAAAAGAAAACCACTATATTTTTAACAAGTCATGATGTAGGTGATATAGAAAAACTATGCAAAAGAGTTATCATTGTAAATGATGGAAAAATAGTACTTGATGATACTATGGAAAATTTAAAATATCATTATTTAAATAAAAAAATAGTAGAAGTAAAAATGAAAGAACAAGTAAATTTAGATGATGAAGATGGAATTGTGATTTTAAAGGATAAAGGGTACAATTTAAAAATAGAAGTAGATACTACAAAAAGAGATATTAGTGATGTTATTAATTTACTAGATACTGATAAAATAATTGATATAAATATATCTAATATACCTCTTGAAGATATTATTTCAAGCATTTATAAGGGTGATAAATAATGAAAAAATATGTATCTATATTTAAAATGAGTTTTTTAGATAGTTTCCAATATATACCATCAATATTATTTAAATTTATAAGTTATTTTCTTACAATGTTTATACTTACTAATGTATGGTCTTATATTTATAATGATCCAAATAAATTAATAAATGGTTATACACTTAATCAAATGATATGGTATTTATTAATTGCAGAAACTATAAGTTATGGTTGTAGTTCTTTATGCCAAAAGGAAATTGAAAGTGATATCAAAAATGGAGATATTTCATATAAAGTAAATAAGCCATACAACTATGTTGGATATGTATTTTCAAGATATTTGGGAGATAGTATTATAAGATTTGTTCTTTATTTTGTAGTTAGTTTTTTAATAGGTAATTTATTTGTTGGAAATATTAATATAAATTTAAATATATTTAACATATTAGAAGTAGTACTAACTATAATTTTAGGTATGTCAATAAATGGTTTAATAAAGATACTTATATCTTTATCAGCATTTTGGATAGAAGATTCATCCCCATTTCACTGGATATATTCGAAAGTTATGTTAATATTTGGTATATTCTTTCCAATTGAAATGTTTCCTAAATTTTTAAGACCAATAATAAAATGTACACCAGTATTTGTAATATTATATGGCCCAGCAAAACTTATTTTAAGTTTTTCAAATAAATTATTTTTGAATGTTTTAGTCGCACAGATTATATATTTGATAATAGTATTATTACTTATAACTATTATATATAGAAAGGGAGTGAAGAAGATAAATGTTAACGGAGGTTAAAAAAGAGATAAAATTAGTATTTTTATCTATTAAATATAATATAATGCGTCAAATGATTAATCCATTATCATTTACATTAAATGTAATATTTATGATGCTTAATAATGCGGCCTTTATTATTCAATGGATAATACTTTTTTCACTCAAAGATAGTTTTGGTGGATATGGATTTAATGAAATGATGTTAATATGGGGAATTTCATCTATGTCATATGGTCTTTCTTATGTTGTATTTGGTGGTGCTTTTAATTTAGGTCAAACTATAGAAGATGGTGGATTAGATCAATATTTAGTTACACCTAGGAATTTATATTATAGTGTAATTTCATCTTATTCTAGAGTATCAGCAATAGGTGATTTCCTATATGGTCTTGTATTATGTTTAATTTTCTATCCTAAATCAATATTACTATGCTTACTTTTTTCTATAATAGGAGCAAGTATATTAAAAGCATTTGCGGTAATATTAAATAGTCTTGCATTTTGGATTACAAGAAGTGAAGATTTTGCGAATAGTTTACTTGGAGCATTTGTATCTTTTTCTATATATCCAGATACGATATTTAATAGATTTATAAAAGTACTAATGTATACTGTTTTACCAGTAGGATTTGCAGTATTTTTACCAGTTAATATAATTATGAATTTTAATATATATAATTTTATAATTGTTATATTATTTACAATTATGATAAATCAGATATCATATTTAGTTTTTAATAAAGGAATAAGAAGATATTCGTCAAGTAATCTAATGGTTTCGAGATAAAAAAATAAATTTGACAAATCTAATAAAAAGTGTATACTATTAACTCAAGTGAGGGGATATAAGCATTAATTGTGAGCTATCCCGGGCGAAGAGCCTACAC
>ERZ773258.1436-NODE-1436-length-18944-cov-2.698819_pt1 | contig 18944 bp, 20 predicted proteins | sample MGYA00511962_ERZ773258 | MGnify/ENA primary metagenome ERZ773258 (study PRJEB29015, sample SAMEA2737755) | human gut metagenome | biome: human gut; feature: human-associated habitat; material: faeces | place: China | collected 2012 ... | reverse complement strand
GACATCGTCTGCAGCTTACTTTTGCGTGGCAGGGGCAGTAGGAATCGAACCCACATCGACGGTTTTGGAGACCGCTGTTCTACCGTTGAACTATGCCCCTATTTCTGTGGTTCTCAAGACCACCGAAGTTCATTATATCTAAAACACCCCTATCTGTCAACAGCTTTTGCAGTAGATTTTCTTTTGATAAATGCCGGACGTAAAAGTGTCTTACTGATAGACACATGATTCATCAGGGAATGCAATGCCATATAACCACATTTTCCAAGCTCTGCCCTTTCCTGACGGATCGTGGTAAGAGGCGGTGCTGTTACTGCTGACATCGGCAGATCATCAAAACCGATCACACTGATATCCTCCGGCACCCTCTTATGCAGCCTCTCACATTCCTTCAGCACACCATAAGCGAGCAGATCATTACCGCATACAATAGCTGTAGCTCCTTTTTCCACAAAGGCCGGCACAAAATCCTTGGCAGATTCTGCTACATAATAACCATTCGCTACCATCTCCGGATCTACTTTCAGTCCATGTGCTTCCATACTGTCGTAAAAGGCCTCCTGTCTGCATTCCGTGATCATGGAATGCAGGGAACCGTTCAGGAAAGCGATCTTCTTATGTCCCAGCTCCTGCAGATGCAGGATTGCCGTATCTATTCCTTCAAAGCTGTCAGTTCCAATATATGCTACATTGGGATTCTTCCAGACAAAGTTATCAAACAGTGCTGTTGCGATCCCAGTATCCTGCAGCTGCTCCATCCAGGGATCCTGCAGGGCGAAGCCTACCAGGAAAGCGCCTGAATACCCATTTTTGAGCATAAACGTATCATATTTTTCCTGTGCCTGGAATCCCGGTGTAACAGGAAGCACCTCCACGCGCCAGTTATCTCTGAATGCCGCCTGCCGGAAGCCAAGCACTATATCATATCCAAAATCACCGGCAGCTTCATATTTCATATTTTCTATGAACAGACAAAGCTTTCTGTGTTCTTCCTTTTTCATCCGCTTTGTCACATAACCCATCTCTACCGCTGTATCCAGAATTGTCTGCCGCAGTTCGATACTGACGTCTGTTGCTCCATTAAGCCCTTTTGACACTGTACTGATCGATACTCCAAGTCTGTCTGCTATTTCCTTAATTGTTGCCATTCTTCCTGCCTGCACACTCCTAATTCTGTAATCTGTCTTTCGTATCAGCTTCAATCTGGGCGCTGAAGCTCTTCAGTTCTGCAGATGGCTCATAATTCTCTTCCGCATACAGTATTTCATGAAGCCTGACCACGTTATCTGCAAGAGACATGGGCACCACACAGGCTCCTACAGAAAGGGATGCTCCTGCCCGCATTCCCGCAAAAGGAAATCCATCACTGACAGTCACCTTGTAATCTCCTACTTTGCTCAGGACAGCAGCAATATCCTCCACATCGATCGAGGTAACAACATGAGGCAGCACTGCATTCATGGCACTCATAAGCGTTCCCACAGAGGCACCCTTTGCCTTCTCCATCATGGCGATCAACACATCCCTCTGTCTTTTGGTACGTTCAAAATCATCACCCACATAACGGATCCTGCAGTATGCCGTTGCCTGCAGTCCATTCAGTGTCTGCAATCCCGGTTCCGTAACCGGTTCATAATCAACACCTGCTGTCGCTGTAAAGGTTTTCTGGTCTTCACTCGTTCCCGCCATGCTGATCTGATAATTGTTCAGATGGCTGATCTCATTTTCCTTCACATCGATCTCCACACCGCCAAGAGCATCCACTGCCTCCATCAGCCCTTCAAAACCAACGGTTATGTAATCTGTCACGTAGAGATCGGTATTCATATTGATCATGCCAAGAGCCATTTCCGGTCCCCCCTTGGCATAAGCAGCATTGCATTTATTGTAGGTATCATTGCCAAGATTCAGATAGGTATCTCTGTAGATAGAGATCAGACGCACATCATGTTTGTCCATATCGATAGAACAGAGCATAATGGTATCACTTCTGTTATTTCCTTTTCCGAGGTTCTCATCTCTGGCATCTACTCCAAAAAAAGCAATATTATAAACTCCTGTATATGTCTTCGTCTCTTCGCCTTCTCCGTTTTCCTCTTCCTGTATCTTCTCCTTTACTTCCTCATTGACAGCAATATGTTCTGTATCGATCCTGTCCTTCTTTACACCATTTTTTCCTGTCGTACGGAGAACTACATATAAAGCACCCGCTGCTGCGATCAGAACTATCAGTTCCAATATAAAAAGCGGTATATGTTTTATCCATTTTTTCTTATCCATTCCCTGCTCCTTTGTGAATTGTCGTAATTTTCGACAAACATACCTTACTATTTTATCACAGGAATCCGTAAATTTGAATAGAAAAGAATATTTTCTTAAAAAAATGTTACAAAGCTGTAATAATTACCTCAGATCAGATCCATAGCCTCACTCACACTGTCTACATAAATAATTTTGATCCCCTCTATATCTTTCAGGCTTTCCCGGCATACCCCAGGTACAATGCAGCAGGTAAATCCCAGCTTTTTCGCTTCCTGTACACGTACCTTGATCATACTGACAGCCCGTACTTCACCGCTCAGTCCGATTTCTCCCATAGCTATGATGCTGCCATCCACTGCCCGGTTTTTAAAGCTGGAAACCACAGCCATGGCGATCCCAAGATCAATTGACGGTTCCATGATCTTGATTCCCCCGGCAATATTGACATAGGCATCACAGCTTCCAAGCTGCAGGCCAAGCCGTTTTTCCAGCACTGCCATCAGCAGATTCACTCTGTTAAAATCTGTCCCTGTGGTCTGCCGTCTCGGGATACCAAAATTACTGTGGCAGACAAGTGCCTGGATCTCTATCAGGATCGGTCTTGTTCCCTCCATGGCACAGGTTACAACCGACCCGCTGGCGTCCTCCGGTCTTCCGCTGAGCATCATCCTTGACGGATTCGTAACCTCCTTAAGTCCATCCGATTCCATCTCAAACACACCGATCTCATTAGTCGAGCCAAACCGGTTCTTTACTCCACGCAGGATCCGGTAGGCAGCATGTCTGTCACCTTCAAAATAAAGAACAGTATCCACCATATGCTCAAGCACCCTTGGTCCTGCTACGGTTCCTTCCTTGGTTACATGTCCTACGATAAAAATAGAAATATTCAGTCCCTTTGCCAGCTTCAGCAGGATACCGGTGGCCTCCCTTACCTGGGAAACACTTCCCGGTGCGGCAGATACCTCAGCAATGGACATGGTCTGTATAGAATCGATGATAACGATCTGTGGGCGTTTTTTCTGAATGACATCTTCAACAGTATCCAGATCTGTCTCACAAAGCAGCTTCAGATGATCTGTAAATTCACCAAGTCTCGCTGCCCTGAGTTTGATCTGCCGCAGGGATTCCTCCCCGGATACATACAGCACTTCTTTCCCTGCTGCTGCCAGCCTCTGGCAGACCTGCAAAAGCAATGTGGACTTTCCGATTCCGGGATCACCACCTACCAGGATCAGAGATCCCTCCACGATACCGCCGCCAAGAACTCTGTCAAGCTCCCGAATTCCACAGCTTGTCCTCTCTTCCTCCGACAGTGAAATATCCGAAAGTGTCTCCGGCTCTGCCGCTGTATGTGGATTTCCCGTCTTTCTGCCACTGCCCTTACCAGTTCCTGTCACCACAGTCTCTTCTACAAAGGTGTTCCACTCCCGGCACCCCGGGCACTGCCCCATCCACTTTGCTGACTCATATCCACAGTTCTGACAGAAAAAAACTGTACCTTTTGCTTTTGCCATGCTTCCTGTTCCCTTTCTGAAAAAAAACCTCCTGACCGGTAGGCCAGAAGGCTTTTACTTTATCTTGCTACAATGTCAACCTTAACTTCTCCTGCTCCTGAAAGCTCCACACTGAGATTCAGCTTGCCGCCCAGATTGGTCTTCATACCGCCAATGCTCTGATCGTCCACATAGACTACATACTCGGTATCTTCCATCAGACCTACTGTGATCTGTGCATCCTCGTCTCCTTCCACCAGGAAGCTGACACCTTTTTCGGTTTCTCTGAAATTTAATACACTGGTTCCCGGTACGGACTCATATACAAATAAACCATTTCTTTCCAGCTTAGTCATTGTCTTAAATGTCTTGACCTTGTACTGATCACCATCATGCTCAAAATCCTCAACCTTCTGCTTGGTTTCAAGCCTGTGATTTCCAAAGCTTATGCTGCCATCCGCTTCTGTCCGGATCAGCTCTTTCACAACAGCCATCCTTATTTCCTCCATTGTATGCATTTGTATTAATTGTTGATAGCATTAGTATAATCTATTTTTTACTTAACGTCAAAAACAACTTTTCCTTTTCGATAACCTGCAGATACCGTATCCCCGGCCTTGATCCTTCCTGAAAGAAGCTCCTCCGCAAGTGCATCCTCCACTACCTGCTGCACGGCACGCTTTAACGGCCTTGCTCCCATCTTGTAGTCTGCATATTTCTCTACCAGATGCTCCTTCAGTGCTCTTGATGCACTCAGATGAATGGACAGCTGCTTCTCACACCTCGCAGAAAGCTCATGAAACAGCAGTGTGGTTATCTTTTCCATATCCACTCTGGTCAGCGGATGGAATACCATGATCTCATCAATCCTGTTAATAAACTCCGGTTTAAACAGTCTTCTGACCTCCTCCATGACCCCTTCCTTCATCCGGTCATAGTTCTGCTTTTCAGTTTCTGCCACTCCAAAGCCCAAATTCTTTGGCGCAATGATGCGCTGTGCCCCGGCATTTGAAGTCATGATCAGAACCGTATTCTTAAAGCTGACCTTCCTTCCCTTAGAATCGGTGATATGTCCATCATCCAGCACCTGGAGAAGTACATTAAACACATCCGGATGTGCCTTTTCGATCTCATCAAACAATACAACTGAATAGGGATTCTTGCGTATCTTCTCACTGAGCTGTCCTCCCTCTTCAAATCCCACATATCCAGGGGGCGATCCTATCATCTTGGATACAGAATGGCCTTCCATATACTCTGACATATCCACACGGATCAGGGCATTTTCCGATCCAAACATAGCCTCTGCCAGTGCCTTGCTGAGTTCTGTTTTTCCTACACCTGTAGGGCCAAGGAACAGGAAGGATCCGATCGGTTTTTCCGGATCCTGCAGACCGACCCGTCCTCTCCGTATTGCCTTTGATACGGCGCTGACTGCTGCATCCTGTCCGATCACACGCTTGTGCAGGATGCTTTCCAGCTTCATCAGCCTTTCGCTCTCCGTTTCTGTCAGTTTTTTCACCGGGATCTTCGTCCATGCCGCCACAACTTCAGCTATATCATTCTCTGTTACCTTAAGCTCATCCTTTTCCTGTTTCTTTCTGTTTGCCTCACAGGCCTTCTCATATTTGTGGATCAGCTTTTCCTGCTCTGCCCTGCATATTCCTGCCTGATCAAACTCTCTGTTCTTCAGGAAGCCTTCCACTTTTCTGTCATACGCTGCAAGCTCCTCCTGCATTTTCTTCAGCTTTTCAGGAACATGGGTTGCCTTCAGCCTGACTGCCGCTGAAGCCTCATCGATCAGATCAATCGCTTTATCCGGCAGATTTCTATCATTGATATATCTCTCTGAAAGCTCTACCGCTGCTCTGACCGCCTCTTCTGTGATCACAACCTTGTGATGCTCCTCATATTTGTGGACGATCCCCTTGAGGATCCGCTCTGCCTCCTGCACAGTAGGCTCCTCCACCATGACAGACTGGAATCTTCTCTCAAGTGCCGCATCCTTTTCCACGTATTTATGATACTCCGCCACTGTAGTTGCCCCGATCAGCTGCAATTCACCTCTTGCCAGTGAAGGCTTTAAGATATTGGAAGCATCAATGGCTCCCTCTGCACCACCCGCACCGATAATAGTATGCATCTCATCCAGAAACAGGATAATATTTCCATCCTCCTGCACTTCGCGGATCACTCGTTTCAGCCTTTCTTCAAACTCGCCACGATACTTGGAGCCGGCTACCATTCCTGAAAGATCCATGGTAAGAAGACGCTTGTTCTGCACGGTAAAAGGTACTTCCCCGGCCACAATACGCTGTGCCAGCCCTTCTACCACTGCTGTCTTGCCGACACCGGGTTCTCCGATCAGGCAGGGGTTATTCTTGCTTCTTCTGCTCAGGATCTCGATCACACGCTGGATCTCCTGTTCTCTTCCGATCACAGGATCCAGCCTGCCATCTCTCGCCAGAGCAGTCAGATCCCTGCTATACTGCTCCAATGTAGCAGCATTTTTTTTGTTCTTCTGTTTCATCGCCAGATCCTCTTTATATAATGCAGGATCCTCACCCATTGCTGCCAGTGTATCAATATACAGCTTCTGTATGGCTGCGCCCATAGTCCGGAGAAGTCTTGTTGCCACACATTCACTCTCTTTGAGCAGTGACAGCAGGATATGCTCAGTTCCTGTCTTATCTGCACGGAAACGGTCTGCCTGTCTGTCAGCCTCCTGTAAAATGGCCTCTGCCTTTGGCGAATATTGTTCTCTGTCCTTTGTAACAACAGCTGCATCCGGACTGATCAGTTCTTTGATCATGGTAAGAAGCTGCTCTTCCTCTACTCCGTTTTCGGTCAGAACCCTTGCCGCCACACCGGTTCCTTCCTTTAATATTCCTGCCAGAATATGTTCCGTCCCCACATAGCCCGAATGGATCCTGGCAGCTGTTTTTTCTGCCAGCTTCAGCGCTTTCTGCGCCTTTTCTGTATAATTCGAACGCATCTTAAATTCCTCCATATTCCTCATAGATATCGTCGATCATGGCATGGATCTCATCTCTGCTGATGCCCCTGCAGCTTGCCTTGGCAAGAAGCTTATGCAGTTCTGTATCGATCTCCTCAAGTGCCATCAGCTTATCTGCGTTGACTGCGATCACTGCGCCTCTTCTTCTGTCCATCTGGACAAAGCCCTCCTGACGCAGCACAGTATATGCCTTATTTACCGTATGCATGTTAATGCCGATCTCTTCTGCAAGCGCCCGCACAGAGGGAAGAGAATCCCCCTCTTTAAATCTGGCTGTAGCGATCCCATATACGATCTGATTCCGAAGCTGGATATAAATTGCTTCTGTACTGTTAAAATCAATTTCTATAATCATAGCTTATCCTGTCTTTATGAGTTACCCCTGAATCTTCTCTGCTGGATCTGTCACTGGCAGCTCCGCTTTAGCAACGTGCGCCGCGAGACACACGGTAACAACAGGGAGGAATAGCACTGCTATTCCTCCCGTTTCTCTTTCGTAGTTTATTTACAGATCTTTGTCATCCATATTCAGGAATTCAAATTCAAATTCATCATCATCTACGAGAAAATTCTGTGCCTTTCTTGACTTTTTTTTCACAGGCTGCTTTTCCTCTGCCGCTGTCAGATCTGCTTCCTGTCTCGTTTTTTTCCGGACAGGTCTTTCCTCTTCTTCATAAAAATCTTCTCTTTCCCTTGTCCGTTTCCTCTTTACCGGAACCGGTTCTTCTTCATAATCCAGATCACGGCTCTGTTTTTTCTTCTTCTTTACAGGTGGCTCCGGCTCTTCTTCCTGGAGCTCATCCTCTTCATCCTCATAATCCTCGTAATAGTAGGCATCCTTCAGCTTAAAGATCAGAATAGTCACTGCTGCGATCAGTATCACCATGATCACTGCCATAACAATGATAATAATCTTTTCTGTAGTTACCTGCTTCTGCAGTGCTTCATTGTCAGCTCCTGTCTGATTTACTACATCAAGAAGGTTCGTTACTGACATCATGGTGCCATTTACATTATCATAAAGCCAGTAGGTTTCATCATTGTATACTACTTCATAATCATTGTGTTCCGGTTCTGCCGGGGTTTCTTCCGGTGGTTCTTCAGTATCTGTTTCTTCCGGTATTTCTGTGCTTTCTCCATCTGCAGAAGCTTCTTCAGATCCGTCTGCATTTGCTGTATCAGTTCCATCTGCCTGTGAACCATCTGTATTTGCTGCTCCATCAGAAGAAGCTCCCATGGTGATCAGGTCAGAACGGATATAGCCTTCCTTGGAAGAACCATTCTTGGTAAAACGGATCTGATACCATTTCTTTCCGGCGCTGTCTGTTGCTTCTCCAATCAGGGTAATGCTTTCCCCCTTGGAAAGGGATGCTATCGGATCATGCGAAGTGGATGCACCGGAACGTATCTTTGCACTTTCAACCGCAATCGTAGCCGCCTGTTCACCGATAGATGTGGGTACGGTATCTGCCGGCTTTTCTGTGGCAGCTGCTGTTGTTGCCGCAGGTGCTGCCTCTACCTTAATATCATCTGATGTCTCTACCAGATCGGAACGGATATAACCATAGGTGTTATTACCATTCGGTACCTTATACCACACGGTTCCCGAAGAATCCTTTACAGCTCCTACAATATCGATCGTCTTTCCCTTGACTGTGCTCCCTACCACTGAGCTGCTTGTGCTTGCTTCAGAGCGGATCTTTGCAGTTTCCGCCACTACCTTTCCCGAAGCCGCCAGACTGGTAAATGTCTGCAGTGACACAACCATAACAAAAGCTGCCACACCAAGCATTCCTCTGATCCAGGTTTCTTTCTGAAATAAAGCTTTCATTGCCTTCACTTCTTTTCTCCTTATCTTTCTCTTATAAAGCGCCTCTCTCCGGTTTCTTCACGGAAGCCCTCACTGCCTCCCTGAATACCGGATTTTCTCATCCTGCGGGCTTCTTCCTCAAGCTGCCTGTGATACAGCTGTTCACATTTACTGCATAATCTGCCGCTGCTGATATTAGCACCGCACATTTCACACCGTATGTAACCACCGGCATTATTAATGATCTCAAACCGGTTATCCTTGATCATATCACGTATGGACTTATGAGTTACACCTGTGGCATCTGATATCTCAGCTACATTTGCTCCCTTATGCTCATCCAGATAATTACGTACCTTTCCATAATCGTCATATTCCTGATGTCCACATTCTTCACATTCATATTCACCAAGCCCCTTGTAAACAAGAACCCCACCGCATTTTTCACAGTAGGACGGCCTGTGCAGCTCACCCATGCTGAATATCGCACGTCTCATATCCATCTTACGTCACCTTCTCCATTCCCACATGCTCAGGCTTCATCAATTGCCTTTCCAATATCATGACGCATATATTTGTTTTCAAAAGTAATCCATTCCGTCGCAGCATATGCATTTTTTCTGGCTTCCTTCAGGTCAGCCCCTTTTGCTGTTACACCAAGGACTCGTCCTCCGTTTGTCACAATCCCTTTTTCTGTTTTGGCTGTTCCTGCGTGGAAGCAGAAATAAGAATCCTGTCCTTCAAATTTCTCAAGACCCTGGATCACAAATCCTTTTTCATATTTGACCGGATATCCATCAGATGCAAGTACCACACAGACTGCTGCATTGTCCTCAAACTCCAGATCAATCTGATCCAATGTGCCATCAATGCAGGCCTCCATCACTTCTATGATATCATTTTTCATTCTGGGAAGCACTACCTGTGCCTCCGGATCACCAAATCTGGCATTATATTCCAGAACCCTTGGTCCCTTCTCAGTCAGCATCAGTCCAAAAAAGATCACTCCTTTAAACTCTCTGCCCTCAGCCAGCATGGCATCCACAGTAGGCTGATAAATATATTTACGGCAGAAGCTGTCCACTTCTTCTGTATAAAAGGGACTGGGAGAAAAGGTTCCCATACCACCGGTATTTAATCCGGTATCTCCGTCTCCTGCTCTCTTGTGATCCTGTGCACTTGTCATGATCCGGATATTCTTTCCATCCACAAAGGAAAGCACCGATACCTCACGGCCTGTCATAAATTCTTCAATGACAAGTCTGTTTCCGGCACTTCCAAACTTCTTATCCTCCATGATCTCCTTAACGCCGGCCTTCGCCTCGTCAAGATTCTGGCAGATCAGAACTCCCTTTCCAAGAGCCAGTCCGTCTGCTTTCAGGACAATGGGAAAGTCTGCTGTTTCCAGATAGGCAAGTGCTGCCTTCGGATCATCAAAATTCTCATACGCTGCTGTAGGAATATTGTACTTTTTCATAAGATCCTTGGAAAATGCCTTGCTTCCTTCCAGGATCGCCGCATTTTTCCTGGGTCCGAAAGCCCGAAGACCTGCTTCCTCCAGTCTGTCTACCAGACCGCCTACCAGCGGATCATCCATTGCCACGATCGTCAGATCAATCTCTTTCTCTTTTGCAAATGCTACAATCTTATCAAACTCCATGGCTCCAATAGGAACACACTCAGCGATCATGCCGATACCGGCATTGCCCGGTGCACAATAGATCTTGCTTACTTTTTTGCTTTTGGAAACACTGTATGCGATCGCATGTTCTCTGCCACCGCCGCCAACGATCAAAACCTTCATATCCGCCTCCATGAAATCTATGTAATCGTATTCTATTCTTCTACAATGGCAATTCCGTCTTTTACGGTCACCCTGCCATGTGCGATCAGATCAATTGTCTTTGGAAGGATCTGCCACTCTGCCTCTTCCATTACCCTGTGCTGCAGTACCTCCGGTGTATCACCGTTCTGTACATACACAGCCTTCTGCATGATGATGGCACCATGGTCATAAACCTCATCCACAAAATGAACCGTGGCACCTGTCACCTTGACGCCGCTCTTAAGCACTGCCTCGTGAGGCTTAAGTCCATAAAATCCCTTTCCACAGAAGGCCGGGATCAGTGCCGGATGTACATTGATGATCCTGTTATGATATTTCCTTACAAGCTCTGCAGGCATCATAATCATCATGCCTGCCAGTACAATCAGATCCGGGTTCTCCGCATCGATCGTTTCTCCCAGCTTCTGATTAAAGTCTTCCCTGTCTGCAAAGGACTTCATATCTACAACAATATCCTTGATCCCATGTGCCCTTGCACGCTCCAGTGCCCTGACACCAGGCTTGTTGCTCAGTACAAAGGAAAGCTCCACATCAGTAATCTTCCCGCTCTCCACTGCATCAATGATCGCCTGCAGATTGGTACCACCGCCTGCGGCAAGGATTCCTACTCTCAGCATAAATCTACACCCTTCTCACCAGCAATGACCTTTCCTACCACATAACCCTTTTCACCAGCTGCTTCAATAGCGGAAAGAACCTTATCCTTATCTGCCGGATCAATGGCAAGTACCATGCCAAGTCCCATATTAAATGTATTATACATCATTTTCTCTGCAATGTTTCCTGTTTTCTGCAGCAGGCCAAAAATAGGAAGAACCGGATAGCTGTCCTTCTCTACCACCGCACGCACCCCTTCCGGAAGCATACGGGGAATATTTTCATAAAAGCCGCCGCCGGTAATATGGCTGCAGCCCTTAACGGTCACACCGGCTGTCTTAATGGCCTGTAATGTCTTTACATAAATCTTGGTCGGAGCAATCAGTGCCTCGCCAAGTGTTGTTCCAAGCTCATCATAATAAGTATCCAAAGACTCCTTCGTCATCTCAAACACCTTACGTACCAGGGAAAATCCATTGCTGTGAACGCCTGAGGAAGCAATACCGACCAGCACATCGCCATCCTTGATATGTTCTCCTGTGATCAGATCCTTTCTGTCCACCACGCCAACTGCAAAGCCTGCAAGATCATATTCATCCTCCGGCATCAGTCCTGGGTGCTCTGCTGTCTCTCCTCCGACAAGGGCTGCCCCTGCCTGCTTACAGCCCTCTGCAACACCCTTTACGATCGTTGCGATCTTCTCCGGATAGTTCTTGCCACAGGCAATATAATCAAGGAAAAATAAAGACTCTCCACCGGCACAGGCTACATCATTGACACACATGGCTACCGCATCAATACCGATCGTATCATGCTTATCCATCAGAAATGCCAGCTTCACCTTCGTCCCACAGCCGTCTGTTCCGGACAGCAGCACCGGATCCTCCATGTCCTTAATGTTCTTTAAGGAAAATGCTCCTGAAAAACCACCGATCCCGCCAAGAACCTCTGGTCTCATAGTCTCTTTCACATATTTCTTCATTAACTCCACAGATTCATAACCTGCTTCAATATCCACACCGGCCGTCTTATAGTCCATTTCTTTCTCCTTTTCTCTTTGCTTATCGTATTCTTACTGATTCAGGTAATTCTCATATCCAATCTGCTGCAGCTTTTGATCCTTTGCCTCTACCTGCTCCTTCAGATTCTCCGTGTAAGCTTCCAGCCTTGCCAGCAGCTCGTCATCGCCGGTTGCCAGCATCTTTGCTGCAAGGATTGCTGCATTCTTTGCCCCGTCAATGGCAACTGTTGCAACAGGAACTCCGGGCGGCATCTGCATAATGGAGAACACTGCATCCATGCCATCCAGCTTCTTCCCGGAAAGAGGAACCCCTATAACAGGCAGGGAAAAGAGTGCTGCGCACATTCCAGGCAGTGCTGCTGCCATTCCTGCTCCTGCAATGATCACCTTTAATCCGCGCTCCTTCGCCGATCTGGTCCATTCGATCAGAAGATCCGGCTCTCTGTGTGCGGAAATAATTCTCATCTCATAATCAATTCCCAGTTCCTTCAGCATCGCTGCAGCACCGCTCATCACCTTGAGATCTGAGTCACTGCCCATGACGATTCCTACCTTTGGCATAATTCTCTCCTCCTGTTTGCGTAGTCCCGAACATTTACATCATACTATATCCAACTTCTTGATTGCAACTCCAAATATAACAATTTATTGTTTCTTAAGGGAAACAAGTAATGGCTCATTCAATTCTTCACAGCCGGGCAGCACGAACATTCCATCTTCGATCACTGTGATCACCTGTTCCTCTTCCGTCACCACACTGATCTCTCCCAGTTCATCAAAAGGGATCGTGATATCCGTATGGCAGTTAAAATAGGCTTTCTCCGGCTCCGTCCTCCGAAGGAGCGAGCACTCGTTATCTCTGGCAATGATCTCTTTTCCGTCCGGGTTATAAACAGCAACATCCTCCGCATGGGAATAGCAGGTATCTCCCACTGCAAAATGCGGTCCTGTCTTTTCTGCGATCAAAATCGGCAGCTTATCTTCGATCTGATACTTTCTGGCCACCACATAAGCTGTGGTATTGGTGCCGATAGCAAATTCTCCGATTGGCAGCATATCATGATGGAACAGAATATTGTCCCGGATATATTTCCTGTTCTTTTCTTCTTCCTCAAAATTGCTGCAGGTATAATCCTTTACCTTTCCATCTTCAAACTGCAGGGAAAGATCCCTGAATTCCAGTCCGTTTAAAAAGACTCTCGTCACATGAAGTATTCCTTCAGTACCTGTCAGTACAGGAGAAGTAAATACCTCCCCAACCGGAATATTCACATCTGCCACACAGTTTTCAAAGTTCGTCTGATGTGCTGTATCTGTCAGATGGTGCAGCATGATCTTCATGCCTGTCCTGTTCTCTCCTCTGCCCTTTACGATCACATATTTTCCAAGGTCAAGGGTATCTATGATCTTCTGCTGGATCTTCTGATATTTCTGATAATTCAGGGTATTGATCCGGATCACCTCATCGAAGATCTCCGGATAGTTCTCACCGATCTCCGGTGTCGGGAAAGCAATGATGGTAAAGCTTCTTTCTTCTCCCTTAATATAACGGTTCTGAATTTCACCGGCCTGTGTCATATACTCTACAGTAAGCTTCTGCTGGTTTTCTGATAAGTGTACCGCTTCTTCCTTTTCTTTCAGATCCTCCGGTGCTTCCCCGAAAACCTCTACCACTGCAGGTCCTCCAAAATAACCGGCCTGCTCCTTAAACTCTTCAAAGCATTCCTGCCATGCCTCCAGTCTGATCTGTACAAGACGCTTGTCCAGAAACAGCCCGATATCATCCTTATGATCAAAATCATACTGCTTATTGGGAATCGCCCCAAAATAGCCATTCCGGTTCAGGCTCTTCCCCATCAGAAGACTTGCCGGTGCCCTGTAGATCACAGGCTCAAGTCCCATGGCCTCAAAATTCCTGATAGCCTTCAGGATCATTCTTTCAAAGCCAAGCGTGTATCTGATATTTACGATCTTTTTCTTACCGATATCCTTGTTTCCCATCAGGAAACCGATCCGGTACCCCTCTGTATAGGTATCTGCCATCAGATCTATTGTTTCCTGCGTCAGCTCCTTCAGATGCTCCCATGTCCTTAACTCATTTTCTGTAATATATTCTCCAAAAGCGTACAGGTATGCCGGTGTATCAAGGCTGTTTTCCCGTAGTATTTTCCAAGCAAAATCCTGTTCCGGAAGGAACATGTCCTCTAACTTTTTCCTGAAGGAATCTCTGGTATAATCACTGACGAAATAGTAAATATCCTCCCGGACAGACTCGTAGGATGGAAGCTTCTCTTCCTCCAGCAGGCTTCCCTCAAAAGCACTGTATACCTGCAAAAAAAGCTCCAGCCTGATCAGGATTTCTTCCTCCTGCCGTTCATGGCAGAAGGGGATCAGACTTCGCATCTCCGCATACAAAAAGGAAAGCAGCCTGCCATACTCTTCTCCCAGTCTCTTCACACTGTATGCCGGATTTCCATAGCTTTCCTCATAATGTGCCGGCAGGATATCCTCATACAGACTGTGATTTCTTCTCTGCAGTTCGGAAAGCTCTGCCTTTTGCAGGCCTCCCTCTTCCACAAAGTTCTCATGCTCCAGTACCAGCTTCAGAAACTCTGCCACCTTCCGGAAATAATCTGCAAATGCCTCCGGCATATCTGCCGACACATTTTTTCCTTCTGCAATTTCATAAATTCTGGTCTTCGCCAGCAAAAATCTCTCTTTCATCAGCTTACATACGCTCCTGCATATAGAATTAAACTCAACGCAAAAAAGGCAAGTACATTGACAATCATTCCAAGTACCGGAAACAGTTTAAAGGTTTCCTTTTCACGTAAGGACATGATCCCAAGGATCAGTCCGACTGTCATGAAAACACCGGCCAGAACACCAGCCGCCCCATATCTTGCCGATGATACCCCTTTTCCCTGATAGGACAGATAAACTGCCATGATATAGGTTCCAAGGGAAAGGATCCCCAGGATAAAAGACATGATCCCCTTTTCCGGGTGTTTTTTATTTGTAAAAATATAACCTCGAAATCCCATATGTGTTCCTTTCTGCAGCATCAGTTCCTCATGGGTGTCCTGCGACAAAAGGCATTCCTGCCATCAGGAATGCCCTCTCTTGTTAAAATAATATTTTGGATTTTCCAAGAAGGAGCTTTGCTCCGCTTACGATCACCAGGATGCCGCAGACAAGTCCGGTTACCAGTGTAACTACTCCAACAGCAATACTTGTAGCTCCGCTGCCACTCATAATCTTATACGTTTTTTCTTCCATACCAAGTCCTCGCCTTTCTACATCAGTTTACTGCTTTGCTCCATAAACAGCATAATAATCATCAATCTGTTTCTTACGTTCCTCATCAATATAAACAGTTCCCTTGTATTCCTTCTGATAGAGATATTCTACCACATCTGCCATCGTTACGATAGCGTTGGCATCAAATCCGTATTTCTCCTTGATCTCACAGAGGGCACTCTTTTCTCCCTGACCCTTTTCCATACGGTTTAAGGATACCATCAGTCCCTTGATCTCCACATCGGCCTGTGCCTTAATAATCGGGAAGGTCTCTTCAATAGACTTGCCGGAGGTTGTCACATCCTCGATGATAACGACTCTGTCCCCGTCCTTCAGCTTGCTGCCAAGAAGGATTCCAGTGTCACCGTGATCCTTGACTTCCTTTCTGTTGGAACAGTAGCGGACATCCTTTCCATATAATTCACTGATCGCCATAGTTGTTGCTACGGAAAGCGGGATTCCCTTATAGGCAGGTCCAAAGAGGACGTCAAAGTTAAGTCCATAGTGGTCATGGATCGCCTTCGCATAATACTCACCAAGCCTTCTGAGCTGGGTACCTGTCACATAAGCCCCTGCGTTCATAAAAAAGGGGGATTTCCGTCCGCTCTTCAAAGTAAAATCGCCAAATTTCAAAACCTGGCTGTCTATCATAAACTCGATAAATTCCTGCTTGTACTGTTCCATTCTGGTAAATCCTCCTTGTTTTACGTTCAGATTTTCCTTTCAATCATAACACCTGGCACCTGATTTTTCAACCGGCAAAAAAGCTGATGTGAAATGATTCACACCAGCCATTCCCTTGTCATTATCCTCTGAAATCAATATGCTGTCCAATCTGTTTCTCTTCCTCGGACTGCATGGAATACATTCTTTCATTCTGCGAATAATCATCGATCTTCTGCAGCAGTTCTTCAAGACTGGATGCCGAGATCATAACTGTTTCTTCCTCATCCCCTGATGCTTTATCTGTTCTGCTTTCCTTCAGCTTTTCTTCCTTTTGCTTCTTTTCTGCTTTCTTTTCTGCAGCCTTCTTCTCTGACTTTGTTTTCTCCCTCTGCTTATTGATCCTTGTCTTCTGATCTGCCGAAGACTTCTTCAGCACTGCAAAGAAGCTTGTCAGTCCACCGTCATTCACCTGCATGCCATAGCCTTTGACCTGTGCACCGGAAGCTGTCAGGGAACTCTTCATCTGTAACAGCTTGCTGCCTGCTCCGCTGATCACGCCTTCATACTGCTTTCTGTAGGCTTCATCCTCTGCCATACGCTCGATCTTGGCTTCATCGATCAGAACAACCATCCTACTGGCATTGGCATAGCTTGCTGCCTGTGCCTTAGCTGCCTCCTTCTGATCCTCACTGACAAGAATGAAATCCATGTTAGAAAACTTTTTCTTAAGCTGCTCATAATACCTGGCTGCTTTTTCACTGAGCTTTGGATTTCCAATGGTCTTTCCACTGACCTCTTTTTTCTCCGCCGCTGTACTGGTATAATCCGCTGCAGCTGCAGCTTCTGTAGCTGCTCCATAGCCTGATACTGTATTGCTCATTATGCTCTCCTCCGTGATTGTCTTTCGCCAGAATCCGTTCCGGCTCGTTTCCAGGTTTCTATTATGTATATCGTCAGAAATATCCCTGACTTTAACCATCACCTCAGGATCACTTTCCAGCTCTGAAGCAGTCTTTCCATCTGATATGCTGCATTCGCCGGACTGGTAGAGGGAAGCCTGCCCGCCTCCATTCCTGTTTTTTCATACGAATATTTCATGTACAGGTCATAGGCCTTATTTCCGTTTGCAAAGATCTTCCTGACCGGTGCCTGTTTCAGGATTACAGACAGATCCGTTGGGACAACATTTCTGATCGTGCTGTCACTTGACCCTGCAATATCACATTCAGCGATCACATCAAAAAGAGCTATATGATGTCTCAGCAGGATTTTCTTCTTTTCCTCTATGGTAACAGGAACTGCTTCTCCATAAAGCGCTGCTATCACTTTCCAGAATCTGTTCTGCTTGTGCCCATAATAAAAGCGCTGCTCCCGTGATTTCACAGAGGGCAGCGTTCCCAGGATCAATATTTCACTGTTCCGGTCATATACCGGATCAAATTCATGTCGTATGTGCTGGTATTCCATCAAAAACTCTTTCTGATCGTCAGACAGTTCTGACCATCTTTATATTCATATTTCATGTCATCCATTGTTTTACGGACAAGAAAGATTCCAAGTCCGCCCTCTTCCCGTTCTTCGATCTCTGCAGAAATATCCGGATCCTGTCTTGTCAGCGGGTCATAGGGGACTCCGCTATCCAGAAACATCAGCTGTACGCCATTTTCTTCCTGAAGTGCCTCTATCCTTACTGTAACCGTTCCCGTTTTTTCCCCATAGGCATAATAGGCAATATTGCTTACTATTTCATCAATAGCAATATCAAGCTGTATCCGTGCCTTCATCGGACAATCCAGTTTTTCCAGCTCCGCATTGACAAATTCCGTCACAGTTTCTATCTGCTCAACTATAGCCTCCACTGTTAATTCTTTCATCTACTGTTTTGTTCCTTTCCTTCCTGCATACAATCTGCCTGTCAGCATACAGGAAAAAACCGCACACAATGCTCCGATACAGATTCCTGCAAGTACATCTGTAGGAAAATGTACAAACAGATAGAGCCTGGAAAAAGCAATCAAAAAGGCAAGTATCAATGCTGCGATCCCCGCTTTTCTGTAATAAAAAAGGATGGATACCGCCGCTGCAAAGCTGCACACACTATGACCGGAAGGAAATGAACGCAGCAGCTCCCTTTCCTTCATTTCTATCAGCAGTCTGATATGATTCCCGTCCATATACTCCGTATAATAATAAGGTCTTGGTCTCGCGCAGATTCCCTTTAAGGTCAGATCTGTGATCAGTGTTCCAAAGAGCATAGCCAGTAATACAGAAATTCCGCACTTTCTCGTTTTGGGTATAATCGTCAGGATCAGACCTGCCAGGATCCAGAATTCTCCATGATTATTAATCCATGAAAGAAAAATCAGCACAGGTGTCAAAAGCTGTGTATGAAGCTCCTGTATCATGCGCAAAAGTTCCATTTCCCATCCAAAATATGTCATACGCATCTCCTTGAATTTTCCTGCACTGTCAAAAAAGGGAACCGATGGTTCCCTTTCTTTATCTGTTATTTAATGCCTGTTCAATATCTGCCTTCATATCTTCGACAGCTTTTCTGGAAGCTTCCGCAAAGTTTGCTTCCCCATATGCTTCATACTTTTCCTGCTGATAAGCCGCAATGATACCTCTTGAGGAATTAATGATCGCCCCAAGACCGTCCTCATTAAAGAAGTGCACCAGATCAGCCCCTTTTCCTCCCTGTGCTCCATAACCTGGCACAAGGATATAGCTCTTAGGCATGATCTTCCGCAGAGTCTTCCCCATTTCAGGGTAAGTTGCTCCGACGACTGCCCCGATATAGCTGTAGTCATCTCCCATATGCTCTTCTCCCCATCTGGCTACCTGCTCTCCAACGATCTCATATAGCGGCCTGTTATCTGCGTCTGCAAGCTTTCTGTCCTGAAACTCTCCACTGCTTGGATTAGACGTCT
>ERZ773258.1426-NODE-1426-length-19061-cov-3.388667_pt1 | contig 19061 bp, 15 predicted proteins | sample MGYA00511962_ERZ773258 | MGnify/ENA primary metagenome ERZ773258 (study PRJEB29015, sample SAMEA2737755) | human gut metagenome | biome: human gut; feature: human-associated habitat; material: faeces | place: China | collected 2012 ... | reverse complement strand
ATCCACCAGCAGGGCGTCCGCCCCGCCCAAGTCTGTCTGCCGGAGAAGGGTGGTCAAAGCGTCATAGTCCACCCGTCCGAAGGAGAACGGATCGGCCTCCGGGGGGCTGTCGAGCTGGATCACCGGCTCCACCTGAATCCCCTGCTCCTGGAAGAACAGCTGTTCCAGGATACGCAGTTCCGACCGGAACGCGGTGGCCAGGGCCACCCGGGCGGCCCCCAACTCCCGCAGGAGGGCGGCATACTCCAGAGCGGGGACGACAGTGGGAACTCCGGTACACTGCTCAATCACGTTGACGATCTCGTGTCCCCGGATACAGGAGCCGGTAAAACTGGTGACCGCGATTACATTGGGGCGGGCCTCCGCCAGGATGCGGGCGGCATCCGGCAAGTGTCCGATCATCTCCAGCAGGCCCTGATAGCTCGCCTGGTGGAAGGGAACCCGAGTGGTGGCCATCTGAACCCCGGGCGGCAGCCGCCGGTGAAGCTCGGTCTCCAGCCCGGCGCTTCCCCCCATCATGATACAGCCGATCACGGGCATGTCTTGTCCAAACACGGCGTGTCCCTCCTCCATACAAACTGGTATATCCTCATCTTACTCTATATTCCGGGAAAAGGAAAGAGTTTTTCCGGCGGCGGCCTTTCTTGACATAGATGGAAAGGATGATATACTGACAGAGTAGATCGTCGGGCCCCGGGCAAATGAGAGGATATGGATGTAACGTGCGGAAAAGACTGGAACAACTGCTGCATATCATAGAGGACATGACCCGGCTCTGCCCTCTGGAGGGAAATGGAGACCAGCTGGAGGAATTCCAGATCACCGCCCTCTCGGAGCGGACAGGCATCCTGCCCAACAATGTGAGCGGCGATCTCAACGAGCTCTTTCTGGGCGGACATCTTCTAAAGATCAAAGGCCGGCCGGTCCACTACCTCTCCCTGCCTGTGCTGGAGGAACGGCTGGGCCGGGCCATCCCCTCTGGACATGTGGAGGGGATGGAGGCGTTTTGGGCCCTGGTCCGGCCGGAGCCCACCCGTCCCCCAGCAAGGGAGGAAGGTCTGAACGCCGCCGCCCCCTCCGGCTTGGATGGGCTGATCGGCGCGGCGGGGAGCCTGCGCCTGCCTATCCGCCAGGCCAAGGCCGCCATCCTCTACCCACCCAGCGGCCTGCACACGCTGATCACCGGCCAGACCGGCGTGGGGAAGAGCAGCTTTGCCCGTAATATGTATGACTACGCTGTGAAAAGCGGCCGCCTGGCCGCCGACGCCGCATTTGTCACCCTGAATTGCGCCAATTACGCCGATAATCCCCAACTGCTTCTCTCCCAACTCTTCGGACATGTGCGCGGAGCCTTTACCGGGGCGGACAAGGATCACGCGGGCCTAGTCGAGCGGGCCCATAACGGTATCCTGTTTTTTGACGAGATCCACCGCCTCAGTCCCCAAGGGCAGGAGAAGCTCTTCCTGCTCATGGACCAGGGAACTTACAACCGCCTGGGAGAGACAGGTCAGGAGCGCCGGGCCAAGGTCCTTATCCTGGGCGCTACCACTGAGGATCCCCAGGTGGCTATGCTGAGCACCTTCATGCGCCGTATCCCGGTTCATATCACCCTGCCTTCCCTGCGGGAGCGCTCCCTTCGAGAACGGCTGGAGCTGGTGCTGTACTGCCTCTGGCGGGAGGCGCGCAGTTTGAAGCTTCGCTTCTCCGCCGAGCGGGAGGTGATCTACGCGTTCTGCTACTACGCCTGTGGAGCCAACATCGGACAGCTCTTTACCGACATTACGCTCACCTGCGCTAACGCCTACTACGACTTTCTGCTGAACGGACGCCGGGATATGGTCCTTCAAATCTCCCATTTGGACGAGAATGTACGCCAGGGCCTGTTTACCTCCTCTAACAGCCGCAATGAACTGCTGTGCTCCCTTTTCCTGGAGAAAGAGGGGGCGCTGACATTCGATGGGGGCGTCGCGTATGACCATATGCTGGATCGGTACCTGGTTCCAGTCCGAGAGGGATGCCGGCCAGACACATAGAAAAACGTGAGGGCAAGCATGCCCTGTTATTTTTCTATGTCATGCAGAAAGGCCCGTAAAAAGAAAATACTCCAAAAAACAGTTCCATTTCAGAATTGGAAATTATAATTTTTTACACGTAAAAACCGGGGGAACTGTGTATTTTATACATGCAATAATCTGGGAAGTGAAGGTCCTGTAAAATCTGGTTAGGCCTTGCCAGACGGCTAAGGAGTATTTTAAAGGGTCAAAAAAGAATAGCGCAGAGGACCGGGAGCGTTCCCGGTCCTTCTGTTTTTAGCCCCAATTTACTGCACGATCTGTCACGTAATCCCCAGCCTCCATTTTGGCTGTCGCCCGGTCTACCTCCGCCGCTTCAGTCGGGGGGAGAGCTTAGTACAATCCGTTTGCTATGGGTGCCATACTATCAGGTTTTATTCCTATCCTATTTGTAGATGCCGCCACGGCTGCCTATTGAATTCGATATGGCATAATACATAAAAAACCGCCCCCGGTACTGTGAACACCAGAGGCGGCAAGAGCGATAATGGCCCGACCAAGAATTAAAACCGCGCCCCTTATTTTACCAAGAGCGGACGAGCGGGCGCAAGAGGAAAGGAGAAGCGCATGGGAAGAAAATCAGCAGCAGGCACCGGTACGATCCGCAAAAGAAACGCGACCCGCTCGGGGAAACAGTACACCTATTGGGAGGCACGCTTTACATCTGGTTTTGACCCAGGCACGGGGAAGCAGGTGCAGCGGAGCATTACAGGAAAGACACAGAAAGAGACCGCCTAAAAACTCAAAGAGGCCACAACAGCTGTTGACCTGGGAATATAGGTCTATCCAGTCAAAATGGCTGTTGGAGAGTGGATGGACGCATGGGCCGGGGCTTACTTGGAAGGGGTAAAACCCCGAACAAAGGCCGGCTAAATCAGAAACCACATAAAGCCCGAGTTTGGAAGTATCCGACTTGAGCGCCTGACCCCTGAAATAGTGCAGACTTTTATAGATGGGCAGACCAAAGGGATAATACCCGCTTTCTCCGGCATCCGTTAAGATTACATACTCGGTCTTGAACCTCGCCTTGAAACAGGTTAAAATAAAGAAGAAAATCCCATACAATCCTGCTGCGGATTGCAAGTTGTCCCGAGCTGGGCGGCGAGAGATAAAGCCTCTTGACAGTGCTGAAATTGGAGCGTTTCGAAAGGCAGTTAAGGGGAATCAGTTTGAAGTGCTCTATACCCTCGACCTGTTTGCCGGGACTGAGAAGGGCGGAGCTGCTGGGTTTGAAGTGGAGCGATGTGAATTTCAAAGCCGGGACGATTGTGATTGAAAGACAGATCCAGAGAGAAAAGAAAAAGGGTGGGGTATATTTTTTGCCGCGCTGAAAATGACAGGAAGCGCACGGTTTCACTGGCTCAGTGGGTTATGCGAACCTTAAAATCCCATAAGGCGAGGCAGGCGGAGCAGAGGCTGAGGGCCGGGGCCGCGTGGGAAGACAGCGGCTTGGTATTTACAAATGAGATAGGGCACCACTTGAGGCACGCTACAGCGGCCGTTACCCTTGATGTGTATGCCCGTGCGACAGAGCAGATGAAGGAGGATAGCGCCGCACGAGAAGTATACATTGAGAAGGTTTTGGGGTTAAAATAGTCGGATAAGGGAAAAAGAAAGGGAAAAGTTTTTGGGCGCCGCACAAGAAACGATAGACTGGTGCGAAAAATAAGGATCATTACAAAAAAGAATAATCATATAGGATGATAGAACAACTATGACCGATTTATTTGAAAAATCCATCCACATTCTTGAACTGCCCCGTGTGCTGGAGAGACTATCCGAGCAGGCGGTGACCGAGGAGGGGAAGGAGCGGGCGCTGAAGCTGCGGCCCATGACTGACCCTGACGACGTGGCGCGGGCCCTGGCTGAGACCAGCGCCGCCGTGCAGATGACCGCCTTAAGGGGCTCGCCCTCTTTTTCGGGGGTAAGGCCGGTGTGGGCGTCTCTCCAGCGATCTGATATGGGCGGCTCTCTCAACACCAGGGAGCTGCTGGACATCGCCGCAGTTCTCCGGTGTGCCCGCACCGCCAAAGACTATGCTGCGGGAGAGGGAAACGCCAAGACCTGTATCGACCACCTCTTCGCCTCCCTGACCCCCAACCGGTTCCTGGAGGAAAAGATTACCGGCTCGATCCTGGGAGAGGATGAGATCGCCGATGCGGCAAGCCCGGAGCTGGCCTCGATCCGGCGGCACATCCGTGCCACATCCTCCAAGGTCCGGGAGATTTTGCAAAAGCTCATCTCCTCCAGCCAGGCCCGCTATCTCCAGGAGTCCATCATCACGATGCGGTCCGACCGCTACGTGGTGCCGGTGAAGGCTGAGCATAAGAACGAGATCCCCGGCCTGGTTCATGACGTGTCCTCCTCCGGGAGCACCTTCTTTATCGAACCCATGGGGGTGGTGAAGGCAAACAACGAGCTGCGGGAGCTCCAGGCCAGGGAGGAAAAGGAGATTGAGCGGATTCTGGCCGAGCTCTCCGCCGAGTGCGCGCAGTTCAAGGAGGATATCGCGCAGAACTACGACCTGCTGATTCTGCTGGACGGTATCTTTGCCCGGGCCAAGCTCTCCTACCAGATGCGGGCCTGCGAGCCCAAGCTTGCCAAACGGGGTATATTCCTGCGGAAAGCCCGCCATCCGCTGCTGCCTCCAGACAAGGCGGTGGCCAACGATCTGATGCTGGGAGAGGCGTTTGACACCCTGGTTATTACCGGCCCCAACACCGGCGGCAAGACGGTGACGCTCAAGACCATCGGCCTGCTGACCCTGATGGCCCAGTGCGGCCTTCATATCCCAGTGGCCGACGACAGCCATATTATGGTCTTCTCCCGGGTCTTGGCCGACGTGGGAGACGAGCAGTCCATCGCCCAGAGCCTGTCTACTTTCTCTTCCCACATGGTGAACATTGTAGGCATTCTAAAGGAGGCGGACAACAGTACACTGATTCTGTTTGACGAGCTGGGGGCGGGCACCGACCCCATTGAGGGGGCCGCCCTGGCCGCCGCCATCATTGAGAGCGCCCGGGAACTGGGGGCCCTGGTGGCCGCTACCACCCATTATGCGGAGCTCAAGGTGTATGCCATGACCACAAAGGGGGTGGAGAACGCCTCCTGTGAGTTCAACGTGGAGACTCTGGCCCCTACCTACCGGCTTCTTGTCGGCATTCCAGGGAAATCCAACGCCTTTGCCATTTCGGAGCGGCTTGGCTTGCCCAAGTATATCATTCAAAGGGCTGCGGCCCGGATTGATGCGGAGAATGTCCGCTTTGAAGATGTGCTCACCCAGTTGGATGAACAGCGACAGGAGATGGAGAAGGAGAAGGAGGCCGCCCAAAAACTCCGGCGGGAGATGGAGGAGTCCTCGAAGACGGTGCGGGAGTACCGGGCCAGAATGGAGGCCGAGCGGGCCAAAGCGGTGGAGAAGGCTCAGGCCGAGGCCCGCGCCATCCTGGACGAGGCCAGAAGCACCGCGGACCAGGTGTTCAAGGAACTCAACGACATGCGCCGGAGGCAGCGCAGGGAGGAGGACTGGCAGGCGGTTAACGACGCGCGCGCCGCCCTGCGCGGGCGCCTCAACCAAGCTGAGGAAGCCCTCGGCGCCCGGTCCGAAGAGCCCGTTCCCCCGCCCACCCGGCCTGCCAGAGCGGGGGACACTGTGGAGCTGGTGAAGATGGGCACGCAGGCTGCGGTCCTATCGGTCAATAAGGACGGTACGCTTCAGCTTCAGGCCGGTATTTTGAAGATCTCCGCCAAGCAGGAAGAGGTCCGCGTGGTGGGGGAGGAGAGCCAGAGCAAAAAGCAGGCGCAGCACTTTGTCCAGCGGGCCGAGCACAAGCTCCGTGCCCTGGGCGCCTCCCCTGAGGTGGATCTGCGGGGGATGATGACGGACGAGGCTATCGGAGCCCTGGATATCTTCTTAGACAACGCAGTTCTGGGCAAGCTGAACGAGGTGCGCATCATCCACGGCAAAGGCACCGGCGCGGTGCGCCGGGCGGTGCGGGAACACCTCAAAAGAAGCCGGTATGTCAAGTCCTTCCGTCCAGGCCGCTATGGCGAGGGGGAGGATGGGGTTACAATCGCAGAGCTGAGATAGCAGGCCGGCAGAGGTTCATAACCAGAAAGTAACTAAGTTGTCCGTGATTACCCTGTGTTTCCTACACGTAATTTGTGTAAAATGTCATTGACGGGTTGACCCAAATTTGATATGCTATATATGAAGTATGCGAATGCAGCTTAGGGGGATAACGCTTATGTATATGAAAGAGGCAGTCGTGAACAATCAGGTCGGCCTGCATGCGCGGCCGGCGACCTTCTTTATCCAGAAGGCCAACGAGTTCAAGAGTTCTATCTGGGTGGAGAAGGACGAGCGCAGAGTCAATGCCAAGAGCCTGTTGGGTGTGCTCTCCCTTGGTATCGTGAAGGGGACCTCCATCAACCTGATTGCGGACGGTCCCGATGAGAAGGAAGCTGTGGAGGCCCTGGTTGAGCTGATTTCCACCAACTTCTCTGAGTAAGTTGCCCGCGAGAGAAAAAAGCGACGCATAGCGGCGCTTTTTTTGATAGATGAGGAGGTGCGGGAATGAAACTGGCAATAACCCCGGAACCGGTGCTGAGAGGCGGGCTGCGCCTGAAGCTGGGCGCCTGGCGCCTTCAGATTTACCGCCAGATCCTGTGGTTAACCAGTGGATTGCACTTTGCGCGGAAGCGGCTGGATTCCGGATGCCACCATCTCTGTGCCGCCCACCGTACGCCGTTGTTGCGCAGGCTGAAGGATGTGGAAATGGATCTCCAGCGGAGCAAGGTGACCAATCTCCGCTTGGCCGCCGCCAAATTGGACGGCGTGGTGCTCCTGCCGGGGGAGACCCTGTCGTTCTGGAAGATGGTAGGCAGGCCCACACGGCGGAAGGGTTACCGGGAGGGAATGGTGTTGCGCAACGGGCGCGTAGCCTCCGGTGTGGGAGGTGGGCTGTGCCAGATGACCAACCTTCTGTACTGGATGACCCTCCATACCCCATTGACGATAACAGAGCGCCACCGCCATGGGTACGACGTCTTCCCCGACGCCGATCGTACCCAGCCTTTCGGCAGCGGGGCCACCTGTTTCTACAATTATCTGGATCTGATGATTCGCAATGACACCGCCCAAAACTGGCGGCTGTCCCTGCGTGTGGCTGATACCCATCTGGAGGGGGCGTGGTATTCCAATCTGCCCCAGTTATGCCGGTACGAGGTTTATGAAAAGGAGCACTATATCCAAGGGGAGTACTGGGGCGGCTATACCCGGCACAACAGCCTGTTCCGCCGGGTGTTTGACGGGGGAGGGAACCAGATCGGAGACGAGTTTGTCACCGAGAACCATGCGATTATGATGTATAACCCCATGCTGCCGGAAGACGCAGGTACTGCCAGCCCGTCCTGACAGGTACGGCGTAATATTCGCCAAAAGGAGGGCATACCGCTCTTATCATGACCTTCAATGAACTGAAAGAAAAAGCCCATGCCCTATCCCCCCAAAAGCGCGGGGCGCTTTTGGGGACCCCCAGGGGATGATTTGACATCCTCGGCGGAAGTGAATTCCGCCTGCGGCAAGGGCCTTGCTCCACAAGCCCCTTTGACGCGCCGGGGCGCAGTTCGCTGCGCTCACGCGGCAGGGCCGTAACATGGTGCGGTACTGGCACAGGGAGGGAAAAGCGTGACATTGGAAGAACTGAGGGACAAGGCGCACTCCCTGCCGCTGAAGCCGGGCGTGTATATCATGCAGGACGCAAGAAATGAGGTCATCTACGTCGGAAAGGCCAAGGCGCTGAAAAACCGGGTCTCCCAGTATTTTGCGGATTTGGCCTCCCATACGGAGAAGACCCGGGCCATGGTCTCCCAGATTGACCACTTCGACGTCATCATAGCCGACAGCGAGTTTGAGGCGCTGGTGCTGGAGAATTCACTCATCAAGCGGCACCAGCCGCGGTATAACATTCTGCTCAAGGACGACAAGGGATACCCCTATATCCGCTTAACAGTGAAGGATCCCTACCCCAGGTTCTCCCTGGCCAACAAGGCTGCCGAGGACGGGGCCCGCTACTTCGGCCCCTACGGCAGCCGGGGTTCCACACAGGGAATTATCGACGCCCTGCGCCTGGCTTTGAAGCTGCCCTCCTGCAGCAAGAAGTTTCCGAGAGATATAGGAAAGGAGCGCCCCTGTCTCAACTACCATCTGGGTCAGTGCGACGGCTACTGCCGCCCGGAGATGGATCAGGGCCGCTACCGGGAGGCCGTAGAGCAGGCGATCCGGCTGCTGGAGGGCAAGTTCAAGGAGGTAGGGGAGGAGCTCCAGGCCGAGATGGAACGGGCGGCCGAAGAGCTGCGCTTCGAGAAGGCCGCCGAGCTCCGGGACCGCTACAGGGCCATCGAGCTGCTGGGCAAACGGCAGAAGGTGGTGGCCGGGTCCCTGGCCGACACCGATGTGGTGGGCTTCCACCGGGGGGAGGCCAAGAGCTGCTTTGTGGTCCTCCACTATGTGGATGGGGAACTGGCCGCCAAGGACTGGGACCTCATCGAGACCCCTATGGAGGCCGACGAGGCGGAGAATATCTCCGCTCTGGTGCGGCAGTATTACGCCGGACGCGGGCGGCTGCCCCGGCAGATCCTCCTGCCCTGTGAGCTGGAGGACGAGGCGCCCCTGGCCCGGATGCTCTCTGAGGCGGCGGAGTACCGGGTCAACCTCATAAATCCCCAGCGGGGGGCTAAGATGGATCTCATCCGTCTGGCCAACAAGAACGCTGTGGAGGAGGTGGAGCGGTGGACCACCCGGGAGGAGCGCCAGAGCAGGCTGTTGGAGCTGCTGGGCAGGCTCCTGAGCCTGGAGGGCGCCCCCAAGCGCATCGAATCCTACGACATCTCCAACACCGGTGCCGACGACATCGTGGCCTCCATGGTGGTCTACGTCAACGCCAGGCCCCTCAAGCGGGACTACCGGCATTTCAAGCTGAAGGACATGCAGGGGCCCGACGACTATGCCTCCATGGAGCAGGTGCTTACCCGGCGCTTCCGGCGCTATCTGGACGGCGACGAAAAGTTTGGGGATCTGCCCGACCTGCTTCTCATCGACGGCGGCGAGAACCACGCCAGGGTGGCGGTGCGGGTGCTGGAGACGTGCGGGCTCGCCATCCCCGTGTTTGGCATGGTGAAGGACGACCGCCACCGTACCAGAGCCCTGATTACCCCCGAAGGCCGGGAGATCGGGATCCAGGGGAATCCATCGGTTTTTTCCTTCATTGGGCAGATCCAGGAGGAGACCCACCGCTTTGCGATTGAGTTCAACCGTCTCCAGCGCAAGAGCCGGGTCCAGGGGTCGGTGTTGGATAAGATCCCAGGCGTGGGGGAAAAACGGCGGGCCGAGCTGTTAAAACACTTCAAGAGCGTCAAGAATATCAGGGCGGCCTCCCTGGCTGAGCTGGAGGAGATCGTGGACAGGCGCACCGCCAGAGCGGTGTTTGCATTTTTTAACGCCGGCGGGGCAGAGAAGTAATCCTGCCTCTGGAGCGGGGCTCCGCGCCGCAATTCTATGTTACAAAAGTAAGGAGGCGTGCTCCATGCGCGTTATTACAGGCTCCGCCCGGGGCCGAAAGCTGAAGGAGCTCCCCGGCCTGGACACAAGGCCTACGACCGACAAGGTGAAGGAGTCCATTTTCAACATTATCCAGTTTGACATTGAGGGGCGGAGGGCGCTGGATCTCTTCGCAGGAACCGGGCAGCTTGGCATTGAGACTCTGTCCAGAGGGGCGGCCCACTGTACCTTCCTGGAGTTGAGGAAGGAGGCGGCGGCTGTTGTGCGGGAAAATCTGGAGCACACCAAGCTGGCGGACCGGGCCTCTGTGCTCCAGAGGGACGCGTTGGCCTTCCTGGCGGGCTGTGGGGAGAAGTTCGACCTGGTTTTCCTGGATCCGCCCTATGCGTCCGGGCTGCTGCAAAAGTCTCTGGAGGCGATTGCCGCAATTGACATTATGACGGAAAATGGTATAATAGTCTGCGAAAGTGCCCTGGAGACGGAACTGCCGGAGCTGAAAGCACCCTATGAGCGGGGAAAGGATTACCGCTACGGCAAGATTAAGATTACCGTATACCGCCGCGCCGTGTGAGCTGCGCCGCCGCGGGAAGTTAGGATGTGGACAGCATGAAGATCGCCGTGTATCCCGGCAGCTTCGACCCCATTACCCTGGGCCACCTGAACATCATCAAGCGGGCCGCCGTGTGCTTTGACAAGCTGGTGGTGTGCGTACTGGTGAATTCAGAAAAGGACGGCGGCCTCTTTACGCCTGACGAGCGGGTGGAGCTCATTCAGCGGGTGGTAGGACGTCTGCCCAATGTAGAGGTGGATCGCTCCAGCGGGCTGCTGTCTGATTACTGCCGCAGGCGTAAGGCCTGCGTGGTGGTCAAGGGGCTGCGGGCGGTGTCCGACTATGAGAAGGAGGTCCAAATGGCCCTCATTAACCGCAAGCTCAATCCCCGTTTGGAGACCATGTTTCTGCCCTCCAGCGCCAAATATACCTATCTCAGCTCCAGCGTGGTGAAGGAGATGGCGTTCTACGGGGCGGATCTGTCCGACTTTGTGCCCAGGGAAATTATTGATGATGTGAACGAAAAGATGAAAAGCAGGAGGGATGGGTAATGGCGACCGGCGTAGACGAACTGCTGGACATGCTGTTTCAGATGATAGACGAGGCCAAGAATGTGCCTCTCAGCGGCGATAAGTGCATGGTGGAGCGGGATAAGGCCCTGGACCTTCTGGATGAAATCCGGGCCCAGTTCCCGATGGAGCTTGCCGAGGCGAAAAAGCTGCTGGCCTCCCGGAATGAATATATCTCCTCTGCCAAGCGGGAAGCTGAACTCATCCGCAAGCAGGCGGAGGATCAGGCGCGGCAGATGCTGGCCCAGGATGAGCTGACCGCCAAGGCCAAGCAGAGGGGCAATGAGATTGTCCGCCAGGCGGAAGAGCGCAGCCGCGATTTGCGCCGGGCGGCCAATGAGTACTGTGAAGATGCGCTGCGCCGCACAGAGGAGGCCGTGGCCGAGGCCTATGACGAGATTAAGAGGTCCCGTGCCCGGTTCCGTGCCGCAGCGTCAGGGGCTTCACAGGGGGGGCGGGCGCCCTACGACGCCGCCGCGGAGGATGACCAGTAAAGCCCGCAGCCCCGTTTTTCTAAATATTGTGCCGGAAAGGGCCTGAGACACCAGAAAATGTGTGTCTCAGGCCTTTTTTATGGAAAGCTTTCAATCGAACAAATGTTTTGTTTGAAAAAGGAAGGATTTTCTGTGAAAAGAGGGGAGTTTTTTCGGAAAAAGGAGTAAAAAAACTGTTGCAATTCTGTTACAGAACGCTTATACTGGTAACAGCTAGTGGGGCAAAGTGGGGAAGAAACCCCTAAAAATAAATTAAAGTGGGGGGAATGAGCACATGACCGGCACCTATGAGCACAGCATTGATGCCAAGGGCCGTCTGTTCATTCCCGCAAAGCTCCGGGAGGAGCTGGGCGTCACCTTCTATCTGGCCATGGGCGTGGACGCGTGCCTGGCCATCTATCCCCAGGAGACCTGGGACCGCTTTACTGAAAAATTTGCCTCGCTCCCCATGAGCCAGTCCAAGGTCATGCGGCCCCTGTTCGCCAACGCCGTCAAGTGTGAACTGGACAGCCAGGGGCGGATTGTGGTTCCGCAGAAGCTGCGGAAATACGCCGGTATCGAGAAGGATGCGGTCATCATCGGGGTCCATGACCGGGCGGAGATCTGGAGCGCGGAGGCATGGAACACCCAGGAGGAAGAGGAGATGACCCCTGAAAAGATGTCGGCCTGTATGGAGGCCTTGGGGTTCTGATATGCAAGAGTTCTCTCACCGCCCCGTACTTCTGTGGGAGTGCATCGAGGGGCTGAACATCAAGCCGGACGGGATCTACCTGGACGGAACCTTGGGACGGGCGGGGCACTCCCTGGAGATCGCCAGGCGGCTGACGAAAGGCCGGCTGATCTGCGTGGACCGCGACCAGGCGGCGCTGGACGCGGCGGAGGACAAGCTCGCAGAGGTCCGGGACAGAGTGGAGTTGGTACACGGAAACTTTGCCGGTTTGGACCAGATTTTGGACAGGCTGAATATTCCGGGTGTGGATGGAATGCTCTTTGACCTGGGGGTATCCTCCCCCCAGCTGGACGACGCCGGTCGGGGCTTTTCCTATATGGCGGAGGCTCCGCTGGACATGCGTATGAATCAGGAGGACACCCTGACGGCCCGGACGGTGGTGAACCAGTGGCCCCAGGAGGAGCTGCGGCGCATTCTCTTTCAATATGGAGAGGAGCGGTATGCCCCCGCCATCGCGGCGGCCATCGTTCGGGCCAGGGGACAAGCCCCTGTTGAAACCACCTTGCAGCTGGTGGAGATCATCCGCTCGGCCATGCCGGCTGCGGCCCTGCGGGAGAAGCAGCACCCGGCCAAGCGCTCCTTCCAGGCGATCCGGATTGCCGTCAACGACGAGCTGGGTGCGGTGGAAAGGATGATACAACAGGCGGTGCCCCGGCTGAGGTCCGGCGGACGGCTGGCGGTTATCTCCTTCCACTCTCTGGAGGATCGCATTGTCAAAAACGGCCTGGCCGCCTTTGCCAGGGGCTGCACCTGTCCGCCCGACTTTCCCGTCTGTGTGTGCGGGAAGCGGCCGGTTATCAGGCTGGTAAATAAAAAACCCATCGTCTCCGGAGAGGACGAGCTGAGAGAGAACCCCAGGGCCCGAAGCGCCAAGCTCCGGGTGGCAGAGAAGATTTGAGTTTTATTGGGAATGGAGTGAAGCCGCATGGCCACAGCAGTCAGAAGCAAACACAGTCGCTATGATTCCTATTCGCGGGTGGGCTATGGGGCTTACGACGGGTCCGCCGCCCGCCAGCTGGAGCGGGAGGAGATCCTGCAGCCCAGACCTCAGGTCAAGCCCCGGAAGCGGGCGCTCTCGCGGCCGAAGGTGCGGGTGCGGGAGGCCGGACAGGTCTCCGTCTTCGCCGTGGTGGGCTTTCTGGCTGTGGGCATTTTTGCAGTGCTTCTGCTGATGACCTATGCGGAGCTGACCGCCATTTCTGAGGATGTGGTGGAGATGAAGAGCCAGATGGAGGTTCTCAAGACGGAGGAGGCCCAGCTCCGGGCCCAGTATGAGCTGGCTTACGATTTAAACAGCATTGAGACCGCCGTAACCGCGGGCGGCGCCATGGTGAAGCCCCAGAGCAGCCAAATATTTTATGTGGATTTGTCCGAGCCAGACAGCGTGGTGTTCTTCCACGAGGAGGAGCCGGCGGCCGGAGTCAAAGGCGCATGGGAGAGCCTGAGGTCGGTCTGGGGCAATGTGGTGGAATATTTCCGATAGTCGAGACCATATACTTCTCTGCAGACCCCAAACAGAAAAAACGGGCTGCCCTGCGGCGGCCCACCGAAGGGCGTAAGAAAATTTGATTTTCTTACGCCCTCCTTGCAGAAAGCAGACATCCGCCGGCAGCGGCCGGCAGGCAAGCGAGAGAAAGGTGAGCACATGGCCCAAGACAGACATAACCAGCAGGACCGCCGAGCCAATCGGACCATTCTGGGGCGGACCCTGTTCCTGATGGTAATTTTTGGCGTGGTGGCGTTTATTCCCCTGTTCGCCACGCTGTATGACCTGCAGATTACCCGTCACGACGAGTTGGAGGCCAAGGCCCTGGATCAACAGACCAGCGATGTGGAGGTGTCCGCCAGCCGGGGGACCATCTACGACCGGAACGGTCAGGCGCTGGCTATGAGCGGCACCGTCTATAATGTACAGCTCTCTCCCCGGGAGGTGCTGAGCGTTCAGGAGGATTACGCGGAGAAGGTAGCGGCGGCCCAGGAGGGAAAGGGGAAAATGCCGGCCACTCCGGAGCCTACCAACGAGCTGATCGCCTCCGGCCTGGCCCAGATTCTGGGGCTTGAAAAGGAGGATATTCTCAAGCGCTTGGAAAAGACCTGGTCTATGTATGAGATCATCAAAAGCCGGATTGAACCGGAGGAGGAGGCCCAGGTCCGGCAGTTCATTGTGGACAACGGGCTTCAGGGCTGCATTTACCTGCCCCCCACAACCAAGCGCTACTATCCCGGCTCCAGCCTGGCGGCCCAGGTCATCGGCTGGGTCAACTGGAAGAACGACAACAAGGGCGCCTACGGCATGGAGGCCGTATATGAGAGCGAGCTGGCCGGAGAGGCGGGGCGCGTGGTTACCGCCAAAAACGGCATCGGTACAGAGATGCTCTACCGGTATGAGGACTACTACGACGCCACAGACGGCAACAATCTGAATCTGACCATTGATTCCACCATTCAGTATTACTGCGAGCGGGTACTGGCCGAAGGAATTGAAAAATTTGAGGTTCAGGACGGCGGATTTGCCATCGCCATGGATCCCAAGACGGGGGCGATTCTGGCCTGGGCCAACTCTCCCACCTATGATCTGAACGATCCCTGGGCCATTACCGATCCGGTGCTCCAGGAATATTTGGAGACCGTGCAGAATGACCCCGCCGCTGGGGAGGATGCATACCAGAAGGCGCTGGGTCAGCTGCAGAACCAGCAGTGGCGCAACAAGGCCATCAACGACACCTATGAGCCCGGATCCACCTTTAAGTCCGTCGTGCTGGCGGCGGCGCTGGAGGAAGGTGTGGTGACAGAGTCGGATCATTTCCACTGCTCGGGCAGCGTACAGGTGGCTGACAATACCATCCGCTGTTCCAAGAGAGAGGGCCATGGGGACCAGACCCTGGCTCAGGCAGTGGCCAACTCCTGCAACCCGGCCTTTATCGCCATCGGCAACAGGCTGGGAGCCGACCGGTTCTACGACTATCTGGAGGACTTTGGGTTCCTGGAGAAGACTGGTATTGACATGCAGGGCGAGATGGACACCAGCAGCCTGATCTGGAGCCGGGAGTTCTTTACCGGCCCCTACGGAGAGTCCTCGCTGGCGACCGCATCCTTTGGCCAGCGCTTTAACGTCACCCCTATCCAGATGATTACCGCTGCCGCAGCTGTGGTCAATGGCGGGCATCTGATGAAGCCCTATGTGGTACAGTCTGTCACCGACCAGGAAGGGAATACGCTCAGCTACACCGAACCGACTGAGGTTCGCCAGGTGGTCAGCGAGGAGACCAGCGAGCGCTGCCGCACCATTCTGGAGGGCGTAGTGGACGGCGGTACTGGAAAGAACGCACGGGTTGCCGGATACCGCATCGGAGGCAAGACCGGCTCCTCCGAGACCAGCGAGGAAGACCACACCATCGTCTCCTTCCTGGGGTTCGCCCCCGCCGACGATCCCCAGGTGGTGATTCTCCTGGCCTATGACAACCCCAAGCCCACCGGCCCCAACAGCAACTACACATCCGGCGGCTGGTACATCAGCGGCGGTATCATGGCCGCATCCATGGCGGGTGAACTGCTGGGAGACATTTTGGACTACCTGGGAGTGGAGAAGAGCTATACCGCCGAGGCCGATACCCTGGTACCGAGCGTCACCGGACTGAGCCTGGCAGACGCTACCAGCCGGCTGAAGAGCAAGAATCTGTCCCTGCGCACAGTGGGAGACGGCGATACCGTCACTGCGCAGATTCCGGCCTCCGGCGCTTCCATTCCCGGCGGAAGCCAGGTCGTGCTCTATATGGGCAGCGAGGCGCCCAAGGAACAGGTAGAGGTGCCCGATCTCTCAGGCAAAACACTGGAGGCGGCCCAGCAGGCCATGAACAGCGTGGGACTGTACCTGAAGGCGACCGGCGCGGCGGAATACAGCGCTTCCACCATCGTCTCCAGTCAATCAGAGGCGCCCGGAGCCATGGTGGATCCCGGCACGGTGGTAGAGGTCCACTTTACGGACAATGCCGGCGGCGGCGCCGGGTGGGGATTCTGAATCCGGGCATGTTCTGCGGAGCATGACTGCACCTCCCCGGCAGATCAGACGGCCAGCCGGGGAGAGGGAAAACACGGAGAGAGCAAAGGCCCGCCGTCAGGGGGGCGCAGCAGAACAGAGTTTGCGGCGATGAGGGGTGACGGTATGCAGCTTGAAAAGCTATTGGACGGCGTAAAGCTGACGGTTAAGGCTGTCCAGGATGTGGAAATTTCAGGAATTTGCTACGACACCCGACAGATGATCCCCGGCTGCCTTTTTGTGGCCCTGCCGGGCTATAAAACCGACGGGCACCGGTTCATTCGGGAGGCTCTGGACAGAGGCGCGGCTGCGGTCCTCTGCCGGCATGCCCCGGAAGGACCGGGACCCTGGCTGGTGACAGGCGACCCCCGCGCCGCCCTGGCGGCGATCTCGGCCAACTGGTTTGGCCATCCGGCGGAGGAGCTTACCATAATTGGCGTCACCGGCACCAATGGAAAAACCACCACGACCTATCTTCTCAAGGCGATGCTGGAGGAGGCGGTGGGCGCCCGGGTGGGGCTCATCGGCACCAATCAGAACCTGATCGGAGAAAAGGTCCTTCCGGCGCACCGGACCACCCCTGAATCCTGGGAAATTCAAAAGCTGCTGCGGGAGATGGCCGATGCGGGATGCACCCATGTGGTCATGGAGGTCTCTTCCCACGCCCTCAGCCTGCACAGGGTGGACGGTATCTTTTTTGCGGCGGGAATATTTACCAACCTGACCCGCGACCACTTGGATTTTCATGGCACCATGGAGGCCTACCGGGCGGCGAAGGAATTGCTCTTCCAGCAGACTGGGGTAGCCGTTCTCAATTTGGACGACGAGGCCGGGCGGTACTATGCCCAGCGGGTCGCCTGTCCCCGGTTTACTTACTCGGAGAATAAGGACGAGGCCGACCTCACCGCCAAAAATATCCGGCTCTTCCCGGGCCATGTGGAGTTTGAGGCGGTGACCCGGGGGGCGATCCGGAGGGTACGTCTTCCCATTCCGGGCGGCTTTACCATCTATAACGCCTTGGGCGTTCTGGCCTGCGGGCTGGCCCTGGGGCTCCCGCTGGCCCCCATTGCCGACGCGCTGGGGAGGGCAAAGGGGGTCAAAGGAAGGGTTGAGGTGGTCCCCGTTCCGGCGGATTACACCGTCATCATTGACTACGCCCACACCCCCGACGCCCTTGAAAATATTTTGACGGCGGCAAGAGACTTTACGCCTGGAAGGCTGATCTGCCTCTTTGGATGCGGGGGCGACCGGGACCGCACAAAGCGTCCCATCATGGGGGAGATTGCCGCCTCTCTGGCCGATTTTGTGGTGATTACTTCCGATAATCCCCGTACGGAGCCGCCAGGGGCCATCATCGCGGACATTCTAGAGGGAGTTGGCGCGGACGCCGCCCCTCACGTGGTCATTCCAGACCGGCGCGCCGCCATCCGCTGTGCGCTGGACAGGGCGGAGCCGGGCGACGTGGTGGTGCTGGCAGGCAAGGGACATGAGACTTACCAGGAAATTGACGGCGTCCAGCACCATTTTGATGAGCGGGAGGAAGTGGCGGCGTATTTTGCCCCGCAGGGCTGAAGATTCGTTGCTTTTTTCAATGGAAAAGGTGTTTTGTGTGTGGTACAATACCCATTTGTGAAAAAGAGCTGAGAGAGGCTTGGAGGTTCAAAAGATATGAGGATAATCGTCAGCTTTGTGGTTGCCTTCCTGGTGGCCGCGGCGGCCGGTAAGTGTTTGATTCCCGCACTGCGGCGGATGAAAGCGGGACAGTCTATCAAGGAGATCGGACCCACTTGGCACATGTCAAAGCAGGGCACCCCCACCATGGGCGGGCTGATGTTCATCATCGCCATTGCCGCCGCTGTGCTGACTGTGGGATGGAGCGATATTGCGGCCGGTTACCGGGGCGGCCTCTTCGTCTTCCTCTTTGCCCTGGTCTTCGGTATCATCGGATATGTGGACGACTACTGCAAGGTGAAGAAAAAGCAGAACACGGGGCTCACCGCACCTCAGAAGTTCCTGCTCCAGCTGGCGGCGGCCATCCTCTTTACCGTTCTCATGCGTTACGAGGGGTATCTGCAAAACCATCTGTACATCCCTTTCTTCAATGTGACTTTTTCCATTCCCTGGCCGGCCTACATGGTTTTCGCCGCCTTTGTCATGGTGGGGACGGTAAACGCCGTCAACATCACAGACGGTATTGACGGCCTGGCCACCGGGGTCACCATGCCTGTGGCGCTGTTCTTCACTGCCGTGTCGGCCTACTGGCTCCATGATGAGCTGGGCGTCTTTGCTTCCGCCCTCTTCGGCGGCCTGTGCGCCTTTCTGATCTACAATTTTTATCCCGCCAAGGTCTTCATGGGGGACACCGGATCCCTCTTCCTGGGGGGGGCGGTATGCGGCATGGCCTTTGCCCTGGATATTCCCCTGATTCTCATTCCGGTGGGCATCATCTATATTGCCGAGACCCTTTCCGACATCATTCAGGTAGGCTATTTCAAGCTCTCCCACGGCAAGCGGATTTTCCGCATGGCGCCGCTCCACCACCACCTGGAGATGGGGGGCTGGAGCGAGGTCAAGCTCTTCTGCGTCTTCACCGTGATTACTCTGGCTTTCTGCGCCCTGGCCTTTTGGGGCGTAATGTACCGCTATCCCATGTAAGGGCCCCTGTGCCCGGTCCGTCAGCCGCAGTCCAAAGGAGGTGGAACGATGGCCCGTAAGCTGAAGCGAGATCTGACCATGGAGGAACAGCTGGCCCGCGGGCCGGTGGATCTCCCCTTCCTGATGCTGGTGCTGATGCTCACCGGCATCGGTGTGGTGATGGTGTTCTCGGCCTCTTTCGCAACGGCCTTTTATGATGCCAAGGTGGCCAAGAACGACCCTACATACTATTTTATGCGACAGCTCCTCTTTGCAGTGGCGGGCGTGGCGGTCATGTATGTGACCTCACGTATAAATTACCAATCCTTCCGCTGGATGTCTGTCTTTGCTCTGGGTATCTCCATTCTGCTGCTGATCCTGGTCATCCCCTTCGGGTTCGGCCGGGCTACGGTGG
>ERZ773258.1425-NODE-1425-length-19079-cov-4.133253_pt1 | contig 19079 bp, 15 predicted proteins | sample MGYA00511962_ERZ773258 | MGnify/ENA primary metagenome ERZ773258 (study PRJEB29015, sample SAMEA2737755) | human gut metagenome | biome: human gut; feature: human-associated habitat; material: faeces | place: China | collected 2012 ... | reverse complement strand
GGCGACGAGGAAATTTCCATCGGAGACTATGTGCTGACCGGCGGTGAGCTGGCAACCGTGTTCAATAATCTTGCCATTGAACGCCTGACAGAGCACGCAGGCAACCTTCTGGTCGCGCCGCTGTGCTTCAAAAGCGTGCTGATGCAGGAGATGGACGCGGAGATCGAGGCGAAACGCATGGGGAAGGACGCACGCATCATCCTTAAGTGTAATTCCATCAGCGATAAGGATATCATTGAAAAAATATCCGAAGCGTCCTGCGCGGGGGTATCTGTGCAGATGATCGTGCGCGGCATCTGCTGCATCAAAGCCGGGGTACCCGGCCTGACGGAAAATGTCACGGTGCGCAGCATCGTGGGCCGCTATCTGGAGCACGAGCGTGTGTATGCTTTTGGCTGCGGGCAGGATACACGGGTGTATATCGCGTCGGGCGATTTTCTTACCCGCAACACCGAACGACGTGTCGAGGTGGGCGTGCGTATTCAGGACAGACGCATTGCGGGTGAGCTGCTGCAGATGCTGGATCTGCAGCTGCGCGACAATGTGAATGCCCGGGAAATGCAGCCGGACGGCACCTATCCCAAGGTGAAGCCTGCGCCGGACGCGTCCCGCGTTGACAGCCAGCTCGGCATGTATGATATGCTGGCCGGCACTTGGCCCGCCATGCCTGCGCCGCGCCCGGCGGGGGAACCGGTACGTCGTGCGCCGACAGCACGCCGCCATGCTGCCGCTTTGCAGCAGCCTCAGCGCCGCCCGGCAGCGCCGCGCCCGCAAACGCTGCTGGGCAGGCTCAGGAACCTGCTGGGACGCTGACCCTTCCCAAATTACCGGCCCGGACAATCTGTTGTACACAGGCTGTCCGGGTTCTTTTTTTGGCGTTCGCCGCATAGCCTTTTTAAAGGAATGAGCGTTCCGAAAAACCGGGATAAAAAGGTGCGTGACGTTGATGTGGGAAAAGGACAGCGGGCGGCAGGAGGAATGGATGCGGCTGAATGAGGATCCTCCGGAGGAAATTGGCACACCAGAAGCGGGATGGGACGGAAAGGCGCGCCGGACACAGCGGCCGCAGGGGGAACGGGCCGAGCGGTTTGAGCTGCCCGAGCCGGTTCCGGGAACATTTTCGGCGGCTGCGGGAGACCGGGAGGACATGCCGGAGGGGCAGCGGGACGCGGGAACAGCGCCGGTGGAACAGCTCTACCCCACAGCAAAGGTGAAGCCGGAGCCGTTTACGGTGCCTCAGGTAAACTCGGGCGAAGAGCATGTCCTGTTCGTGCAGGTCCTGCTGTGCGCGCTGTTGGTGGCGTTTGTGTTTTTTGCGCGCAGCGCCGGCGCGCCTTTTCTGGAGGACATGAGGGCTGAGTATCACGAGATGATGACAGCGGGCGTGGAATTTTCCACGGATAACGCATTTGCGCGGTTTGCAAACGGCGTGGTGGAGGATCTGCGTATGGGCGCGGAGCGGCTGGTCCGGCAGTTGGAAGATCCGGAGGCGTTGGACGGGCAGGGCGGCTTTTGGCCCGGTATCGAAAAACGTGAGGTGCCTGACGGCGCTTCCATGGACGATTATACGCTGCCGCAGGAGCTTCTGCTGCCGGTGGCGGGGCCGGTCACTTCGGGGTACGGTTTCCGGGATAACCCGGTGAACGGTGCGGATGATTTCCATGCGGGTGTCGACATCGCGGCGGCAGAGGGCACGCCTGTGGCAGCGGCACAGTCCGGCCAGGTGGTGCGCACGGGCTACAACCGTCTGCGGGGCTATTATATCATTATCCGCCATGAGGGCAGTGTCCAGACGCTGTACCAGCATCTCTCTTACATCTTTGTGCGCGGAGGGGAGACGGTCACGCAGGGGCAGACTGTTGCAGCGGTGGGAAGCACAGGCCTTGTGACCGGCCCGCACCTGCATCTGGAGATCATTCTCGACGGCGTGCGGGTGGACCCGATGCCCAGCTTTCCGCAGCTGGCCGCATGAGCGGGCCGTCGGTGCAGCCTGTACTGCTGTGCGCCTGTCTGGCGGCGGGGCTTTTGTTCGACCCTATGGGCTTTCTTCGCATGACACTGGTCTGCGCTTTCGTTCATGAAAGCGGGCATGTGCTGGCATATATGCTGTGTACGCATAAATTGCCCGGTCTCCATTTCAGCGCGGGAGGCATCGGGCTTTCGGGAGCGGAGCAGTTGCCCCGCACACAAGAGCTATGGGTGCTGGCTGCGGGGCCGCTGGCGAATTTTATCATGGCGGCGCTGCTTTTTTTGCAGCTTCACTGGCAGGCGAGCTACGCACTGTATTTTCTCGCCGCCGTCAGTTTGTGTACGGGCGTTTACAACCTGATGCCGTTCGGCGTGTTAGACGGCGCGCGCCTGCTGCAGAATTTGCTGCCTGCGGAAAAGCAGGATGCGCTGCGCCGTGCCCAGCGGCTGCTGTTGTGCCTGTTCTGCGCGGCGGCGCTCGGCTTTGCGCTGTTGGGCGGGATGCCGCGCGGCGCTCGTGCGGCGGCTTTCCTGGGGCCGGGTTATCTGCTGGCAAAGGAGTTCAGGCAAAAATAAAGAAGAAAGGCCTGCGCAGCGCGTGAATGGCACCGTGCACAGGCCTTTTCTGTTTGCATTCTGCGCGCAAATACGGTATAATATGCCCGCTTAGTGAATGCGGGCCGCGGGCAGGGCGTGAGTTTGGCGGCATAGATGTCATGTTTTTTAAGTGAATGCCAAGCGGAACGTGAAGTGTGAGCTTGGGGTATGGTGAAACAACGCGGGGGTATAAGCCCGAAAAAGGGAAAGGATGTTTGAACGCTTGGATGAAAAGCTGAAAGCTGCGCTTGCCGCAGTGCAGAAACCGGGCCGCTATACCGGCGGCGAACCGGGCTGCGTATATAAGGAGAAGGAGAAGCTGGACCTTCGGTTCGCTTTCTGCTTTCCGGATACCTACGAGGTGGGCATGTCCTTTCTGGGCATGAAAATATTGTATGAGATCCTCAACAAACGGGACAACATCTGGTGTGAACGTGTGTTCATGCCTTGGGTGGACATGAAGGAGCAGATGCAGCAGCGGGATATTCCGCTGTATGCGCTGGAGAGCAAAGACCCGCTGGGGATGTTCGACGTAGTGGGCTTTACACTCCAGTATGAACTTTCCTACACCAATATTCTTGCTATGCTCGACCTGGCGCACATTCCGTTTTATGCAAAGGACAGAGGGGAGGATGCGCCGTTCATTGTGGCGGGCGGCCCGTGCGTGTGCAACGCTGAGCCGCTGGCGGATTTTTTTGACCTGATGATGCTGGGCGAGGGCGAGGTACAGCTGCCTGATGTGTGCGACACCATCATTCAGGGGCGCAGAGAGGGGCTCACCAAACGGGAGATATTAAAGCGCCTGTGCCATATCGAAGGCGTTTACGTGCCCGCGTTTTACGATGTGTCCTATCGGCCCGACGGCCGCGTGGAAGCCATCACGGCGAAAGAAGGCGCGCCGGCCGTGGTGCGCAAGGCCATCATTCAGGATATGAACAGCCAGCCGCTGCCGGAGAATTTTGTGGTGCCGATGATCGGTGCGGTGCACGACCGCGCGCAGATCGAAGTGCTGCGCGGCTGCGTGCGGGGCTGCCGTTTTTGTCAGGCGGGCTTCATCTATCGTCCCATGCGTGAGCGGGATGCGGATATGCTCTCCAAGGCGGGGCGCAGCCTGTGCGGGAATACAGGTTACGATGAGATCTCTCTGACGTCCCTTTCCACCAGTGATCACAGCCAACTGGAAACACTGCTGGACGATATGCTGGAATGGACGCCCAAAGAGCATGTGAGTATGTCGCTGCCGTCGCTGCGCATCGACAATTTTTCGGAGTCTCTGGTTCGCAAAACCACCAGGGTGCGGAAAAGCGGCCTTACCTTTGCGCCTGAAGCCGGAACACAGCGTCTGCGGGACGTCATCAATAAAAACGTTACCGAGGAAGAGATTGAGCGCACCTGCAACCTTGCCTTCAGCGCCGGCTACACCTCCGTGAAGCTCTACTTCATGCTGGGCCTGCCCACAGAGACGATGGAGGACGTTGAGGGAATTGCCGACACGGCGCAGCGCATTGTGGACCTCTATTATAAAAACGAAAACAAACCCAAGGGCCGCGGCGTGCAGGTCTCCATCAGCGTGGCGTGTTTTGTGCCGAAGCCTATGACGCCGTTCCAGTTCGTGGGCCAGAATACCGAGGATGAGCTGCGTGAAAAACAGCAGCATCTGCTGCGCAGCGTCAAAAGCCGGAAAATCAGTGTGAGCTACCACGACAGTCATACCAGTTTTCTGGAGGCGGTCTTTGCGAAGGGCGACCGGCGGCTCTCCCGGGTTCTGGTGGAGGCTTACCGCCGGGGCTGCTGCTTTGACGGCTGGGACGAGCAGTTTCGCTATGATACATGGCTGGAGGTGTTTCGCGACCTTGGCTTTGATACTGCTTTTTACGCGAACCGCACCATCGGTCTGGACGAGGTTACGCCCTGGAGCCACCTGGACTACGGCGTGAGCAGGGAGTACTTGGTGCGGGAATACCAAAAGGCGCTGGGCGCGCAGACCACGCCGCCGTGCAACCGCGCGTGCAGCGGCTGCGGCGCAAATAAGCTGCTGGGAGGTGCCTGTTTTGACTACGATTAGAGTCTGGTTCACCAAAACGGGAGAGGCGTCTTATATTTCGCTGCTGGATCTGCAGCGGGTGATGCAGCGCGCGCTCAAGCGTTCGGGCTTGCCTGTCTGGTATACACTGGGGTTCAACCCTCACATTTATATGACGTTTGCCGCGCCGCTGTCTCTGGGGCAGGAGAGCCTGGCCGAGACGGTGGACTTCAAGTCCGAGGCGGAGGGGTACGACTGGGACGCCGCGGCTCCGGCGCTTTCTGCGTGCCTGCCCCGGGGCATTAAGGTGACGCGCATTGCGCCCGCCGTGCTGGATGCGGGCGATATTGCGTGCGCCGCTTATGAGGTGCGCTACGCGGAAAAAGACGCGCAGGCGGCATGCGCAGCATGGGAGGCCTATAACGCGGCGCCCGCGGCCGAGGTAGTGAAGGAGGGCAAGCGCGGAAAGAAAAAAACAGTGGATCTGAAAGCGCATTTGCCGGAGGTACAGCTTATGCGGAAAAACGGCGGCCTTGTGGTGTGTATGCGTTTGCCTGCGGGCAGTGTGCTGAATGTAAACCCGGTTCTGGTGCTGGGGTGGCTGGAGCAGCAGCACGGCCTGCCAGCCGCATCGGGAAATATCCTGCGCACCGGGATCTACACCCGAAACGGCGAAAAATTTTCCTGAAATGCTTGCATTCGGAATTGCCATGTGGTATTATATTTAGGCGTTATATCCACTGTGCCAACAGCGGGGTTAATGTCACACATTAAACGGACAGTCCTCTGCCGGCGCTCCGCCGGGTATGAATGTCTAAATAAACATGGAGGATTGTACAACAATGGACGCAATGAAAATCATTACCGAAGGCATGATCAAAGAGGATCGTCCCGAGTTCAACGTGGGCGATACCGTGCGTGTTTCCGTTCGTATCAAAGAAGGCGAGCGTGAGCGTATCCAGGCGTTTGAAGGCACTGTCATCGCGAAGAAGCACGGCGGTGTTGCCGAGACCTTTACTGTGCGCCGCACTGCTTACGGTGTGGGCATCGAGCGTGTGTTCCCCGTGAACTCTCCGTTCGTTGAAAAAGTGGAAGTTGTGCGCAAGGGCCGTGTACGCCGCGCGAAGCTCTTCTATCTGCGTGAACGCACCGGCAAGGCCGCCAAGGTCAAAGAACAGCTTCGATAAGTTCACAAAAAGGGACAATGTACATTGTCCCTTTTTTGTTATATTATTGATGAAAAGAAGGTGTGTGCATGGAACCGAAACAGTCTAAGGAAAACGCGCTGTTCGAGTGGTATGATTCACTGGTGTTCGCGCTGGCGGTGATCGTACTGTTTTTTGTGTTTGCCGTGCGCATCATCACCGTTTCCGGCGTTTCCATGCAGCCTACACTTTACGGCGGGGACCGCGTGGCGGTACAGAGCATGCTGTATACGCCCCAGCGCGGCGATGTGGTGGTGGTGGACGGCTACATCAATTACGGAGACCCGTTGGTCAAGCGCATCATCGCTCTGGGCGGCGATACGGTTGATATCAATTTCGAGACAGGCGCTGTGACGCTGAACGGCGCGGTGCTGGAAGAACCTTATATTTCTGCGCCGACGACAACCGGGTACGATGTAGAGTTTCCCGTCACGGTTCCGGAGGGCTGCGTGTTTGTGATGGGCGATAACCGCCCGCGCTCGCTGGACGGCCGCAGCACGGAAGTGGGTTTCATCGACGAGCGGGATATTTTGGGAAAGGTGCTGCTGCGGGTGTTCCCGCTGAGCAGCTTTGGGAAAATCGCATGAAAGAGAGTCTGAGCGCACGCCCCATCCAGTGGTTTCCGGGGCATATGACAAAAACGCTGCGCCTGATGGAAAAGGATATCCGCAATGTGGACGCTGTGCTCCAGCTTTTGGACGCACGCATCCCGCGCAGCAGCCTGAACCCGGAGATTGCGCGCATCACGGCGGGCAAGCCCCACCTGTATGTACTGAATAAAGCAGACCTGGCCGACCCGGACGTGACCGCCCGCTGGGTGGCGTATTTTCGCCGCGGCGGCGACGGCTGCCTTGCCGTTACCAGCAAAAACCGCGGCGGCGTACAGGGCGTAAAAAATGCGATTGAGACGGAATTGGCAGAGCTTCTGGAGCGCCGTGCCGTCAAGGGCATGGCGGGTGCGAAGATCCGCGTGATGGTCGTGGGCATCCCCAATGTGGGAAAATCAACGTTTATCAACAGCTTCGCGGGCGCGGCGCGCGCGAAGGCTGCCGACAGGCCCGGCGTTACGCGGGGCAAGCAGTGGGTGACCGTGGGCAATTATGACCTTCTGGATATGCCCGGCGTGCTATGGAAAAAATTCGACTCCATGGAGGTGGCGGGCAACCTGGCCTTCATCGGTTCCATCAAGGACGATGTGCTGGACATCGAGGCGCTGGCAACGGCGCTGCTGGGTGAAATGCAGCGGATGTATCCGGAGCGTTTGGCGGAGCGTTACCGACTGACAGCGGAGGAGCTGGGGCAGGACGCCTACGACCTGCTGGAGACTGTGGGCCGCAAGCGGGGCATGCTGATGTCCGGCGGTGTGGTGAATACCGAGCGCGCGGCCATTACGCTGGTGGATGAATTCCGAGGCGCAAAGCTGGGCCGCGTTTCGCTGGAAAGGCCGGAGGAAGCATGACGGAGGAACTGTATGCATTCGACGCAGAATACCGCGCCCGTGCGGGTGTCGTGTGCGGCGTGGACGAGGCGGGCCGCGGCCCGTTGTGCGGCCCGGTGTGCGTGGCTGCTGTTATTCTGGACCCCGCAGCTCCGGTGGACGGTGTAAACGATTCCAAAAAGCTTTCGGAAAAAAAGAGGGAGCTGCTGTATCCGCAGATCATTGAAAAGGCGCTTGCCTACAAGGTCGTGATGGTGGGGCCGCAGACCATCGACGAGCTGAATATACTGAACGCTACGCTTCTGGGCATGCGGCAGGCTGTGGAGGGCCTTGCGGTGCGTCCGGGGCTGGCGCTCATCGATGGCAACCGGTGCCCGGAGATGGAGATTCCCGCGCAAAGCGTCGTCAAGGGTGACGCCCGTTCGGCGAGTATTTCAGCCGCCTCTATTTTGGCCAAAGTCTCGCGGGACCGGTACATGGAGCAGCTCGCGAAGGAATATCCTCAATACCAGCTGGAAAAGCACAAGGGATATCCGACCAAGCTGCATTACGCGCTGCTGGACGAATACGGCATTCAGCCGTTTTACCGCAGGTCCTTTTTGAAAAAACGCGGTTATGTGTGAGCGGAAGAGTGCCCGCAGGGGCGCCATGGGCGAAAGGCTGGCCGCCGCGTATTACCGGCGCAGAGGATGCCGGGTGCTGGAGATGAATTTTCGCACGCGCCGGGGTGAGATCGACGTCATTGCACAAAAAGGAGACATGCTGATCTTTGTCGAGGTGAAGACGCGGGACGAGGCCGCCGCCGCGCAGCCCGCAGAGGCTGTAACGGCGCAAAAGCGGCGGCGGATCGTTTTGGCGGCACAGGGATATCTGCTGCTTCACCCGGAGCTGGCGGAGAATTTTATGCGCTTCGATGTGGTGGAGGTCACGGTGCCCCGCTTGGGGACGCCGCGGCTGAATTGTATTGAAAATGCGTTTACCTTGTAGAAAAGAAGGCTGTGAAGTTGGACTTTTTTGATTTGCACTGTGACACGGTGTCCCGCCTGACGGAGGGCGGCGGCATCGCGGATGCGGATGCGCACATCAATCTGGAAAAGGCGCGGACACTGGGCCGGTGGGCGCAGGTGTTCGCCGTATTCGTGCAGGACAATGCGCCGGGCGCGAACACGGCTTATGCTTCGTACCGCCGTCAGACCGCCTGTTTTCGGGCGCAGCTCGCCGCGAACAGAGAGCGGATCGTTCAGTGCCGCACAGCGCAGGAGACGGAAGACGCATTTGAAGAGGGCAGGCGCGCGGCCATTCTTTCCGTGGAAAACGGTGCGGCGCTGGGTGGGAGCCTTGAGCGTTTGGCCGAATTCCAGCGCGACGGCGTGCGCTTTCTGACGTTGACCTGGATGGGCGAAAACGAGCTTGGCTGCGGCGGTGAAGCGGGCGGCCCGCTTACGGAGTTCGGCCGTGCAGTGGTGCGTGCGCTGCCGCAGTATGGTATTGTACCGGATGTTTCTCACCTCTCCGACGAGGGTGTGGCGGAGGTGTTTGAATGTTACGGTGGTCCGGTGGTGGCCACGCATTCCAACGTGCGCCGTGTCACGGGGCACCACCGCAACCTGACGGAAAAGCAGATCCGGGAGATCGTACGGCGCGGCGGGTTGATCGGCATCAATCTGTGCAGTGCGTTTTTAAGCAGCGACCGCATGCGGGCATGCAGCGACGACGTATACCGTCATCTGGATGTGTTCCTTTCGCTGGGAGCGCAGGATACGGTGTGCTTTGGAACGGACTTTGACGGCGCACATGTGCCGGAGGATATCCGGGATATCGGGGGCATCCCGCGCTTATACGGGTACCTTCTGGCGCGCGGGCTGCCGGAGACGGTTTTGAACAAGGTGTTTTTTGAAAACGCCTGGGGCTTTTGGAAGCGCACTTTTTAGAAAGGGCTGGGCAGAGCCGCTCTGTCCCACGGAAAAAGAGCAGGCCTTGCAGGGCTGCGGAAAACGGCGGAACAGCCGGATAGCGGCTGTGGCTATAATTGGAGGGGTAAAGTATGAACTACACAAGCACGCGCGACAGTGCTCTCTGCACCGGTGCGTCCACGGCCATTCTCACGGGCATTGCGCCGGGAGGCGGGCTGTTTGTCCCGCAGCAGTTCCCACAGGTGGACATGCGGGAGTTTTACGGCCTGACGTATCCGCAGACGGCGCAGAAGGTGCTGGGCATGTTTCTGACGGATTATGACCCGGATTTTTTAAAAACCGCCACAGAGCAGACATACAGCACTGAAAACTTCGGCGGCAAGGCAGGCTTTGCGGCGCATGTGGCCGGGAATACCTATGCATTGGAGCTGTGGCACGGCCCGACCTGCGCGTTTAAGGATTATGCATTGCAGCTTATGCCGCGTCTGCTGGTAGAGGCCAAAAAAAATCTGGGCGAAACAGGCGTGACAAAGATCCTTGTAGCGACCTCCGGCGATACGGGAAAGGCCGCGCTCGCGGGCTATGCGGGCCTGCCGGGCATCCGTATCGCGGTGTTTTATCCCAACGCGGGCACCAGCGAGGTGCAGCGCCTGCAGATGGCCACGCAGGAGGGGGATAACGTGGCGGTGTATGCTGTCAACGGAAACTTCGACGACGCGCAGACAGGTGTAAAGCGCGTGTTTGCGGACGAGGACCTCGCGCAGGAGCTGGCTGCCAAAAACGAAAAGCTTTCCAGCGCAAACTCCATCAACTGGGGCCGCCTTGTACCGCAGATCGTTTACTATTTTTACAGCTATGCGCAGCTTGCGGAGCGGGGGGATATCGCACCGGGTGCGCCCGTCAGCTTCTGTGTGCCCACAGGCAATTTCGGCGATATCCTTGCGGGCTATTACGCCAAACGTATGGGCCTGCCTGTGGAAAAGCTGATCTGCGCGTCCAATAAAAACAACGTTCTCACGGACTTTCTCACCACGGGTGTTTACGACGCCCGCCGCACGTTCTACAAAACGTCCTCACCGTCCATGGACATTCTTGTGTCTTCGAACCTGGAGCGCCTTTTGTACCATGTAACGCAGGATGCGGCAGCGGTGGCGGGATGGATGCGTGAGCTGGCGGAGCATGGGCATTACACCGTGCCCGCCGAAGTGCTTTCCGCCATCCGGGAGACCTTTGCCTGCGGCTGTGCCGATGACGCGCAGGTGCGGGAGGAGATCCGCGCGCGGTATGAAGCGGACGGATACCTGTGCGACACGCACACGGCGGTGGCGTTCCGTGTGGCACGGCAGCAGGCGGCCGGCGAAACGCCTTGCGTTGTACTTTCCACGGCAAGCCCGTACAAGTTCCCGTGCGATGTGCTGGGCGCGCTGGGGGCGGATGTGCCGGAGGATGAGTTTGAGGCCATGCGCCTGCTGCAGGAAAAGACCGGGGTCCCGGCGCCTGCGAGTCTTGCGGGCCTGCGGGAAAAGCCCGTACGCTTCACGCAGGTGGTGGAAAAGGACGGCATCCGGGCTGCGGCGCTTGCTTTGTAGAGAAAAAGGGTGCAATGAAAACGGCCCGTGCATATCACACGAGCCGTTTTTGCGGACATTTTTCGACGAAGCCTAAACTTCCTCAAAGGTCTCGCACATGGTCTCTTCACCGAGGACGGCCATGCGGTTTTTCACTTTGATCTCCTGCGCGGTGCAGCAGCAGTTGCCGTTGTTGTGCACACAGTTCTCTACTTCGCAGCAAATGCCTTCCAGAATCTTTTCGTCCTGCATTTTTATTGCCTCCTTAAAATCAGTTCGCAAAACGCCGCTTCATAGGGCGCGGCGCTTCCTTTTCTTAGTATGGCCGGTCTGCGGCCAGTCATTCGGAGGATGCTATGGCAATTTTTACAATCGGGGATCTTCATCTGTCGCTGGGAACGTCCAAGCCCATGGACATTTTCAGCGGCTGGGAGAACTATGTGGAGCGTCTGCGGGAAAACTGGCTGGCGGCTGTGGGTCCGCAGGATACCGTGGTACTGGCGGGGGACACCTCCTGGGCGATGAAGCTGGAGGACTGCAGTGCGGATTTTGCGTTCCTTCAGAATCTTCCGGGCAGGAAACTGCTCTTGAAGGGGAACCACGATTACTGGTGGACGACCATGGCGAAAATGAACGCCTATCTGGCGGCGAATGGGTTTGACAGCCTGTCTTTTCTGCATAACAATTGTGTTTTTGCAGAAGGGCTTGCACTGTGCGGCACGCGGAGCTGGCGGTTCGACGCGGGCCAGCCTCACGATGAAAAGGTAATGAGCCGCGAATGCGGACGGCTGCGGGCTTCGTTGGAAGCGGCGGGAGATACGGAAAAGGCAGTGTTCCTGCATTATCCTCCGGTCTATCCCCAGGCGGACGCCGGGGAAGTGGTGGCGCTCCTGCGGGAATACGGCGTGAAACGCTGCTTTTACGGCCATTTGCACGGCCCGTCCATTCCGCGGGCGGTGCAGGGGGAGCTGGACGGCATCGAGTATAAACTCATCAGTGCCGACGCACTGCGGTTTTTTCCATATAAAATTTGAATTTGTATAGAAATATTCATAAACGTATGCTATAATTGTACTCTGTAAGTTCAGTATTGGAGGAAATACAATGAATCTCGTCAAAAACGAAAAACTTGAAAACAACAGCCATGAACTGCAATTCTCCATTGACGCCGAAGCGTTCAACGCCGCAATTGCCAAAGCGTTCAAACGCGAGGCCGGTAAATACAACATTCCGGGCTTCCGCAAGGGCAAAGCCCCTCGCCATATGATTGAAAAGATGTTCGGTGCCGATGTGTTCCACTACGACGCCATCAATGACCTGTTCCCCGAGGCGTATGAAGCTGCCGTTGCCGAGAGCGGCATCGAGCCGGTGGACCGCCCCGAGGTGGACATCGTTTCCGCCAGCACCGAAGACGGCGTCGTGCTCAAGGCTGTCGTCACTGTCAAGCCCGAGATGAAGGTGGGCGAATACAAGGGTTTAAAAGCCACAAAGAAAGTCAATACTGTCGAGGACGCCGCTGTGGAGGCCGAGATCGAGCGCATGCGTGAGCGCAACGCCCGTATCATTACCCGTGAGGGCAAGGCTCAGGACGGCGACGTCACGGATATCGACTTCGAGGGCTTTGTGGACGGCGTGGCTTTCGAGGGCGGCAAGGGCGAGCATTTTTCCCTGACGCTGGGCTCCGGCCAGTTCATTCCGGGTTTTGAGGAGCAGGTTGCCGGCCATGAGGCCGGCGAGGAGTTCGAGGTGAACGTCACGTTCCCCGAGCAGTATCAGGCTGAGGAGCTGGCGGGCAAGGCCGCTACGTTCAAGGTCAAGCTGCACGAAGTGAAGACCAAGGAGCTGCCCGCCGCGGATGACGAATTCGCGAAGGATGTGTCTGAATACGACACACTGGACGAGCTGAAAGCCAGCATTCGCAAGGGCATGGAAGAGCAGAACGAGAAGAATGCCGAGCTGGAAGTGGAGAACGATCTGGTCGAGCAGATCGTCGCGACGCTGGAGGGCGATATCCCGCCCGTTATGTTCGAGACCCGCATTGACGAAATGGTGCGCGATTTCGAGTACCGCCTGCAGCAGCAGGGCCTGCGCCTGGAGGATTACATCAAGTATATGGGCGGCGACACGGCCAAGTTCCGCGAAGGCTTCAAGGAGCAGGCTGAGAAGCAGGTGAAGATCCGTCTGGCGCTGGAGGCTGTGGCTGCAGCAGAAGGCATCGCGGCCAGCGAGGAGGACTTCGAGAACGAAGTCAAGCGCATTGCCGACGCCTACAAGATGAAAGTGGAGAAGGTGCGCGGCATCGTGCCCGAGGCCGAAGTGAAGAAGGACCTTGCCGTGAACAAGGCCATTGACTTCATCAAGCAGAACGCGGACGTCACCGTTGAGAATGTGGCGCCCCAGAAGGACGAGAAGGCGGAGTAAAGCGGGCCTTTTTGTCGGATAGTGACGACGCGTGACCGATACCCGCATTTTATGCGCGTATCGGTCATCTGTTACCCTGCTGCGGCGGCCGGTTTTACGGCCCGCCTGCGGCGGGACGCGCGGCCGGGTACAGCGGGCTGCCGCGGCCATGCGATTTCCCATAAAGACTGAACCGCTGTAAAACAGGGAGGCTAATTTATGAGTTTGGTTCCTTACGTTGTAGAGCAGACCGCGCGCGGCGAACGCTCTTACGATATCTTTTCCCGCCTGCTGAACGACCGCATCATCATGCTCAGCGAGGATGTGAACAGCACGACGGCCAGCCTTGTGGTGGCGCAGCTGCTGTATCTGGAAGGTCAGGACCCGGAGAAGGATATCAATTTCTACATCAACAGCCCGGGCGGGTCCATCACGGACGGCATGGCGATTTATGACACCATGCGGTATATCAAATGCGACGTTTCCACCATCTGTGTGGGTATGGCGGCCTCCATGGCTTCCGTACTGCTTGCGGCGGGCGCAAAGGGCAAACGTTTCGCGCTGCCCAACAGCGAAATACTCATCCACCAGCCGCTGATCGGCGGACAGGTGGGGCTGCAGGGGCAGACGACGGATATCAAGATCCACGCGGACCATATGGTGCGCACGCGCAATAAGATGAACGGTATCCTCTCCGCTTGCACCGGCCAGCCGCTGGAACGCATCGAGCAGGACACGGAGCGCGACAATTATATGACGGCCGAGGAAGCAAAGGCTTACGGCCTTATTGACGACGTGATCTCACAACGATAAAGGTGTTATATGGCAAATAAAGACAACAGCAAAGACAAAAATCTCATCTGCAACTTCTGCGGCAAAAGCCAGGACGAAGTGGAGCGGATGATCATTGGGCCGGGTGTGAACATCTGCAACGAGTGCATCGAGCTGTGCCACTCGCTGCTGGACGAGGAAGGCAAGGCTCCGGCTCAGGCCCCGCGCCGCGGCAAGGCTGCCCCGGCCCATGCCGCGCCGCAGGATATCAATATCCTCACGCCGGCGGAGATAAAGGAAGGGCTGGACCAGTATGTCATCGGGCAGGACAATGCCAAGGTGGTACTGGCTGTTTCTGTGTACAACCACTATAAGCGTATCCTGAACATGGAAAAGACGGATGTGGACCTGCAAAAGAGCAATGTTCTGCTGCTTGGCCCCTCCGGCGTGGGTAAAACGCTGCTGGCACAGACGCTGGCGCGCATGCTCAATGTGCCCTTTGCCATCGCGGACGCGACTACGCTCACCGAGGCAGGCTATGTGGGCGAAGATGTGGAAAACATTCTGCTCAAGCTCATTCAGGCTGCGGATTTCGATATTGAGCGGGCAGAACGGGGCATCATTTACATCGACGAGATCGACAAGATCACGCGGAAAAGCGAGAATCCCTCCATCACACGCGACGTGGGCGGCGAGGGCGTGCAGCAGGCGCTGTTGAAGATCCTGGAGGGCACTGTCAGCAATGTGCCGCCCCAAGGCGGACGGAAGCATCCACAGCAGGAGTTCATTCAAATCAACACGAAAAACATCCTGTTTATCTGCGGCGGCGCGTTCGACGGGCTGGAAAAGCATATCCAGAAGCGCACGGACACCTCTGCGCTGGGCTTTGGCGGCAAGCTGAAGGAGGACCCCGAAAAGGCGAAGCAGAACCTGCTGCGTCTGGTGGAGCCGCACGATCTGGTGCGCTTTGGCCTGATTCCGGAGCTGGTGGGCCGTATCCCTGTTGTGACAGTGCTGGACCCGCTGGATGAAGATGCGCTGGTGCGTGTGCTGAAAGAGCCGAAAAACAGCCTTGTGAAGCAGTACCAGACGCTGATGAAGCTGGACAGCGTGGAGTTGGATATCACGGACGAGGCGCTGCATGCCATCGCAAAAAAGACCATTGCGCTGAAGAGCGGCGCGCGCGGCCTGCGCAGCGTGATGGAGCAGTCGCTCATCGGCATCATGTACGAGATCCCCAGCGACCCAACCATCATCAAAGTGACGGTGGACGAGGAAACGGTGAACGGCGCGAAGCCGAAGCTGGAATACGGCGCGGTGCGCAAGCGGTATAAGGCGCTGGCGTCGGGCCGTGTGAACTGAGACGGCGGACGGATAAGTGAAAAAATGGCGGAACATGGGCGTTTTACCAATGTTCCGCTTTTCTTTTTGTTGAAAAGTTCACAAATTTCGTATATAATAAAGTTCCATAGAGCATTCATGGGGCTAAAGCCCTTTCAGATATGCATACAAAGGGGAGATACACGTATGTCGGAACGAGTAAAAATCATTTTGGATAAGAACGCGGATATCCTGCGCCTGCCGGCCATTGCACTGCGGGGCCTGGTGGTATTCCCGGGAAACATCATCCACTTCGAGGTGGGCCGCAAAAAGTCCATCGCGGCCATCGAATGGGCCATGAGCAATAACAACGCTGTCTTTTTGACTGCCCAGCAGGATATGGACGTGGAGGACCCCGGCTTTAAGGATCTGTATGCGTACGGCGTTGTGGCCGAGGTAAAGCAGGTGCTGCGTGTCTCGGACGAGCTTGTCAAGGTGCTGGTGGAAGGCAAATACCGTGCCAAGCTGCTGACGCTGGATTCAAGCGGGCGTTTTCTGCTGGCGTCTACCAAGGCCGCCGCGCTGCGCGGGACAAAATCGGTCGATTCCGCACGCGTGGAGGCGCTGGTGCGCAGTGTGAAAGAAGCCTTTGAGGAATATCTTTCGCTGAACCCGCGCCTTTCCAAAGACGTGGTGTATACCATCATCACCAATGAGGATGCAGCATTGCTGTGTGATTATATCCCGGCAAACCTGCTGCTGAAATATACCGACAAACAGGCGCTGCTCAATGAGGGCACTGTGTCCGGCCGCCTGGAAAAGCTGCTGGAGATCCTGCGCCGGGAGACGAAGATACTGCACATTGAAAAGGACATCCAGAGCAAGGTCAACGAGCAGATGGACAAAAACCAGCGGGATTATTACCTGCGTGAGCAAATGCGGGCGATTTCCAACGAGCTGGACGATTTCGACGACACCCGCGAGGAGGCTGAGGAATACAAGGCGAAGATCGAAAAAACAAAGCTGCCCGAAGAGGCGCGGGAGAAACTGCTCAAGGAAGCGGACCGCATGTTCAAAATGCAGGGCAATTCCCAGGAGGCTTCGGTCATCCGCACTTATCTGGACACATGTCTGGATCTTCCGTGGGATACGCGTACCGAGGATAATCTGGACGTCAATAAGGCTGCTGCGCTTCTGGATAAGGAGCATTACGGCCTGAAAAAGGTGAAGGAACGCATCCTTGAGATTCTGGCCGTGCGCAAGCTGGCGCCCGAAGTCAAAGGACAGATCATTTGCCTGGTCGGCCCTCCGGGCGTGGGTAAAACGTCCATTGCACGGTCCATCGCTGAATGCTTGGGCCGCAAGTATGCGCGAATGTCTCTGGGCGGCGTGCGGGATGAGGCCGAGATCCGCGGCCATCGGCGCACCTATATCGGGGCGATGCCCGGCAAGATCATCAGCGCCATCCTCACGGCAAAGAGCGCGAATCCGCTGCTCCTGCTGGACGAGGTGGACAAAATGGCCAGCGATTTTCGGGGCGACCCGGCCGCCGCCCTGCTGGAAGCGCTGGACCCGGAGCAGAACGTCGCGTTCAAGGATCACTATCTGGATATCCCGTTTGACTTGAGCGATGTGTTGTTTATCACCACGGCCAATACTACGGATACCATTCCGCGTCCGCTGCTGGACCGTATGGATGTTATTGAGCTTTCCAGCTATACGCGCGTGGAAAAGTTCGAGATCGCCAAGCGTCACCTGCTGCCCAAGCAGCTCGCTGCCACGGGCCTGAAAGGCCGTGTGAAGCTGACGAACTCCGCGCTGTACGGCCTGATCGACGGATATACGCAGGAAGCGGGTGTGCGCAACCTGGAGCGCGCCGTCACCGAACTGCTGCGCAAGTGCGCCAAGCGCATCGCGGCGGGAGAGGTGGAGACGCTTTCTGTAAGTGATAAAAACCTGGAAGAGATTTTGGGGCCGAAACGCGTGAAACCGGCTTTTCTCAGCCGTAAGGACGCCGTGGGCGTGGCCAATGGCCTTGCGTGGACCAGCGTGGGCGGCGAGATACTGCCCATCGAGGTGCAGACAGTGCCCGGCGGAGCAGGACGGCTGGAACTGACGGGTTCTTTGGGCGAGGTAATGAAAGAGAGCGCCAAGCTTGCCATCACCTACGCAAAAGCCCATGCGGAGGCTTACGGCTATGATGTTTCCGTTTTTAAGGATATCGATATCCACATACACGCGCCGGAAGGAGCCATTCCAAAGGACGGTCCGTCTGCGGGCGTAACGCTGACAACGGCGCTGGTGTCGTGCCTGTCCGGCCGCCCGGTGCGTTCTGATGTGGCCATGACGGGTGAAATCACACTCCACGGGCAGGTGCTGCCCATAGGCGGCCTCAAAGAAAAAAGCATGGCCGCCTACCGGGAGGGGATGAAGCTGGTGCTGATCCCGAAAGACAATGCTCCCGATTTGTATGAGGTGGACGACGCCGTGAAAAACGGTTTGACGTTCCGTCCGGTGAGCACGTTGGAGGAAGTTCTGCGCACGGTGCTGCTGCCCGCTAAAAAGCCTGCAAAGGCCGCGAAAGCGCCCAAGGCAGGCGGGGAAAAGCATACGCGCCCGGTGCCGCCGGAAAAAGCAGAACCGCAGCTCAGCATCCGCCAGTAAGGAGGCACGCATGGATACGACGAAAGCCGAGTTCAAGGCGTCCTACGGCCTTTCTTCTCAGCTGCCGGAACGGGACCGCGCGGAGATCGTTTTTTCCGGGCGCTCGAATGTGGGAAAGTCCTCTCTGATCAATAAGCTGTGCAACCGTAAAAGCCTGGCGCGCGTGAGCAGCACGCCGGGCAAGACGGCTACCATCAACTTTTATACGGTGGGCGGCGTCTATTTGGTCGATCTGCCGGGTTACGGCTACGCCAAGGTGGCGCAGGGCGAACGGCAGCGCTGGGATAAACTCATCAACAGCTATTTCGAGCGCGGACGGCGATGTGCGCTGCTGGTGCAGCTGCTGGACAGCCGCCATGCCCCCAGCGCCGACGATGAAATGATGCTGGAGTATCTGGCGCACCACGAGGTACCCTTCATTGCGGCACTGACGAAGGCTGACAAGCTGAAAAAAAGCCAATATGCCGAGACAGCGGCACGTTTTGCGGAAATCTGTGCGCCCTATGGGTGCAGGGGCGTGGTGCTCACCAGCGCGGATAACGGATACGGCATTCCGGAATTGCGGGATGTCCTGGACCAATTTTTAGCGGAGGGGTAAAGAAGTATGGAAACAAAAGTGACGGCTGTCAACGGGCATGGACATTTGACGATCGGCGGGTTGGATACCGTAGCGCTGGCCTCGAAATACGGTACGCCGTTGTATGTGATGGACGAGGATGCCATCCGGGCCAACTGCCGCGCGCTGAAAAATTCCATGGACGCGCATTATCATAAAAAGGGTCTGGTACTGTATGCCAGCAAAGCGTTCTGCTGCAAGCGGATGTACCGTATCCTGAACGAAGAAGGCCTTGGTGCGGATGTGGTGTCCGGCGGCGAGCTGTACACGGCGCTGCAGGCGGGGTTCCCGGCTGAGCGAATTTATTTCCACGGAAACAATAAGACGGCTGATGAGCTGACCATGGCGCTGGAGAGCGGTGTGGGGCGTATCGTGGTGGATAACATCGCTGAGTTGGAGCTGCTGGGCGCGCTGGCAAAGGCAGCGGGCAAAACGGCCAGCGTGCTGTTCCGCATCAAGCCGGGTATCGACGCGCATACGCATAATTTCATCCGCACCGGCCAGATCGACTCCAAATTCGGCTTTGCGCTGGAGACGGGCGAAGCGCTGCAGGCTGTGGCTGCGGCGCTCAAGACACCGGGCATCCGTGTGGCGGG
>ERZ773258.1410-NODE-1410-length-19335-cov-12.708402_pt1 | contig 19335 bp, 15 predicted proteins | sample MGYA00511962_ERZ773258 | MGnify/ENA primary metagenome ERZ773258 (study PRJEB29015, sample SAMEA2737755) | human gut metagenome | biome: human gut; feature: human-associated habitat; material: faeces | place: China | collected 2012 ... | reverse complement strand
GTGAAACGGCTTTCATAAAATGATGAAATCATTTTATGAAGAAATAGTATTATTTTCGTCTGACCAGCTCGAGAACCTCTCTCATTTTTCCGCAGATGGCGCTGTAGTTCTCCCGGCGGTGGGGTCTCAGGCAGGCGGAGCAGTCCTTGATGCCGCTTTCCGTATACCGGAATGCGCCGCCGCATTTGTCCCCCAGGCAGTACAGCGGGCAATAGCAGAACAGGCAGCTGAAGGTCTCCGGGTCAGCGCCCTGATGGCAGGGAAAATATTCGCATTCCCGGTTCTGGAAGAAATCATAGTGGGTCTGGCGTCCCAGGTCGATCCAATAGCGCTGCTCCACCACGCCGTCCACCTCAATCTCATTTTCCAGAACGCCGCCGTTGCGCCGGATGCTCCTGGCCGAGCCGATGTTGTCCTTGTCACAGACCATCAGCACCCGGTCGATTCCCAGCTTTTTGCATTCCTCCAGCGCAAGAGCGATCATGCGGGTGGCGACGCCCCTGTGCCGCTGGGAGGGCAGCACCCCGTCGCCGATGTGGCCGCCGTCCAACAGCAGCCTGTCATTCAGGCGGTGGCGGATATTCACCGCGCCAACGAAAATATCCTGCTCCGTATCCAGACAGAAGAAGGTGGAGTCCGGCACAAGCTCCTCCGTCTCCTCCCGCACGTCCAGATTGGCAAGATAATTGTCAAAATCCCGGTAATCCAGCCGCCGGATGGCATAGGGGATAATTTTCTCCCCCGTCGCGTACCACTGGGACATCATGTCGTTCAGGTGCCGCCGGTACTTTGGTTCCAGTTTTACAAGCTTTAACGTCATTTTTCTTCCTCCACTCTTTTCAACGCCGGAAATCTATGGTATAATTTTTCCAAATTCCGTCCATGGGAACACGGCGGGCGGTTCTTTGGAAAATTCCACCCATTCCCCCGTCCCCGGGTGATAAAAGCCGATTTTCGCCGACCACAGGGCAAGTTCGCAGGGGTCGTTCCAAACGGCGTACTTCCGCTCCCCCACCAGCGGCATTCCCCGGCTGGAAAACTGCACCCGAATCTGATGGGTGCGCCCGGTGTGAAGCCGCACCCGCACAAGAGACATGCCGTTTGCATATTCCAGAACACGGTAGGAAAGCGCCGCCTCCTGCACGCCCTTCCCCGGGGCTTCCGCCACGAAGGTCATGCGTCTGGCCTTGTCCCGCGCCAGCAGGTCATGAAGCGTCCCTTCCGGATTCTCCGGCCTGCCGTGGACGACGGCCAGATATTCCTTGCGGAATTGGTCTTCCCGAATCTGACGGGACAGCTCCGATGCCGCGTCGGCATTTCTCGCCAGCACCATGACGCCGCTGACCACCCGGTCAAGCCTATGTACCGTGCGCACGTCGGCTTTGGGGTCACCCAGAGCTTCCCGCACCAGCCCCGGCAATCCCCCCGGCTCATCGGTGGAGAGTACCCGCGCCGGCTTGATGCAGACCAGAATATTAGCGTTCTGATACAGAATTTCCATTGCGCACCCCACAAAAGCGTTTTCTCTATCCTATCAAATATGCCCCCACTTTTCAAGGAGGAATTGCCATGAAGATCGTTATTCTCGACGGCTGCGCCCTGAATCCCGGCGATTTGAGCTACGAACCTCTCCGCCAATTCGGCGAACTGACCGTTTATGACCGCACGGACACCGTGGAAGAAGCCATTGCCCGCATCGGAGACAACGAAATCGTGCTGGTGAACAAGCTTCCCGTCACCGAGCAGCTGCTGTCCGCCTGCCCGGGCATCCGGCTGATCTGCGTTCAGGCGACGGGCTACAATACCGTGGACTGCGCCGCCTGCGCCCGCCGGGGCATTCCGGTGACCAACGTTCCCACCTACGGCACCGCCGCCGTGGCGCAGTTCACGTTTGCGCTGATGCTGGAGCTGTGCCACCGGGTCGGGCATCACGACGCGCTGGTACACGCAGGTCGATGGAAAACCTGCGGCGCCTTCTGTTTCTGGGATACCCCGCAGATGGAGCTGGCCGGGAAGACACTGGGCATTGTCGGCTTTGGGCGCATCGGTCAGGCCGTGGCGAACATCGCCCGCGCCTTCGGTATGCACGTCCTCGCCTACAGCCGCACCCGCCGTCCGGACGGGGAAGCGCTGGCACAGTACGTTGACCTGGACACCCTGCTCACGCAGTCGGATTTTGTCTCCCTCCACTGCCCCCTCACCCCGGCGACGGCGAAGCTGGTGGGCGCCGATACTCTCGCCAAAATGAAGGATGGCGCCGTCCTCATCAACACCTCCCGGGGCGGACTTGTGGACGAAGCGGCGGTAAAGGCCGCGCTGGAAAGCGGCCATCTCCGTGCCGCCGCCGTGGACGTGGTATCCGAGGAACCCATCACGGCGGACAATCCCCTTCTGACCGCCCCCAACTGCATCATCACGCCCCACATGGCCTGGGCGCCGCGGGAAAGCCGTCAGCGACTTCTGGACTGCGTCATTGAGAACATCCGCTGCTTCCTCGAGGGAAAACCACAGAACGTGGTGAATATGTAACGCGAAGCAAACCCTCCGTATGACTTTGGTCATACGGAGGGTTTCTTGTTTTCATGCTTCCCAGCACATGGTGCAGGCCTTCCGGTTCACCGAGCCGTCCACATAGACGGCAACGTCCGCAATCCGGCGGAAGCCGCATTTTTCGTGGGTTTTCAGAGATGGCAAGTTTCGTTTGTCCACGTGGGAATAGAGCTTCCCGCCCTCCCCAAGATACGTCTGCACCGCCTCTATCAGCCCGGCGGCATAGCCCCTTCGCCGCTGCTCCGGGTCGGTTTCCAGCGCTTCCAGCAGAAGCCCGTCCCGGTACGGCTCCAAGCGCAGGGCGCTGACATACCGTCCGCTTTCCTCCCAGACGGCGCAAATCGCCCCCGGCGTTTTGAAAAACACCTGGCTCAGATAGCGGTAAAACTCCTCTTCCGCCAGCTGAATTTGCCGCATTTCCGGCTCCTCCGGCCAGGCTTCCCGGCCGTTTTCCCGGTTGGCGTCCGCATAAACCGCCATCAGGCTGCCAAAGTGCAGCTGGGAAAGACTCCGCGCAAGATACAGCATTTTTCCTCCTTACATGGCGTACTGGCTGGTATAGAGATCGTAATAAAATCCCTTTTTCGCCAGCAGCTGCCCATGAGTTCCCTGCTCCACGATGTGGCCGTGATCCAGTACCAGAATGAGATCGGCATCCACGATGGTGCTCAAGCGGTGGGCAATGACGAAGCAGGTTCTCCCCTTCATCAGCTTATCCATGGCCTTCTGCACCAGAATTTCCGTCCGGGTATCCACGTTGGAGGTGGCCTCGTCCAGAATCAGCAGCGGGCGGCCGGCCAGCAGCGCCCGGGCGATGGTCAGCAGCTGCTTCTGGCCGCCGGAGAGGTTGGTGGTATCCTCGCTGATCAGGGTGTCGTAGCCGCCCGGCATGGTGCGGATAAAGTGGTCGCAGTAGGCCTCCCGGCACGCCTGTTCGATCTCCTGCCGGGTGGCATCCGGCTTGCCGTAGGCCACATTCTGGGCGATGGTACCCCGGAACAGCCACGTATCCTGAAGCACCATGCCGAAATTCCGGCGCACCTCGTCCCGGGAAAGCGTCCGGATATCCTGCCCGTCCAGCAGAATTTTGCCGCCGTCCACGTCATAAAACCGCATCAGCAGGTTGACAATGGTGGTTTTTCCCGCGCCGGTGGGGCCGACGATAGCCACACGCTGGCCGGGATGGACACTGAGGTTCAGACTCTCGATCAGCGGCTCGCCCTTGCTGTAGGAAAATGCGGCGTGGTCGAAGACGACCTCACCCTGACAGGGCTGTGGAAGCACGCCCTCCGGCTGCTCCTCTTCCTCCATATCCAGCAGCCGGAACACCCGCTTGGCGCAGGCCTTGACGTGGCTCAGGTTGGCAAATCCCATGGCAATCTGCTCCAGCGGTGAGGAAAACTGCCGGGCGAACAGCACAATGGTCACCACGGTTCCCACGCCCACGCCCCGGCGGACGATCAGCCATCCGCCGATGAGATTGATGCAGATATAGGCCATGGCATTGGCAAATTTGATCAGTGGCTGCACAATGGAGCCGGTAAAATTGGCCTTGGCGGTGGCCTTGCGCAGCTGCTCGTTGACGACGGCGTGGTTCTGCGCCGTATATTCCTCCAGATTGTAGGCCTTGGCGGTGGCAAAATTGGTGAAGCTTTCCTCCACGATCTCCGTCAGCTCTCCGGCCTTTTCAAAGCATTCATCATAGTATTTCCCGCAGACGCCCGCGATTTTCGAGGATATCCACAGAGAAACCGGCGTCAGCACAATGACCAGACAGGCCAGCACGCCGTTTTCCAGGAACATGGCCACGGCGATCATGGCGATCTGAAAAGCGCCCTCCACCATCACGTCAAAAATCTGGTGAATGTAGCCGCCCATTTCGCCCACGTCGTCGATCATCCGGTTCAGGATATCGCCCACCGGGGTCTGATCGACGTATTTCACCGGGAGCCGCCGGATTTTGTCGGAAATGGCAATGCGCAGGCCGTAGGTAAAATGACGGCTCACCGCCCGGTTCATCAGCTGCATGTTTAAGTATCGGAACAGGCTTTGCGCCGCGTACACCGCCGTCAGCAAAACAAGCCCGCTGACGAGAGCATCCCGGATGGGCGTCTGCCGGTCGCTCAGGCCGAAATCGTAGAGCTTTTGAATCAGGTTTCCCAGAATTTCCGGCGCGGCAATGGCGCACAGCACCGCGAGAATCCCCAGCACCGCGCTGACCGCGACCCATCCGGCAATACCCTTCGCCTCCCGGATAATTCTCCATGTCGTCTCATCCAGCAGTTTATTCTTTTCACGCATTCAGATTCCCTCCCGTCTGGGACGCATAGATTTCCCGGTACACCCCGCACCGTTCCAGCAGCTGGGCGTGGGTGCCGCTGTCCACCAGCGCGCCGCCGTCCATGACAAAAATCACGTCGCAGTGCATGGCGGAGGTCACCCGCTGGGTGATGATCAGCTGGGTCTTGCCCGATAAGCGCCGGTTCAGGGCGGCGCGGAGCTTCGCCTCCGTCAGAAAGTCCAGGGCGGAAAAGCTGTCGTCAAAAATATAGATCGGCGCGTTTTTCAGCAGCGCCCGGGCAATGCTCAGCCGCTGCTTCTGTCCGCCGGACAGATTTTTGCCCGACTGGCGGATCCTGTGATCGATGCCGTCGGAAAAGGCGTTCACAAACTCCCCCGCCTGGGCGGTTTCCAGCGCCTCCTGAATTTCAACGTCCCCGGCTTCCAGTCTGCCCATGCGGACGTTGTCCCGGATGGTGCCGGAATAGATGGTCGCGTTTTGCAGCACGCAGCTGATATTGTCCCGCATGGTGCGGCGGCTGAGGGTCCGGGTGGGCATTCCGTCCAGACGAACCTCTCCGGCGGTGGGCATACGAAAGCCCAACAGGAGCTGCACCAGGGTGCTTTTTCCCGAACCGGTGCCGCCGATAACCGCCGCCTTCTGACCCTTTTTTACGGAAAGGGTAATGTCCTTCAGGGCAGCCTCCGCCGCGCCGTCGTAGCGGAAGGTGACGTGGTCAAATTCGATGCTGCCGGACAGGGCGATGTCCTGCCGTCCGATGGGGTCGGCCATGCCCTCGGCGTGAAGCACCTGCCCGATGCGCTTGGCCGCCACCTCGGCCTGGGGAAAGCTGATGATGGCAAACGCGCCGGTAATGACGCCCGCGGAAACGAGGGACACGTACTGGACAATGGCGAAAATATCGCCGCCGGTCAGGCCGGTGGAGGTTTCCATCCGCCAGCCGCCCAAATACACGATCAGCACCGCCGCCAGATTCAGCAGAAACGTCGCCAGCGGGGAAATGGCACCCATGGCCACATTGCCCCGGATGAAGCTGTCCACCATAATTCGGGTAGCCCCGGACACCCGCTCATGCTCCCGCTTTTCGGAGTTGAACGCCCGGATGACCCGGATGCCCCGCAGACGCTCCCGCATGATTTCATTCTGCCGGTCAACGTACTTGTCGGAGATTTCCCAGATACCGTCGATTCGTTTGCCGATGATCATGACGATCGCCAGAATCACGGGGACAAAGGCCAGCATGGTCAGCGACAGCGCCACGTCCTTGCGAAGGGACAGCACCACGCCGCCCACGAACAGCACCGGAATGGTCACCACGGTGCCGGACAGCTCCGCCGCGATCCAGCTCACCACCTGCACGTCGTGGGAGCAGCGGGTCACGAGAGCCGCCGTTCCCAGCTCGCCGAATTCCTCGAAGCTCATCTGGTTGACCTTGCGGAACACGGCGGCGCGGACGTCGGCGCAGAAGGACGCCACCACGTCGTTGGAAATTTTCGCCCCCAGAATCACCGTTCCCAGTCCCACCAGCGCTACCGCCGCCATGATGGCACAGCATTTGACGATGTAGGCAAAATCCGCCTGATAGACGCCCCGGTTGAGAATCTCGCTCATGATGGCGGGCAGCAGCAGGTCGCAGACGGTGGACACCGCCACGGCGACGGTGGCGGCGATCAGCCCCTTCCAATAGGGCTTCAGATATTGCATCATTTCTTTCATTTTTCTACCTCAAGCAATAAAACTTCATGCATGTGCGCTGCACCGTGAAAATGCGCAAATGCTGATGCATGAAGTTTTTGTGCATCATTTCCGGTTGCCCCGTAGGGGCGAGGAAATGGCACATTTCTTATTTTTCTATGCATTTGCATAGAAAAACGGCCCAGGCCGAAGCCTGCGCCGCACAAATCGCCCGTGCCGGTATTCCTACCGCACAGTTACCCCCGGAGCAAGTCTTCTGCCGCAAACGTTCCAGCCGTTCTTCAACATATTCACTTCCTCCTTTCTCACAATTGTGAGCATATCATAACACGCCGGTTTTCCTTTGTCAACCAATATTCTCCGGTTCCGGCGGTGGATAAGCCGGGTTTATTCACACCGTTATACACAGTTTCCACAATTTTATCCACAGACGATATACATAACACCCGCCGAAATCCGTTATGCTCCGAAAAATGTAATGTATTTGTAACCTTTAGTTACAGTTTGGTTTGCATCCACCGTATACTCGTCGATATTCATGCAAAAGGGGGAGACTTCCCGTCTCCCCCTCTGTTTTACAGTGCTTCTCCCAGAATGGACTTGGTGGCGTAGGCGTTCAGGCTCATATCCGCCACATGCCCTGCCCTGTACTCGTAATATGCTTGTGCGCCGATCATGGCGCCGTTGTCTCCGCACAGATGCAGCGGCGGCAGGTACACCTCCGCCCCCAGCTTCTCCGCCGCCGTCAGAATATCGGCGCGGATGCGGGAATTTGCGGCAACGCCCCCGGCCACGGCAATTTTCCGATAGCCGGTCTGTTCCAGCGCCATCACCGCCCGGGGTACCAGCGTGTCGGACACCGCTGCGGAAAAGGCGGCACAAAGGCTGGGAATGTCCAGCGCCTCCCCTACCTGCTCGGCGTGGTGAATCAGGTTCAAAGCTGCGGTTTTCAGCCCGGAAAAGCTCATATTGTAGGGATTTTCACCGGGCTTGCTGCGGGGAAGGACATATTTTGTCTCGTCGCCCTGCCTTGCGGTCTTGTCCAGCGCCGCGCCGCCGGGATAGGGCATCCCCAGCACCCGGGCGACCTTGTCGAAGGATTCTCCCGCCGCGTCATCCAGGGTCGTGCCGAGGATGTTCATGTCCGTGTAGTCCTTGACCTCCACGATCATCGTGTGGCCGCCGGACACCACCAGGCACAGAAACGGCGGTTCCAGCTCGGGATAGGCGATGTAATTGGCGGCGATATGTCCCCGGATGTGGTGTACCGGAATCAGGGGCTTCCCCAGCGCCAGCGCCGCCGCCTTGGCAAAGTTCACCCCCACCAGCACCGCGCCGATCAGCCCGGGGGCGTAGGTCACGGCCACGGCGTCGATGTCGCTTCTTAATAGTCCCGTCCGCGCCAGCGCCTGATCCGCCAGACTGTAGATGGCTTCAATGTGCTTCCGGGACGCGATCTCCGGCACCACGCCGCCGTAAATACGGTGCAGATCGACCTGAGACGCGATGCAGTCCGTCAGAACCTCCCGTCCGTCCCGGACAATGGCCACGGCGGTTTCGTCACAGGAGGACTCCACAGCTAAAATGTTCAAATTTCCCACTCCTTTCTCAGGACGAGAGCGTCTTCTTTGGGATTATGATAGTAATTTCGGCGGGTTCCCACGAGGACAAAGCCCAGCGATTCGTAGAGGGCGCGGGCAGGGTCGTTGGACGCGCGAACCTCCAGGGTCAGGCAGCGGCTTCCCCGTTTTTTCAGTTCCTCCGTCAGCGCCAGAATCAGCGCCCGGGCAACGCCCTGCCGCCGGAAGTCCGGGTGGACGGCGACGTTCATCATGTCCGTCTCGTCCAGCACCGTCTGGGAACCGACGTAGCCCGCCACCGTCTCGCCGTCCAGCGCCACCATCCAGCAGGAAAGGGGATTTTCCACCTCGGAAGCGACGCTTTTTTCGCTCCACGGGTCGGAAAAGCAGACTTTTTCCAGTGCTGCGACCTGAGGAACATGCTCCGCCGTCATGTGCGCAATTCTCATTTTGCCTCGTACCAGCTCTTTCCGAATTTTGCCTCCGCCGTCAGTGGCACGCTGAGAGACGCCACGTTTTCCATTTCCCGGCTGACCAGCGCCGCAACCTCCCGGGCAATGCCCTCCGGGCATTCCACGATCAGCTCGTCGTGTACCTGCAAAAGGAGCTTTGCGTCGGGATATTGCTCGTTCAGGGCATTTTCCACCCGGATCATGGCAAGCTTGATTAAATCCGCCGCCGTACCCTGAATGGGCGTGTTCAAAGCAATGCGCTCCGCCCCGCTGCGGACGTTAAAATTGCTGCTTTTCAGCTCCGGGATATACCGGCGGCGGCCGTACAGCGTCTCGGTGTAGCCCGTTTCCCGGGCGTCCGCCACCACCTTGTGCATGTATTTCTTCACGCCCCGGTAGTTGTTCAGATAATTGTCGATATACGCCCGGGCTTCGTAGCGGGAAACCCCGATGTCCTCCGCCAGAGAGAACTCGGAAATGCCATAGACAATGCCGAAATTGACAGCCTTGGCATGGCGGCGCTGCAAGGGGGTGACCTCCTCCACCGGCACGCCGAACACCTGGGCGGCCGTGGCCGTGTGGATGTCCACATGGTCGCAGAAGGCCTTGCGCATGGCGTCGTCACCGGCGATATGTGCCAGCACCCGCAGCTCGATCTGGCTGTAGTCCGCGTCCACCAGCACGCAGCCGGGCTTGGGAATGAACATTTTCCGGATTTCCGCGCCCAGGTCCGTGCGGACCGGGATATTCTGGAGATTCGGCTCGGTAGAGGACAGCCGTCCCGTGGCCGTTACCAGATTCTGGAAGGTGGTGTGGATCCGCCCGTCCTCCCGGATTTCCTTCATCAGGCCGTCGGCGTAGGTGGATTTCAGCTTGGTCAGCATCCGGTAATCCATGATGGCCGGAATGATGGGATGCTTGTTTTTCAGCTTTTCCAGAACCTCCGCATTGGTGGAATAGCCGGTTTTCGTCTTTTTCACCGGAGGAAGCCCCAGTTTTTCAAACAGCAGCTCCCCCAGCTGGCGGGTGGAATTGATGTTGAATTCCCCGCCGGAATAGGAGAAGATCAGCGTCTCGCAGTCGGCAATTCGCCGGGAAAGCATGTCGCCGAACTGCCGCAGCTGCTCCCGGTCGATGCAGATGCCCCGGTTTTCCATGCGGTAAAGCACCCGGCACAGGGGGAATTCGATCTCCCGGTAAAGCCTGTCCATGCCGTTCTTTTCCAGCTCCCCGGCAAGCACCGGGCGCAGGTGCCACACGGCCTCGGCACAGGCCGCCGCGTCGGCGTCCTCCACGCTCAGCCCCAGATAGTTGGTCGCGAGCTTGGAGACGGTGTAGTCCGAGGACGAGGGGTTCAGGTCATAGGCCGCCAGCGCCGTATCAAAGACGCACTCCCCCGCCTGTATCCCCAGCTCGTCCAGCCGGTGCATGGCCGCTTTGCTGTCGTGGAAAACCAGTTTTTTCCCGGCAAGAGACAGCTGCCCCATTTGGGCTTCCATAGGCGTCAGGGCGCAGACGCCCTCCGCCCAGGCAAGACCCACACTGCCGTCCCCCGCAAGGTACACGGCGCAGCTGTCCACATCGCCGGGCATATCCTCCCGCCGGGGAAGGGGCTGCACCTTCTGCTCCGGCTTGGGGGCGTCCGCCGCCGCGCCCCGCAGGCCGTATTTGTCGATCAGCCGCACAAATTCCAGTTTCTGGAACAGCTGGTACAGCTCCAGCCGGTTATAGGGCTGAACAATGGCGTCCTTCGGCGCAAAATCGATGGGGGCTTCCGGCCGGATGGTGGCCAGGTCGAAGGAAAGATAGGCGTTCTTCTTCCCCGCTTCCAGCTTCTCCCGAAGCTTGGGGCGGATGGAGGGGTCATCCAGATGGGCATAAACCCCGTCCAGGCTGCCAAATTTTTCCAGCAGCTCCTTGGCGGTCTTGGGGCCGACGCCCGCCACCCCCGGGATATTGTCGGAGGAATCCCCCATGAGGGCTTTCAGGTCGATGAGCTTTTTCGGCTCAAAGCCGTATTCCTCCCGGAATTTTTCTTCGTCGAACAGCGTGGTCGTGGTCTGCCCCGGCTTGGAGATCACCAGCTTGACATGGACATTTTCATCGATTAGCTGGAGAGAATCCCGGTCGCCGGTGACGATCACACACTCCCAGTCCTGCCGGGAGCAGATTTTGCCCACGGTGCCGATGACGTCATCGGCTTCCCAGCCCTGACACTCATAGATGGGAATGTTCATCGCCCGCAGAACGTCCTTCATAATGGGCATCTGCTGCACCAGTTCCTCGGGCATGGCATGGCGGGTGGCCTTGTAGCCGTCGTATTTTAAGTGCCGGAAGGTGGGGCCGTGGAGGTCAAAGGCCACGCACACCGCCTCGGGCTGCTCCTCCTTCTCCATCCGTTCCAGAATGTTGAGAAAGCCGTAAATGGCGTGGGTATACAGCCCGTCCCGGGTGGTCAGGGGCTTGACGCCGAAATAGGCGCGGTTAATGACGCTGTTGCCGTCCAGAATCAGCAGCTTCATACTTTTCTCCATTTCGCGCCCTGGGGCGTGTCGATGATCTCAATACCCTTCGCTTTCAGCTCGTCCCGGATGCGGTCTGCTTCGGCGAAGTTCTTCGCCTTCTTTGCCTCGGTTCTGGCGGCGACCAAAGCGTCAATCTCCGGGTCGGCGGAGGCCTGCTCCTCCTGTGCCTGCTTCTCCCGCAGTGCCTCGGCGGCGGACAGCAGATTCAGGGACAGCACCCGGTCAAAGTCGGCAATGGCCGCCAGCTTGGTGGCGTCGTTGCACTTGGCCTTCAGCACATCGTACAGGGCGGTGACGGCCACGGAGGTGTTGAGGTCGCCGTTCAGCGCGCCCACAAAACGCTCCTTCAGCTTGTTAAAAGCGTCGGCGTCCACCTCGCCGTCATTTTTCAGGCCAGCAATTTTGGCAATCAGCTTGTCGTAGGCCGCGACGGCGTTGTCCAGATTTTCCCAGCTGAATACCAGATTCCGGCGGTAATGGCTTTGCAGGCAGAACAGTCGGTAGGCCATGGGGTCGTAGCCCTTCTGCTCCAGCAGGCTCACGGTGAGAAATTCCCCTTTTGATTTGCTCATTTTGCCGTTGTCCGTATTCAGGTGGTGGACATGGAACCAGTAATTGCACCACTTGTGACCCAGGTAGCTTTCGGACTGGGCAATCTCGTTGGTGTGGTGGGGGAAGGCGTTGTCAATGCCGCCGGCATGGATGTCCAGATACTCCCCCAGATGCTTGATGGAGATGCAGGAGCATTCGATGTGCCAGCCGGGATAACCCACGCCCCAGGGAGAGTCCCATTTCAGAGCCTGATCCTCAAACTTGCTCTTGGTGAACCAGAGAACGAAGTCATTCTTGTTCTTCTTGTTGGTGTCCTCTTCCACGCCCTCCCGGACGCCCACCGCGAGATTTTCCTCGTCGTGGTCGTTGAAGACGTAATACTGCTTCAACGTGGAGGTGTCAAAGTACATGTTGCCCCCGGCGAGATAGGCGCAGCCCTTATCAAGAAGGGTCTGCACCATGTGGATATACTCGCTGATGCAGTTGGTGGCAGGCTCCACCACGTCGGGACGCTTGATGTTCAGCTTGTCGCAGTCGGCAAAAAAGGCGTCGGTGTAGTATTTCGCGATCTCCATGACGGTCTTGTGCTCCCGCCGGGCGCCCTTGAGCATCTTGTCCTCGCCGGTGTCGGCGTCGGAGGCCAGATGGCCGACGTCGGTGATGTTCATGACCCGCTTGACGTTGTAGCCCAGGTACCGCAGGGACTTTTCCAGCACATCCTCCATGATATAGGTGCGCAGGTTGCCGATGTGGGCATAGTGGTACACCGTGGGGCCGCAGGTGTACATTTTCACCAGATTGGGGTCGTTGGGAACGAACAGTTCCTTTTTATGGGTCAGGGAATTGTACAGATACATGTTTCTTTCCTCCATTTATTATAATGTAGCGCGGTCGGCGTGTTTTATACTGCTATCCATCGCAAAAAGAAAACGCCCCCTGCACCTGCGTACAAGAGGCGGGCAAAGCTCGCGGTTCCACTCTCATTTATCCCTTTTTGCTGACGCTTTCGCTCCCGGACGCACTTTCCCGCAAACGGCACCGCCCGGGCTTTCAGCCGCCGACCCGGACTCTCTTATGGTGCGAAGCACGGTACTCTTTCCGTTCATCGCGATATTGAATTCCCGTGTATTTTACCATTGAACAGGCACGATTGTCAAGCCTCAGCAGGAAATTTACCGATTTCATTTGCCCCTTTTCACCTTGCAAAGCCGTGGAAAACGCTGGAAATCACATTAAGAAATTCTTATCCTATTGACACTTCCCCCCTTTCCCGCTATAATATGTTAGAGAAATGAGACGAAAGTGAGGTTACGCCATGAATTTCTCCAACGCTTGCAGGCTTAAAAAAGGTTTGAGCCTGATTCTGATCGTACTTATGGTAGTCGGTATGTTCTCCGGCTGTAAGAAAAACAACTCCGAAACCGAGCCGAACACGACTCCCTCCCTCAATCTGAATATGTCGGACACCTCCGCTCCCACCCAGGAGACGGTTCCTCCCCCCACCACGGAGCCTATCGTGTATAACGAGAATATGGGCACCGTCACCAACCAGATCAGTGTCCGCGTCATCCCCAGCAAGGACGCCAACGTCACCGGCACCCTGGACGCCGGTACCGTGGTGGAGATTCTCCGTCAGGAGACCATTGCCGAGATCACCTGGGGCATGATCAGCACCCCCGTCAGCGGCTGGATCTGCATGGATTACGTGAAGATGTATTCTTCTCAGAGCGGCTCCGTCAGCAGCGAAACCGATCCCAATGCCTCTCAGCCCACCACCCCCGCACCGACGACCGCTCCCAGCGGTACCACCGGCAATAATAGCGGCACTCAGAACACCAAGGGCGTCATCAGTGCCCGCAGCCTGAACGTCCGTGACGAGGCCAGCAAGTCCGGCAAGATCGTCGGTTCCTACTTCAAGGGCGACGTAGTCACCATTCTGGAGACCAAAGACGGCTGGGGACGCACTTCCAAGGGCTGGATTAAGATGGAGTACGTCAACACCACCGGCACTACCACCGGCGGCACCACGACGAACACCAACACCGGCAATACCACCAATAACACCACCGGCAACGGCAGCACCACCACCGTGGCCAAGGGCATCGTCAACACCCAGGAGCTGAACATCCGCAGCTCCGCCGGTACCGACGGCGACCGGGTCGGCAGCCTGAAATACGGCGATCGGGTGGAGATTCTGGAAAAGAGCGGCGATTGGGGTCGTATCTCCAAGGGCTGGATCTCCCTGAACTACGTCTATCAGGACGGCACCACCGGCGCCAAGTCCGCCAAGGGCATCGTCACCACCGACGGTCTGCGCATCCGCAGCGGCCCCGGCACCACCTATGAATCCGTCGGCTCCTACAACAGCGGCGACCGGGTCAAGGTTCTGGAGCAGTTCACCTACGGCGACACCACCTGGGGCTGCACCGACAAGGGCTGGATCTCCATGGGCTACGTCTATCAGGACGGCACCGATGTGGGCAAGACCGTGGAAGGCATCGTCACCACCGACGAGCTGAACGTCCGCAGCGGCCCCGGCACAGGCTACGATTCCGTGGGCAAGCTGTATACGGACGAGGTCATCAAGATCTTCTACCAGGTCACCGTGGGCGAAACCACCTGGGGCTGCACCAAGGACGGCTGGGTCTCTCTGAAGTACGTCAGCCTGGAAGGCTAAAAATTGATATAATACCGGGACTTTCAGCAGAAAGTCCCGGTATTTTTCCCGCAGAAAATCCCACATAATCGGTATTTGCTTGGTGCGTACGTTCAACTTGCTCAATTTTTCCGGATTGTAACTATTTTTTTATTGCAAAATCACGGAACATGTGCTACAATTCGTCCTGTGAGGAGGGCGTCCGCGCGGAACGCGCTGACCCCGCTGAAATACATTTAACTGGAGGAACAATGATGAAAAAGGTTTTTGCACTGCTTTTGGTTCTGAGCATGGTATTCGCGCTGTGCGCCTGCGGTAAGGACACCGCTCCTGAGACCACCGCCGCCGCTCCCAAGACCGAGACCGAAGCCGCCCCGGCAACCGAGGCCGCTCCCGCCGAGAAGGCTCCCGAGGACTACACCGGCAAGCTGGTCGTCTACTCTCCCCATGATGCCGATCCTCTGAACGCGGGCGTCGCCCAGTTCGAGGCCAAGTACCCCAACATCGATGTGGAAGTCATCGCTGCCGGTACCGGCGAGCTGTGCCAGCGTATTGTCGCTGAGGCCGCCAATCCCCAGGGCGACGTGCTGTGGGGCGGCGGAGCCGACACCCTGGCCGCTTACAACGACTATTTCCAGCCCTATGTCTGCGCCAACGACGAGTTCATCGGCGATGCCTACAAGGATCCCGACGGCTACTGGATCGGCGAGTCCCCCCTGCCCATGGTCTTCATCTACAACAAGACCATGCTGGACGAGGCTGACGTCCCCACCACCTGGGAAGGCCTGTGCAACGAGAACCTGAAGGGCAAGATCGCTTACTGCTCTCCCTCCAAGTCCGGCTCCGCCTACACCCAGCTTTGCACCATGCTGTTCAGCCAGCCCACCATCGAGGAAGGCTGGGATCTGGTTGGTAAGTTCATCGCCAACCTGGACGGCAAGCTGCAGGATTCCTCCGGCAACTGCCACAAGCTGGTTGCTTCCGGTGAGTACGCTCTGGGCGTGACCATCGAGAAGTCCGCCGTTCTGTACGCCGACAATCCCGACATCGGCTTTGTCTACCCCGAGAAGAACTCCGCCGTTCCCGACGGTGTTGCCCTGATTAAGGACTGCCCCAACGAGGAGAACGCCAAGCTGTTCATCGACTTCGTCACCAGCGCCGAGTGCCAGACCGCTCAGAACGCCGACTGGGCCCGCCGCCCCGTCCGTTCCGACATCGCCCCCAAGGGTCTGTGCTCCCTGGACGACTGCCATGTGGGCAACTACGACTTCAGCTACGCTGCCTCCAACCGTGACGCCATCAAGGAGCAGTTCAACGATCTGGTCGCAGGTTAATTTTCCCTTATCCTTTACTGCGGGAGGCACCCTCCAGGGTGCCTCCTTGCGGTGTATCGCCCACGGCTGAAAACTGTGCCGGATGCTCCGGCATACTTTTGAACCGCGCGCAACATATCTACACATACGGGAGGACACCACATGAGCAATCGAGTCATTATTCAGAACGCCGTAAAGCGCTACGGCGATTTCACCGCGCTGAACGGCGTTTCACTGGACATTCAGGAGGGCGAATTCTTTACCCTTCTCGGCCCCTCCGGCTGCGGCAAAACCACGCTTCTGCGGATGATCGCCGGCTTCAACTCCATCGAGGGCGGCGACTTCTACTTTGGCGAAAAACGGATCAACGACGTTCCCGCCCACAAGCGCGACATCGGCATGGTTTTCCAGAACTACGCCATCTTCCCCCACCTGACCGTCCGGGAGAACGTGGCCTACGGCCTCAAGGCGCGGAAAATGCCCGCCAAGGAGATCAAGCCCAAGGTGGACGAGGCGTTGGAGCTGGTGCAGATCTCCCATCTGGCAGACCGGAAGCCCAACGAGCTGTCCGGCGGTCAGCAGCAGCGCGTTGCTCTGGCCAGAGCCTTCGTCATCGAGCCCAGCGTTCTGCTGATGGACGAACCCCTGAGTAATCTGGACGCCAAGCTGAGAGTGCAGATGCGTTCCGTCATCAAGAAGCTTCAGCGGCGCCTCGGCATCACCACCATCTACGTCACCCACGATCAGGAGGAAGCCCTGGCCATTTCCGACCGGATCGCCGTCATGAAGGACGGCCACATCATGCAGATCGGCACCCCCCGGGAAATCTATGCCAAGCCCCAGAATCCCTTCGTCGCGGGCTTTATCGGCGTGAGCAATTTCCTGGACTGCGAAGTGAACGCCCCCCAGGCGGGCAACGCCGCCGTGAGCATCAAGGGTGAGCTGGACATCACCGTCCCCGTCTCCCGCGCCTATGTGGGAAGCGGCAAGATCTCCGCCCGTCCCGAGCAGCTTTTCTTCTCCGAAAGCGGTATGCCCGGCACCATCCTGTTCTCCACCTTCCTGGGCGATTTCATCGAGTACGAGGTGCAGCTGAACGACGGTCAGAACCTGATCGTCAACGAATACACCAAGGACACCACCGAAATCCACAGCGACGGCGAGAAGGTTCACCTGAGCTTTGACCCCATGCGCATCAGTCTGTACGACAAGAGCGAGGAGGTGCTGAGCCTGTGAACAAACGGCTGAATTCCCACTGGAAACCGGATTTCTGGTTCTTCACAAAGCTGTTCGTGATCCTGGCAATGTGCCTGTTCATTGTCTACCCCTTCTATACCATCATCACGAAGAGCGTGTTTTCCAGCAAGGTAGAGGGCGTGACGCTGTATAACTTCAAGCGCTTTTTCACAAAGCCCTACTACTATCAGACCCTGCTGCGCTCCATGGTCGTGTGCTTCTCCACGGTACTGACCACGACGCTGGTTGGCGTTCCCATCGCCTATCTGATCACCCGCTACAACATTCCGGGCAAGAAGATTCTGCACATCTTCATCATCATGAGCCTGATGAGTCCTCCCTTCATCGGTGCCTATTCCTGGATCATCCTGCTGGGTCGAAACGGCCTGGTGGCCCGGGCGCTGGCGAATATCGGCATGACCGCACCTACAATTTACGGTCGCGGCGGTATCATCTTCGTGTTTACCCTGCACCTGTTCCCCTACATCTATCTGTACACCTCCGGCGCCATGAACAGCATTGACAGTTCTCTGGAGGAAGCCTCCGAGAATCTGGGCATGAATAAGCTTATGCGCATCTGGACGGTGACGCTGCCCGTCATCCTGCCCTCCATTCTGGCAGGCTGCATCATGGTGTTCATGACGTGTCTGGCCGACTTCGGCACCCCCATGCTGCTGGGCGAGGGCTACACCGTTCTGCCGGTTCTCGTGTATAACGAGTACATGTCCGAAAGCGCCACCGACCCCTACATGGCATCGGCGCTGTCCGTTATCATCGTGTTCTGTTCCCTGGTCATGCTGAGCTTCCAGAAGCTGGTGGTGGACAAGCGGAATTATACCATGAGTTCTCTCCGGCCACCCCAGGAGACCGAGCTTCACGGCTTCAAGCGATTTCTCGCTTCCCTGCCCATCTACATCGTGGTAGGTCTGGCATTCCTGCCCCAGATCGTGGTGGTGTGCCAATCCTTCATTGAGCGCAGCTTCTCCGGCGTCATCAAGGGCGTCAACCTGAACAACTACCGCACCATCATGTCCCGTCTTGGCCGGAACATCCGCAACACCTATGTGTTCTCTATCGTGGCCATTGTGTTCATCATCTTCATCGGCATTCTGGTGTCCTACGTTCTCGTCCGGAAGAAGGGCAAGATCGCCAGCCTGATCGATACGCTGATCATGTTCCCCTATGTTATCCCCGGCTCCGTTCTGGGCATCGGCCTGATCGTGGCGTTCAACCGCAAGCCTGTCGTTCTGGTCGGCACCGCCGCCATTATGATCATCTCCTACGTCATCCGAAAGCTTCCCTACACCGTCCGGTCGGGCAGCGCGTTCCTGTATCAGATGGATCCGTTCATTGAGGAAGCGTCCATCAACCTGGGCGTGTCGCCTATGAAGACCTTCTTCACGGTCACGGCGCGGATGATGCTGCCCGGCATTATGTCCGGCGCAGTCCTCAGCTGGATTACCTGCATCAACGAGCTGAGCAGCTCCATCATGCTCTATTCCGGCAAGACCTCCACCATCGCCGTTGCCATTTATCAGGAGGTCGTCCGCATGAGCGACGGCACCGCCGCAGCCCTGGCCACCATCCTGACCCTGACGACCATCGTTTCCCTGGTCATCGTGTTCCGGGCTACCAAGGGAAAGGTGAAAATCGTCTGATGATCAAAAACATCATTTTCGACATGGGCAACGTTCTGCTCCGCTTTGACAAGGACTACTTCCTCGACGCCGTGGGCGTTCAGGGCGCGGACAGAAAGCTGCTGATGAACAACGTCTATCTCTCGCTGGAGTGGGCGCGGATGGATCGCGGCTCCATGACGGAGGCCGAGGCGGCCGAAAGCATGTGCCGCCGTCTTCCCCAGCGGCTTCACGAAGCAGCGCATCTCCTGGTCGACCGGTGGGATCGTCCCATCCTCCCCATTGCCGGCATGGAGCAGCTGGTGAGCGACCTGAAAAAGGCGGGATACGGCGTATATCTTCTCTCCAACGCCAGCTGCCGTCAGCACGAATATTGGCCGCGGGTTCCCGGAAGTCAGTATTTTGACGGGACGCTTATTTCCGCCGACGTCAAGCAGATCAAGCCCTGCGCGGAGATCTACGATACTCTGTACAAAACGTTCCGTCTTATTCCCCGGGAATGTCTGTTTATCGACGATTCCGCCCAGAACATCGAAGGCGCGGAGCGCACCGGCATGCCGGGCATCGTCTTCCACGGCGACGCAGAAGAGCTGCGCCGGGAGATGCAGGCTTTCGGCGTGCAGATTCCGTGAACATGAAAGAACGGCTCCGGGAGATTTCCCGGAGCCGTTTCCGTTCCAACATGCTATGTAACAGGATACGCCCCTTGGCTCTCCCTCTGGGAGAGCTGTCACCGAAGGTGACTGATACTATTTCTTAATAAAACGCTTCAAATAATTGCGGTGATATGATATACTATATCCGGGTGATAAATATGGCTTCCAGATATCAATTCAG
>ERZ773258.1379-NODE-1379-length-19857-cov-14.822796_pt1 | contig 19857 bp, 20 predicted proteins | sample MGYA00511962_ERZ773258 | MGnify/ENA primary metagenome ERZ773258 (study PRJEB29015, sample SAMEA2737755) | human gut metagenome | biome: human gut; feature: human-associated habitat; material: faeces | place: China | collected 2012 ... | reverse complement strand
CTTTTCGGTTTCATTCGTCAGGAAAGGCGGTTGCTCTTTTGAACAACCGCCTTTCGCCATATCTATCCGATTTGAACAGAAAGGAAATCGGTCTATGGCAAAAGAGTACGGGAGGTGCCGCTGATGCGGCTTGCCGCCGCACAAATCGCATAACCGGACCAATACGGAATGAAAGCAATTTTCTGCACCCGCCTGCCCTTTCGTTTCATTGCGCCTATTGAGTACCTATAAAGGTTTTGAAGCCTTTATAGGTGCTTTTTTTCATCCACGGCACTTTTTCGCCGCGGGCTGCCGCTCCCCGCCGTCCTCCGTTCTGGAAGGAATATCCACCCGAACAGAACGAAAGGAGCGCAGCATGAGCCGCGAAAAAAATGTTTTTGAGAAGTTTCCGAAAAAATGGCCAAAAGGGGTGTTTGCAAGACGAGTATGCCAATATGCAGAAAGGGACTCTATCGGTCTGATAACGCCCCTTTTGCTCGGTTATTCAGTTGTAACCTGTTTGCCCGCCGTCCATAAACGCGATGATTTAAAGCTTTTCGCTTGTTTTCTTATCTCACCGCACTTAATGGGTGGTGTTTCTTTTCGGCGGAACAGGCACGCATCCCCCAGGCAGGACCGCCTGGGGGTGTGTTTTATTGCTTTCGCGCGGTGATATAGTCGTCGCCGGGGCGCCAATAGGGACAGGATCGGGTATCGGCGGCCAGGAAACGGGCCAGCTCGTCCTCGTCCAGATCCATGTCACAGATATAATCGTCGTAGTCCTCGTCATAGACGTACCACACGCAGGTCTCACACTTATCCATCATACGTCCTCCACCAGCCGGTGGCTGTCGAATTTGCAGAAGCGGTAGTAGATGAGCGTGGCCACGCTGCACACGAACCAGCCGGCGGGGTAGCTCATGGCGATGGGGATGATCTCGTTGGAGACATAGTTGGCCACGATGTAGAGGTATATTTGGCGGAAGACCACGAAGGAGCCCAGCATGATCCACATGGGCACCTGGCTGTTGCCCGCGCCGCGGAGGGCGGCGGAGTAGATCTGGTTGATGCAGAAGAAGAAATAGAAGGGTGACAGCAGCCGCAGCAGCAACGCGCCATAGGACACCACCTCGGCCTTGCTGTTGAAGAACGCCGTCAGGTCCGGGGCCAACAGCAGTACCGGCACCAACAGCACCGCCGTGACGGCGAAGGACAGATACAGCGCCGTGCGGACGCCCTTCTTGGCCCGGGCCGTGTCGCCCACGCCCAGGTTCTGGCCCACAAAGGTGGTGCCGGCCATGGCGATGGACTGGACCGGCAGGATCACCAGCTGGTCCACCTTGGTATAGGCCGTCCAGCCGGACATACAATCCGGACCGAAATAGTTGATATAGCCCTGGACGAACACGTTGGAGAAAGCGGTGATGGCCATTTGCAGGGCGGCGGGTATACCCACGGACACGATCTGACGGAGGACGGACCAGGTCATACGCAGGGCACGGAGCTCCACGCGGATACAGCCGGCGGTGCGCATGAGCACCCAGATGGTCAGCGCGGCGGACACCGCCTGAGCGATGATGGTGGCGTAGGCCACGCCCTCCACGCCCATGCCGAATTTCAGCACGAAGAGCAGGTCCAGCCCGGTGTTCAGCACGGCGGACACCAGCAGGAAGTAGAAGGGGCGGCGGGAATCGCCCACAGCGCGAAGGATACCGGAGCCCATGTTGTAGAGCAGCAGTCCCATGACGCCGGCGAAGTAGATGGTCAGGTAGGTGGTCTGCTCCGGTGCCACCTCGGCGGGGGTCTTCATCAGGCGGAGCATCAGGGGCGTCATGGCGATGCCGGCGGCGGTGAAGACCGCGCCCATCAGCAGCGTCAGCACCAGGGAAGTGTGGACCGCCTGGCGGACCTTATCCTCGCGGCCGGCACCGTAATACTGGCTGATGACCACGCCGGCACCGCTGGACAATCCCAGGAAAAAGCCGATAAGCGTGTTGATAATAGGGGTGACGGTACCCACGGCGGAAAAGGCCTCGTTGCTGACGTAGTTGCCCACCACCCAGGTATCCACCATGTTGTAGAGCTGCTGAAAAAGATTGCCCACCATCAGCGGCAGGGCAAAGTTGATCAGATGCTTTGTGATGCTGCCCTTGGTCATGTCCACGTCATAACGGGCGGCGCGGTGGTGGGTGTGGAAGTGCAGATGCAGATGGCTGGAATGGCGCATGGAGGCTCTCCTTGTAACATACTTCTTTACAGGAATTTTACCATAATACCAGCCGGGGCGCAACAGGGAGAATGCCGGTTTTTCGGCGCGGACAGCGCCGCAGAATGGGCGGGAATGGGCGGAGGAAGCGCGTTATTCCGGGAATTCCGTCCGGTCCGCCGGACGCATGATGGACACCTCGTAGGCAGTGCGGTCGGTGGTGACGCCGTTCTCCGTTTTGGAGTAGACACGGCTCTGGACCCGCCCCTCGGCGGTGAGCCGGGCACCGGTGTGCAGCAGGGACACCTGCTGAGCCACGGCGCCCCAGGCGATGCAGGGCAGGTAGTCGGCGCGGCCGTAGCGGCGGTTCACCGCCAGGATCATGTCGCATATCTCGCGGCCAAGGGGCGTACGGCGGAGGGCGGGCTGCTTGCACAGCACGCCGCTGAGGAAAATGCGGTTCAGCGGTTCGCCGGCGTCATGGGTCAGCGTCTGGGCGAAGGTGGAGATGACCAGACGGCTGCCCTGGCCGCTTTTGTTGTTGAAGGAACGCAGCTGGCCGGTGATATGTACGCCGTCGCCGGGGGACACCGGCGTCAGCAGCAGAAGCGGCCGGGGGACGATGACGGGCAGCTTGTCCGCCTGACCGGACAGGCGCAGGACGGACAGGGTAAAGCGGTAGAACGCACAGCCGTGGTTCACATGGGACAGCAGCGGCGCGTCCTCGGCCACGCCCCGCAGCTCCACGCGGTTGTAATTCAGCTCCATAGTACACCTCGTTTGTTGAGATGTCACAGCCTATGTGGGGCGGGGCTGGAATATGCCCCCTTTTCAAAGCGTTCAAAGTATGGCATAATACAGCAAAAGGAGTGATGACCATGCGTTATAAGGGAAAGGTATACCGACCGCCCAGCGAGGCGTACAGCCTGATCGTGCAGGTGACCTACGGGTGCAGCCACAACAGGTGCGCCTTCTGTGATATGTACGACGACAAGCACTTTGCCATGCGGCCCATGGACGAGATCCGGGAGGACTTTGAGCTGGCGCGGCGGGTATACCGCCGGGTGGAACGGGTCTTTCTGGCGGATGGGGACGCACTGATGCGGAGGACCGGCGACCTGGTGGAGATACTGGGGCTGGTCTATGGGCTGTTTCCGGAGTGCCAGCGGGTAACATGCTACGCCTCCCCCACCAGCCTGCAGATCAAATCCGAGGACGAGCTGCGCCTGCTGCGGAGCAAGGGCCTGCAGATGGTGTATATGGGATTGGAGTCCGGGTGCGACGCGGTGCTGGAGAAGATGCAGAAGGGCCACACGGCGGCGGAGATCGTGGCGGCGGGGCAGAAGGCCCGGCGGTGCGGGCTGGCGCTGTCGGTGACGGCCATCTCCGGGCTGGGGAGCGTGGCACACTGGCGGGAGCACGCCGCGGACACGGCCAGAGCCGTCAGCGAAATGAAGCCGGACTATCTGGGGCTGCTGACGCTGATGGTGGAGCCGGGAACGCCGCTGGAGGCCTGGGTGCGGGAGGGCAGCTTTACGCTGCTTAGCCCGCTGGAGGTACTGAAGGAGACGGAGCTGTTTTTACAGCATGTGGACAGCGAGGGCACGGTGTTCCGCGCCAACCATGCCAGCAACTATCTGACGCTGAAGGGCACACTGAACGGCGACCGGAAGGCGCTGCTGGCGCAGATCGCCGCGGCGCTGGACGGTCGCCGGGACCTGAAGCCGGAGTTTTTGCGGGCGCTGTAATGCACGCGTTCAAAAAGGGCTTCCCTCCGGGAGGCCCTTTTGCTGTCCAACCAGCCCCGCGCTCTGCGGAAAAGGGCGGACTTGACAGGGTGGGTGGTTTTGTATATAATAGGCAGGATTTATATCAAAAGGAGGATACAGGGCGATATGGATACCGACAGCGGCGACCATCCCGGGAACTTGCCGGGCTGCCATCTGTTTTTTGCGGCATATCTGCGCCGCCTGACGCGGGGCAGACGTGCTTTTTTGCGCCTTTAGACCAGTGTGGATCACAGAAACAGATGACAGAAAAAGGAGCTATTGATCGTGTCAACGACTACATATATCATTATTATGGCGGTATGCCTGCTGCTGTCCGCCTATTTCTCGGCCACGGAGACGGCGTTCTCCTCGGCCAATGTCACGCGGCTGAAAATGCTGGCGGAAAAAGGCAACAGCCGTGCCGCCCTGGCGTGCCGGCTGCTGGAGCGCTATGACAAGCTGCTGTCCACCATTCTCATCGGCAACAACATCGTGAACATTGCCATGGCATCCCTGGCCACGGCACTGTTCGTCAAAAGCTTCGGCGATGCCGGCGCTACGCTGTCCACCATCGTGGTAACGGTGGTGGTGCTGATCTTCGGCGAGATCTCCCCCAAGAGCATCGCCAAGGACTGCGCCGAGAACTGGGCCATGACAGCCGCACCGTTTCTGCGGTGCTTGATCTGGCTGCTGATGCCGCTGAATGCGCTGTTTTCCCTGTGGAAAAAGCTGCTGGCCAGGATGTTCCATCTGGATGGGGACAACAAAATGTCCCCGGAGGAGCTGCTGATGCTGGTGAACGAGGTGCAGCAGGAAGGCAGCATCGACAAGGACGAGGGCGACCTGCTGAAGAACGCCATCGGCTTTTCCGAGCAGGAGGCGCAGGACATCCTCATCCATCGGGTGGACCTGGCGGCACTGCCGGTGGACGCCACCAAGGAAGAGGTGGCGGACCTGTTCACCCAGACAAAGTATTCCCGGCTGCTGATCTATCGGGAGGACATCGACCACATCATCGGCACCATACACCAGAAGGACTTTTATGTGGGCTGCGGCGTAACGGACAAGCCGCTGGAAGAGATACTCTCCCCGGTCATGTTCGTGCTGGAAAACGAGCCCATCAGTCTGCTGCTGAAAAAATTGCAGCTGGCCAAGACCCAGGTGGCCGTGGTGGTGGACGAGTACGGCGGCACCTGCGGCATCGTAACCATGGAGGACATTCTGGAGGAGCTGGTGGGCGAGATCTGGGACGAGCACGATGAGGAGGAGGTCTTTATCCGCAAGGTGGACAAGGACACCTATCTGGTGGACGCGGCCATGGATTTTGACGATTTTGCCGAGTTCTTCCATCTGAATGAGGAGACGGAGATGACGTCCGTCAGCGGCTGGGTGATGGAGCAGTGCGACCGGGTTCCTGAGGTAGGCGACCGGTTCAGCTGCCAGGATCTGGACGTGCTGGTGACGCGGGTGGACAATCACCGCACTTGTGAGATCAAGGTGGTCCGGCGGGAAGTGTCCGGCGGTGAGATCACCGACGAGACATAAGCAGAAGCACCCGGAGGCATAAGCCTCCGGGTGCTTATTTTTTCCTGTGAGGAACCTCCCCTAAGGTGAGTCCAATACTACCATACCACCATCCGCCCGCCAATGCAAGAAGAACTTTCGCTTCTGCAACAATTTCTCCCTAATTCTATATATTATATGATAATTCCGATGAAATATCTGCGTTTTGCACCGTTGACAGCGGAGGTATGGGGGTGTACCATCGGAGCATATTTTTTACAGGGGAGATGGCGGGATGAAGTATATTTTTGTGACCGGCGGCGTGGTGTCCGGGCTGGGAAAGGGCATCTGCGCGGCATCGCTGGGCCGGCTGCTGAAGCAGTGCGGTCTGCGGGTGCGAAACCAGAAATTCGATCCGTACCTGAATGTAGACCCGGGGACCATGAGCCCTTACCAGCACGGCGAGGTGTTCGTCACCGACGACGGCGCGGAGACGGATCTGGACCTGGGACACTATGAGCGCTTCGTGGATGAGGCGCTGACCGGCGACAGCTCCGTTTCCTCCGGAAAGATCTTCTGGTCGGTGCTGAACCGGGAACGGCAGGGTGGCTATCTGGGCGGCACGGTGCAGATCATCCCCCATGTGACCGACGAGATCAAGCGGCGGTTGTACGCCATGGATGACGGACAGACGGACGTGGTCATCGCGGAGATCGGCGGCACGGTGGGTGATATCGAGAGCCAGCCGTATCTGGAGGCCATCCGTCAGGTGGCGGCGGAGCAGGGACGGGAAAACGTGCTGTATATCCACGTGCCGCTGGTGGTCTCCATCCCCGGCAGCGGCGAGCTGAAGAGCAAGCCTACACAGCACTCCGTGAAGGAGCTGCTGAGCGTGGGAATCCAGCCGGATATCCTGGTGTGCCGCACCGACAGCCCGCTGCCGGAGGACATGCAGAAGAAGATCGCACTGTTCTGCAATGTCAGTGAGGACTGCGTCATCCCCAACCTGACGGCGTCCACCCTGTATGAGGTGCCCCTGCTGCTGGAGCGGGAGGGGCTGTGCCGGGTGGTGTGCCGCAAGCTGGGACTGGGCGTCGGCGAGCCGGATATGCGGCACTGGCAAGAGCTGGTGACGCAGATACACGCGGCGGAGCAGCGTCATGTGACCATCGCGCTGGTGGGCAAATACACGGAGCTGCACGACGCCTATCTCAGCGTAGCGGAGTCGCTGTTCCACGCGGGGACCGCCTGCGGCGCACAGGTGGACATCCAGTGGGTGGACTCACAGCACCTGACGGCGGAAAACCTCACGGAAACGCTCTGCGGGTGCAGCGGCATACTGGTGCCCGGCGGCTTCGGTGACCGGGGCATTGAGGGGATGATCCTGGCGGCACAGTACGCGCGGGAGAAGGGTATCCCCTATCTGGGCATCTGCCTGGGGATGCAGATCGCGGTCATCGAATTTGCGCGGCACGCAGCCGGGTGGGCGGATGCCCACAGCGCAGAGTTCAGCGCCGTGACGGCACATCCGGTCATCGACCTGATGCCGGACCAGGTGGGCGTGACCGCCAAGGGCGGCACCATGCGGCTTGGCAAGTATCCCTGCGTACTGGCGGAGGGGACAAAGGCCCGGGAGGCCTACGGCCAGCGGGAGATATGGGAACGCCACCGTCACCGGTATGAGTGCAGCAACGTGTTCCGGCCGGAGCTGGAGGCCGTGGGCCTGCGGGTGGCGGGTACATCGCCGGACGGCCGTCTGGTGGAGATGGTGGAGATAGCGGACCATCCGTGGTTCGTGGGGTGCCAGTTCCACCCGGAGTTCAAGAGCCGGCCGGACCGGCCCCATCCCCTGTTCCGCGGCTTTGTGGCGGCGGCGCTGGCGCAGCAATAAGGAGGCACAAAAAGGCCCGCCCCTGCGGGGCGGGCCTTTGCACTCAGCGCATCAGGGCTGCATGGCCGCGGCGGTGGCCGGGTCGAGATAGTACTTCCCGTCGCCTCCCAGGTAGTAGATGTTCTGGATAAAGCCGTGGAGGTCGTACTCCACCTTCGTGTTTGGCTCGGCCAGCACATCGCCGTACATCAGCACGGGATCGATATCCTCCCGGCTGTTGATCTCCTCCTCGGTCAGATCACCGCCCTTTTCAACGGTGCGGTTCAAGTTGGCGTCGTAGTAGACCACGGAGTAGTCCTGCATCCACATGGGAACATAGACCACCTTTGTGACGGTCTGCCCGTCCTCCTCGGGCTGGGAGATTCCCTCCACCGGCGGTACGTCATCCTCATCGGTGGGCAGGGTCTGGACGCCGCAGGCGGCCAGCGCCGTAAGCAGGGCCAGCAGCGCCGCGATCACAGCATACTTTTTCATATTCATTCGCTCCTTTCGCTTCGATACACGCTCTCCGCCATAGACAGCAGTTCGCTCTGTGTCTCGCCGCCGGTGAGCAGGAAGAAGCAGTTGGCCTGCTCATCCACCCACACCAGCGCCGATGCGCCTGCCGGTACAGCCACATAGTGGAACGGTGCCGTGTCCTCCCCACGGTAGAACCACAGGCCATAGCCGCGGCGTGCCGGGGAAGCGCTCTGCCCCGCAGGGGCGAAGCGATACAGCCGCGCGGAGATGCCGTGCACTGTCACCGGCGCCGCATCATAGCCCTCCGGCATTCCCTCTTCCCCCATAGGACGCTGCCCCGTCTCGGTATTGTATATCCCACCGGTGCTTCCGTCCCGGAGTTCCGCGCGGATCTGTGCGCTGCCGGTCAGGGGCACAGCTTCAAACAGCAGATCCCCCTGCGCGGACGTCCAGCGCATCACCCGGACACCATTCCTCTTTTCATCGTTATAGCCTCCGGTAAAGTCACCTGTCAGCGTATAACCCGCCGGGGCCGCAGGCGTATAGTCTCCCGGTGTCGGTTCCTCCGCTGACGGCGTAATGTCGTAAAGCGTGGTCACGCTGGTCACTCGCAGGAACCAGCGGCTGACCGCCGCACGGGCGGTGGGACTGGCCGCCAGCACCGCGCCGAAGGTCAGCAGTGCCGTCAGAGCGGCCGCCGCCGCGCGTCGGCCCCATCGTCGGACCGCCTGCCGGCGGGTCACACAGCGCGTCAGCGCCGTCATGTCCGCCTGAAAGGCCGGGGAAAATCCATCCTCCGGCGCCGGCAGCGCCGCCGCCAGCTGCACCGCCAGTCGGCGCGCGCCGCAGCACAGCGCTTCATCATTGAGCAGAATGCTCATACAGATATGCCCTCCTTTTCCAGTTCTGTACGCAGGACGGCCTTGGCCCGCTGCAGAAGCTTCTGGGCCGCGGCAAAGGACAGCTCCAGCAGGGCTGCCGTCTCACGGGTGCTGTAGCCGCAGCCGTAGCGCAGCAGCAGCGCCTCGCGGCAGCGGGGCGGCAAGCGCCCCATAGCGTCGGCCACCGGGTCGCCGCAAGGCGGCGGCGTGACCAGAACGGTGTTCTCGTCAAAGGGCACGCCGTCACGGCGGGCCTGCTGCCGCAGGCAGTCGATACACTTACGCTCCGTGACCACCACCAGATACGCCTCCAGCTGGGGGCGGGGCAGGCGGCACAGCCGCGGGAAGTGCTCCGCCAGTGCCAGAAACGCCTGGTGCACTGCGTCCTCGGCCTCCGCGCCGCCGCAGAGTTTCCGGCGGGCCAACGCCAGCAGACGGCCCCGGCAGGCGGTGTATATGTCCTCGAACTGCCGGGCCTGCCGGGGATCCTCTATGGTCTGGATATAGAGCAGCATGACCCCTCCTCCCTTCTCGCTGCGGCTGTGCAGGCAGCAGTGTGTGCCCCCGTCCTGCGCCTTTACTCTATAAACGGCGCAGCGGAGCGAATACGGACAACGAGATCGAAAAAAAGCGAAAAACTTGTCCTCCTATGGAAAAAGGACGCCGGGGCGTCCTTTTCGGGTAAGACTGTTCATACATATACAGAAGGCGATGCCGGCTACACCATGACGAACATATTGTAGTGCTTCATCAGGCGGATATCCTCCTTGGATATCTTCAGCTCCTGGACCAGCGCCTTGTCGATGGAAAGCGGTGTTTTGCTGAGAAGGCGCTTGGCGGCGGAGGGCATCAGCGGTCGGCAGGAGATGCCATAGGTCAGCACCCACTTCCGGTCGTCATCCATGTAGGGCTGGGGAATGCCGATCTGGTATTTGTCCATGGGCATATCGTCATTCTGGAACAGCATGGCGCTGAACGCCTCGTAGTGGGTCAGGGTGCCGTGGTAGGTGCTCTCACAGACCCGATAGTGGGCCAGGTCCTTGATGTTCATGTACATAAGCACCTCGGCCGTGCTGCTCTCCTCCGTGGGGAATATATCGATCACGGTGCACTGGGCGCGGTTGACCCGGCCGTCGAAGAAGTACATATATAATTGGGAGACCTCCCGGAAAAAGGCGGGCACCTCCGCGTTGTACTCCTGGTCAATATCCGGTGTATTGCGGTACAGCAGATCATAGATGCTGACCTTCAGGGCGTTGGCGATGTCGTAAAGCGTGGCAATATCCACGGAGATCTGTCCGTTCTCGTACTTGGAGATGGCCGAACGGGTCTTGTAGATGGCCTGAGCCAACTCGTCCATCGACATACCCCGGCTTTTGCGGGCGTAGCGGATGCGGCTGCCGACTTCTCTTGTGATATTCTCTCTTGCAGTGTCCATAGGCGTTTTCCTCAAAATCAATTCAGGCTCATTTTTGCGCTGGTTTTTAACGATTATAGCAAAATACGTCAAATATGTCAACAAACGTTCCGTTCAGGAAACATAATTTGCACAAATTGTTCCGCAGGGGGAACAGGCGGCAAATTGCCACCCGGTCCATTTTCCGTTATAATGGCAACTAAGGTAAACCTTACGTACGCAAAACTGTACAAAATCACAATAATACTACGTTGAAATTGGAGAGGTGTACAAAATGAAGGTCAAAGCTGATACGTTGTTTTATGGCGGCAAGATCTACACGATGGAAGCGCCGGGCGTCTGCAAGGAAGCAGTGGTGCTGAAGGACGGCAAATTTGCCTATGTGGGCACAAAGGAAGAGGCGCTGGAGCACTTTGACTGCGCAAAGTGCATTGATCTGCAGGGCAAAACTGTGCTGCCCGGCATGGGCGACTCCCACCTGCACTTCTTCGCTTTCTGCCAGACTTATACCACGGTGGACCTGGGCGGCGCCACCTCCCGCGCCGAGGCACTGCAGCTGCTGCGTGACCGCGCGGCGGAGACGCCCAAGGGCGAGTGGATCAAGGGCTCCAACTTTGACCAGTCCAAGTGGAAGGACTGCGAGGACCGGCTGCCCACCCGTCTGGACTTGGACGAGGCCAGCACCGATCACCCCATCGTCATCAAGCGCGTGTGCCTGCACACGGCGGTGGCCAACACTATGGCGCTGGAGAAGGCCAACATTACCAACGGCTACGTGTACGGCCCCGGCGGCCTGGTGGAGCTGGACGCTGACGGCAATCCCAACGGCATTTTCCGTGAGCAGGCCTCCAAGATCTACGACAATCTGATCCCCGACCCGTTCCTGGTGCCCGCCACCCGTGAGAAGTGCATGAAGAAGGGTCTGGCGCTGGCTTCCAGCCTGGGCGTGACCATGATGCACACCTACGCCGCGGAGATCTGGCACTATGACGAGGACTTCGCCGACTATGTGGCCCGCAGCGACCGCGGCGAGCTGCCGGTGCGTATGGCCGTGTGCCTGGACTATATGTTCGACCCGGAGAACCTGACGCCCGAGCAGCGGAACGATCCCTACCGCGCCGCGCGTATGGGCAGCTTCAAGAGTTTCTCTGACGGCTCTTTGGGCTCCCGTTCCGCCAAGCTGTACACCGACTACGCGGACGATCCCGGCAACACCGGCATTCTGGTCATCAGCCCCGAGGATCTGGCCAAGAGAATGTACAAGGCATACCGCCACGGCTTGCAGCCCGCCACCCACTGCATCGGTGACAAGGCGCTGGAGGTCACTCTGGACGCGGTGGAGTACTGCCTGCAGCAGGGGCTGAAGGACGGCATGACGCCGGAGGAGCAGGCCAAGCGTCTCCCCTTCCGCATCATCCACGCCCAGATGGCCACGCCGGAGCTGATCGAGCGCATGAAGAAGCTGCCTCTCGTACTGGATATCCAGCCCACGTTCCTGATGACCGACCTGCACTGGATCGAGGAGCGCGTAGGCAAGGAACGCGCCGTGCTGAGCTATCCCTGGAAGACGTATCTGGACGCGGGACTGATCATGGCCGGCGGCTCCGACGCACCGGTGGAGAGCTTCAATCCCTGGATCGGCATCTACGCCACCGTGACCCGTCAGGATATGGACGGCTATCCCGTGGGCGGCTATCACCCCAACGAGAAGGTATCCGTGTATGACGCGGTGTGTATGTACAGCAAGAACGTGGCCTACGCCAACGGCGATCAGGACCTGATGGGAACCATCGAGGCCGGCAAGTTCGCCGACATGGTGGTCATCGACCGCGACATCTTCCACATTCCCGAAAACGACATCAAGGACATCCAGGTGCTGAACACCTATATGGCCGGCATCGAGAGATATCACCGCGACTGATACGCGCAGCATAACAAAGGAGCTAAGACATGAAATTAAATTCTTTTGACAAGGTCAAGCAGTTGACGGAAGAGATGGTCGCCATCCCCAGCATCAACAAGGAACCGGGCGGCGAGAGCGCCGTGGCCCGCTATATACAGGACTTCTATATGTCCCTGCCCTACTTCCAGGCACATCCCGAGCAGGTCAAGTGCTTCCAGACCAAGAACGACTTTGTGGTGCGGCACAGCACGCTGGCCTATGTGAAGGGCACCAAGGGCAATTCCAACCGCACGGTCATCCTCATCGGCCACATCGACACCGTGGGCGTGGACGATTTCGGCACCATCCGCGAGTACGCGTTCCGCTGCGAGGAGCTGCCCGCCAAGCTGCGCGAGACGTTCGTGCTTCCCCAGGAGGTCATTGACGATATCGAGTCCGGCGAGTATCTGTTCGGCCGCGGCGCGCTGGATATGAAGTCCGGTGTGGCAGGCCATATGTACCTGATCCAGTACTTCTCTGAGCATCCCGAGGAGCTGGACGGCAACCTGCTGGCTATCGGCGAGTGCGACGAGGAGGACAACTCCAAGGGCATCATCACCGCCCTGGACCTGCTGGAGGAGCTGAAGGAGAAGGAGCACTTCGAGTACGTGGCGTGCATCAACGCGGACTACTCCACCAACTACGCCCCCGGCGACGAGAACCGCTACATCTACTACGGCAGCATCGGCAAGCTGCTGCCCTGCTTCGCCGTGTTCGGCAAGGAGGCCCATGTGGGCCAGGCTTTCAGCGCGCTGGATCCCAACCTGGTGCTGGCCAACATCACGCGCAAGATGTCCCTGAACACTGACCTGTGCGACATCGCCCAGGGTGAGGTGGCCATTCCGCCCATCTCCCTGAAGCAGATGGACACCAAGGGCCCCTACACCGTGCAGACGGCGCTGACGGCCTTCGGCTACTATAACTTCTTCACCCACGGCTGGAGTCCTTCCATCGTGCTGGAAAAGAGCAAGCAGATGGCTGTGGAGGCCTTTGACGAGACGGTGGAGTACCTAAATGCCCAGTACAAGCGCTTCTGCGAGCTGAGCAAGGTGGACTTCCATCAGCTGCCCTGGAAGACCCGTGTCTACACCTGGAACGAGTTCTATAACGAGCTGGCCGCCGCGCACGGCGAGGCCTTCAAGAAAGCCATTCACGAGTTCACCGTGAAGCTGCATGAGGACGATCCTGAGCTGGATCTGCGGCTGTTCGGCCTGCGTGTGGTGCAGGAGGCATGGAAGTGGTCTGAGGACAAGTCCCCCGCCGTGGTGGTGTTCTTCGGCTCCATCTTCAGTGCCCGTATCGAGATGACCGGCCGCACGGCCAAGGAAAAGGCTCTGCTGGATGCGGTGGAGAGCGCTATCGAGGTGGTGCGGCCCGAGGCCCAGCGCCAGATCAAGACCCGTATGTTCTACCCCTACATCTCCGACTCCAGCTTTATGGCCGTGTGTGACGACACCCTGGCTATCCAGGCGCTGGAGACGAACATGCCCCAGTACGGCGTGAAATACACGCACCCGGTGGATAAGATCCGTCAGATCGACGTCCCCGTTGTCAATATCGGTACCTTCGGCCGCGACGGACATATGCTCACCGAGCGCGTGGATATGCGGCAGACGTTCCAAAATGTTCCCAACATCACCTATGAAGCGGTGAAGCGTCTGCTGAGTTGAGTTATCCCCCCTACGCTGAGAGACCCTGTCAAAACGCACAAAACGCACCAAGCACAAAACGCAAAACGCACAAGCGCAATCACAGAGAAAATCACCTATTGTTTCGCGTGAAAGGAGAAAAGTATGGTTATACTGCAAGCTATTCAAGATTTTGGTAACTGGTTCTGGGGCATTCCCATTTTGATCCTCATCGGCGGTGGCGGTCTGTTCCTGACCATCTATCTGGGCTTCCCCCAGATCCGCCACTTCGGCTACGCCATGAGCCAGACCTTCGGCAAGATGTTCGCCAAGAAGGAAGAGGGCAAGGTCCGTCCCATCTCCGCCGCATTCGCGGCCCTGGCCTGCGCCGTCGGCGCTTCCAACATCGTCGGCGTGCCCGTGGCTATCGCCCTGGGCGGCCCCGGCGCTGTGTTCTGGATCTGGATCCTGGCTATCCTCGGCATGTGCACCAAGTACTGCGAGGTCGCGATGGGCATCAAGTACCGTCGTAAGAACGACGTGGGCGAGTGGGTCGGTGGCCCCGCCTACTACCTGCGCGGTCTGGGCAAGAAGATCGGCGTCGTGTTCGGCGTCGGCTACGCCTTCTTCTTCATGATCGAGCTGGTCCCCTCCCTGGCCTCTCAGGGCGTTTCCGCTGCTGAGCAGTTCAACGTCTTCGGCGCAAACCAGACCGTCACCGGCATCATCATCGCCGTTCTGGTGGGCGTTATCCTGGCCGGCGGCTTCAAGCGCGTGTCCAGCGTCACCGACATCCTGGTGCCCGTGATGGCCTGCCTGTACGTGCTGGGCGCTCTGATCATCATCTTCGCCAACGTGGGCGAGATCCCCGCTGTTTTTGGCATGATCTTCCAGGATGCCTTCACCGGCCGCGCCGCTGTGGGCGGCTTCGCCGGCGCCACCATCATGGCTGCTATCCGTTGGGGCGCTGCCCGCGGCGTGTACTCCAATGAGGCTGGCGTAGGCTCCACCATCGCCGGTCACTGCACCGCCGATACGGATCACCCCATCCGTCAGGCCCAGTTCGGTATCTTCGAAGTCTTCATGGATACCATCGTTATCTGCACCATCACCGCCCTGGCTGTTCTGGCCTCCGGCGTGTGGACCCAGGAGGGTCTGAGCTCCGGCCAGCTGGCCCTGGCTGCTTTCCAGTCCGTGTTCGGCAGCTTCGGTGCTATCTTCGTCGCCGTGACGGTGTTCCTGTTCGTGTTCTCCACGATCATTTCCGCCGGCTTCTTCGGCCAGATCCAGGCTGAGATCCTGTTCGGCCGTAAGTTCTCCAAGATCTGGGTGTTTATGTATCCCCTGTTCATCGGCATCGCCTGCGCGTTCTCCAACGTGACCACCATGTACATGATCACCGACGGCTTCATGGCTATTATCGTCATCCTGAACATGATCGGCCTGCTGCTGATGTGCAAGCAGGTGAAGGACCTGCAGAAGGAGTACTACAACACTCCCGGTATGTACTACCTGGCTGACAAGGCCGCCAAGGAAGCCAAGAAGGCTGCCAAGTAACGGCTGACACAGCATAACACAGTGATAACGTAATTCCCCTGTACTGACATTCCCCGCGTTTTGTGCGTTTACCCCCCCTGGACCTCTCAGCGAAGGGTGCTGGTCCCCTCCAGCACCGGGGCCCGGTCCGGCCTTGTGCCGGGCCGGGCTTCCGGCATTTCAGGGGGCCTGTCCCACCCCACGATAAAAGGGAACGACCGCCGAATGGGCGGTCGTTCCCTTTTGTGCGGCGGGTGCTTGTTTAACCAAAGGTGCCTTTTTATACACATCACTATCCGGCGGATCGCACCGTTATTCCTCTGCGGGCAGCGTCACGGTAAATGTGGAGCCATTTCCAGGGCGGGAGAACACCGTCACCCTCCCGCCGCACAGCGTTACCACCCGGCGGACAATGGAGAGGCCCAGGCCGTTGCCCCGGTCATCCGGGTATGGCGCAGCCCGGTAGAACCTGTCGAAAATGTGCCGCTGTGTCTCCTCGTCCATACCGATACCCGTATCGGAGACAGACACGGTGACCTCTCCCTCACCCCGCCGCAGCACCACGGTGATCTGCCCGCCGGCGGGCGTGAACCGGATAGCGTTGGAAAGCAGGTTAGACCAGATGTGCTCCACCAGCTCCTCATTGCCGTAATAGTCCACCGGATCCAGGTCTCCCTCCACGGTCAGGCTCTTTTTCAGCCACTCCCTCTCCTGCTGGCGCACACACCGGCGGAGCTGTTCATCCAGGCTGTACAGCGTCTTGTCGGACACGATCTCGGTGTTTTCGTACCGGGCCAGCTCCAGAACGTGGGTGCTCATGGCAGCTAGCCGTTCGGACTGCTGCACCACGGTGTCCGTATAGGTCCGCCGCTGCTCCGGTGTCAGGTCGTCGTTTTGCAGCAGCTTGGCAAATCCCCGGATGGAGATAAGCGGCGTTTTGAACTCGTGGGAAAAGGTATTCACAAAGTCCATTCGCAGCAGCGCCACGCTGGACAGTTCCTCCGCCATTTTATTGAAGCTGCGGATATATTCCGCCACCTCGCCCCGGGCGCCCCGCATATCCACCCGCACGGTATAATCGCCCTCCGCCACCGACTGCGTGGCCTGCATCAACCGTGACAGCGGCGCCAGATACCCACGGAAAATGAATATGGCCAGCAGTACGCCCAGGATGGCGCTGACCGAAAGGATGAGGATGGGCCACAGCAGCGTATAGCTGGCGTCCTCCAGATGCACCAGCCGCTGCACCAGTGTAAATATCCCCAACGCCATCCCCACATACACCGCCACCAGCCCCAGCACCAGCAGGAACATGGTGCCCAGCAGCCGGACAGGCGGCTTTTCTTTTTTCACCTTATTTCTGGCCATTGCCGTCCTCCCGGGGCATCCCCATATAGCCAAATCCCCGAATCGTCCGCAGCTCGAAGTCCGGGTTGTCCCGGAATTTCTCTCGCAGTCGGGAGATGTAAACCTCCACAGTGTGCTCGTCCACATCACTGTCCAGATCCCATATGTCGTCGATAAGCTGCCGTTTTGTGAAAAGCGTCCGGGGGTAAGACAGCAGCTTATACAGCAGCAAAAACTCCTTAGCGGACAGCTGCCACGTACTCTGCGGAGTGATGACCTGCAGGGAGCCGCGGTCCAGCACCGTGGTGCCCACCGTCAAGCGTCGGTCTGCCCGGCTGCAATACCGCCGCAGCAGGGCCTCGATACGCCAAAGCATCTCCTCCTCGTCCACTGGTTTGACCATATAGTCATCTGTCCCCGCCCGGAAACCCCGGCGCTTGTCCTCCTGGGTCACGCGGGCCGTCACCATCAGCACCGGCAGATCGCAGTTCCCCTCCCGCAGCGTCTGGGTGAAGGTGATGCCGTCCATCCGCGGCATAGTGATATCCACCACCGCCAGATCGCACTGGTAGTGTTCCATCACCTCCAGCGCCTCCACACCGTCCCGCGCAGGGCACGGCTCATACCCGGCACGCCGCAGCACCTCGCACATCAGAAATCTGGCGTTGTCATCGTCCTCGGCCACCAAAATGCGGAACATGGCTGTCCCTCCCTTGTGTTTTTTTGGATTTTATCACACCTGCTCTCAAAAATCGAGATTTTTTGAGCTTACGTTGAGGTTTCTTCGGTATACTGCCGTTACCATAGGAAAAATAGGAGGAACACCCCATGCCCAGACCTGTCTGCATCACCTACGACAGCACCTGTGACCTGACGCCCCAGCTGCTGGAGCGCTTCCATATCCGCACCATACCCCTGACTATCCAGAGTGGCGGGCGTGTCTTCCCTGATGACGGAAACTACACCTCGGCGGAGCTGTACACCGATTACCGCCGGAACGGCACCCTGCCCAAAACAACAGCGATCAGTCCAGAAGCGTTCAAGGTATTTTTCTCCCCGCTTTTAGCGGAGGGCTATGACATCGTCCACATCGACATCAGCTCGGAGCTGTCCTGCACCTGCCAGAACGCGGTACTGGCGGCGCAGGAGCTGACGGACCAGGGACAGATCCACGTGGTGGACAGCCGCCAGCTCTCCACCGGCGGCGGGCTGCTGGCACTACAGGGGGCCAAGCTACGGGACAGCGGTATGACGGCGGCGGACATCGCCGCGGAGCTGCGCCGCCTGACACCCTGCAGCGACACCAGCTTCGTACTGAACACACTGGAGTTTATGTGGAAGGGCGGCCGCTGCAGCGGCGTGACGGCGCTGGGCGCCAATATGCTGAAGCTGAAGCCCTGTCTTGAAATGCGGGAGGGCAAGCTGGCAGTCTGCAAAAAGTACCGCGGCGCCATGGAAAAGGTGTACCGCCAGTATATCACCGAACGGTTGGCGGATAAGACAGTTGTGGCTGATCACGCTTTCATCACCCACTCCGGCGAGGTGGCGGAGAACACCCTACAGGAGCTGACGAAGCTGGTACGGGAACTGGCACCCTTCCAGGAGGTATTCGTCACTCAGGCTGGCTGCACTGTGTCCTCACACTGCGGCCCCGGCACCCTGGGCGTGCTGTTCCTGCGGCAGCCGGAGCAATAACAAGCTGCGCATCAGTTGTGCACCCATGTCCGCACCAGGTCGGGCACCCATCCGAACACACGGCGGCACTCTGCCCTGCATTCTTGTTCGGTACAGTCCGGATGTGCGGCCATATAGGCCAGCAGGTACGCCCGTACATTCTCTCGAAGGTTTTTCCGGGCAAACCGGAAATCATACTTGGGAATTGCGTCCAGCGCAAATGAGGTCAGCGGGGTATCGCTGTAACAGGGCTTGGCCAAGTTCACACGGGTCGTGTGGCAGATGGTGTGACGGGCGTTCGCAGGGTGGAGTATGTCCTCCAGATGCTCGAAGTCCGCTTTCGTTTTGCCGGTGCTCAACAATACGCGCGGAAGCTGTGTCTGTGTCAGAAAGTGCCCGTTGGCGAGAGTAGCCTTCAGCAGAAAGGACAGGCAGAAATCCTCCGAATTTGATAAGCAAATATCCACACCGCCGTAGCCTCGCTCATGGAAATACATCTGTCCAAATCGGTTTTTTTGCTTGCGGCTGCGATGGGTATTGTAGTCGGGGAAATGCGTTTCGTCATAGCAATAGGCCTCTACCCATAGCGGCTCAATGGTCACGCCAAAGACCTCGATGCGGCAATCATTGATAAGCTTATCGCCCAGCATTTGCAGAATATGTACCGGTTCATCATAAGCGGCATTTTTTAAATTGCTGACCAAAGTCCACAAGTCGGCAGCGCGGTCCATACACTCAGTCCTTTCCGGGGCGTTTCAAAAAGTATATCACTTGGATGGCGTTCGTACAAGTTCCATAGGAAGAACTTTGCGTAAGGGTACACATTCGCTGCGTTAGTTCTGCAAAATGGCGTGGATGTGAAAACCGCCAGCAGTATATTGGGCCACTATGATACGGGCTTCACCCTGCGCACCTAACCCCACGCCACCCGGCAGAAGCAGGACAAAGCCGCACAGACCATATTCGCCGCGTAGTCACGCACCCCACCCGCAACCAGCCGGAAATCAAGGACACGAAAACGGGCGGCAGTACCCGCGCTATTTTTCTGTTAACCGCTGCGCTTCCATATCTCTGCTTGGATGGCAAAAAATTTTCTGTTCGGCGATGACAAGCCTCTATCCTATACGCAGGTGCGGCGTATGTGCAACTGCATAAAATGGGACTTGGAGTTTGAAGAAAATATAACCCCTATCCGTTTCCGCACGACCGTCCTCACAGACGTGTATGAGCAAATGGGCGATATAAATTTGGCCCAAAAAGAGGCGGGACATACGACCCCCGCAATGACCCTGAAATACTACGACGTCAAGGGACGCAAGACCTCCGGAGATGCGGCAATCGCAATAGAACGTGTGTATACTGCCAGTTGATTGCCAGTTAGAAAGGGAAAAACCCGCAATCCATTGTGCTGCAATGGATTGCGGGTTTTTCAACTGCCGAAAAGCTGGTCGCTTAGTTGGCAAAACGCAGATTTTCAGTAACGAGGTCTTTTTTGAAGCCTCAAAAGCGCGGCAAAAAACCGTAAAGATATAGCAAAATCCGCCAAAATCTTTCGATTTAGGCGGAAATTGTTGGAGGTGACACCCGGATTTGAACCGGGGAATGAGGGTTTTGCAGACCCTTGC
>ERZ773258.1367-NODE-1367-length-19968-cov-6.815297_pt1 | contig 19968 bp, 17 predicted proteins | sample MGYA00511962_ERZ773258 | MGnify/ENA primary metagenome ERZ773258 (study PRJEB29015, sample SAMEA2737755) | human gut metagenome | biome: human gut; feature: human-associated habitat; material: faeces | place: China | collected 2012 ... | reverse complement strand
ACTATTACAACAATCGCCGAATCAAATTAAAACTAAACGGCCTGAGCCCTGTGCAGTACAGGATTCAGACCGTTCAGGTCGCTTAATTCTTATTTTTGTCTAACTTTTGGGGGTCACTTCAATTATCTGGTGGTGGCTCTTTGCCGGAATATATTCTTGGTATTTCATCAACTTGTTTTTTGAGTTCCTTCAAATCCAACGTTGTTGCAGCTAAATTGTCCACTATATTTTTGAGCTCCTCTTGAGTTGTTTCCTTTGCGATTTTTATAACAGCGTAGGTATCAACGCCATTGTTCACAATGAGCGTTTCTGCTTGAGTTATTTTGCTATTTGTAATACACTTTGCAGCAATTTTATTAGCTTTAGAAAGATTCAAGCATCCAATAATACCAACAACAGCACCCACTACCCCAACTATTAAACTCCAAATTCCAATCCAATCAGAAAAACTCATCCCAGTACCTCCATTTTATCTTACAGCTAAGTCGTTTTCCGCACTGTTTCTATCAGATGTTTTTGAAATTGCTTTCAAACTATTTGTAAATTCATCAAGAAGATATAGGACTTGTGCTTCATCAGGAGCCAAATCTAAAAAATTTACAATTTTATCTTTTAGTTCAAGCATACTTTGTCTACAATTAGCATCTCCATTGAGGACAGCACCCATTTTCTGAGTATCCACTGCACACCGATGGTACTTGGGATTTCCAAAAGCAAAATCTGGAGTATAGATGTTCGTGTAATCGCACTGGGCAACCCAAGCCGCACCCAATTCATTCATGCAGGCAGGGCTTTCCAAGTAATCATTAGACCAAAGTATAATCATAAAAATTTTGCGGTTTATATTTTTCCTAAGATAATTGAATATATTTTGATCTAGTGGAATTTTATGAAGTGGATGCGAGCTGTAAATCAGCTGTTCCTTCCTTACACCTAAGCCTGTCATGAATTTTTCCAGCGCATTACCATAATATATATCTGTTGTGCAGTGACTTAAGAAAATAATGGGTTCCTTTGAATTGACCGTGTTGATTTTTTCGTATTCATTAACCGCTGTTTTAGGTGTAGCTTCTGCTTCAGAGACTTTTTGGATTGCAGAATGTATTAAATCAGCAATTCGTTGATGTTCATCCTTATGATAAACATACTCGTTATTGTAAATTTCTGCCAAATTCTTTTGATACCAGCCATCCATTTCCTCAAGGCAATAAAGTGTTCGCTCTTTATCATGCTCATTTAGTGCTTGCTTCAATGATGGCAAAAGCATGGTTGCATGCGTTTCGTCCGAATAGTTTGTAAGGGTGGTTTCAATTCCCGGAAATTCTATCAGCAATTGATCATAAATATTCATGATAATCCTCCCGTGTTTTTCAAATTCTTTTTTAATTGTTTCAGTTCCGCATTCATCTCCACCTGACGATTGAACTGTTTCTCTTTCCGAATCTTATTCTCCAACGCCGCAATCTGCTTTTGCAGCTTTTCACGTTCCGCAGAGCGTTGGATGTTCTCCGCAATGCTGTATGCGGCACTCCAGCTCTCACCCTGCAATCGGGCAATCTGGCGCACCAGTCCATCATAGACTGCATCCAGACTCAGGCCGCTTATCGCAAGGGATAATTCTGTTTCTGGCATCCAGTCTGTATGCAGATAGCGGCTTACCTTGGCACTGCTGTTCGCAGATGTATCTTTACAGCCGATCCAAGCCTGTACCTTATTCTCATAAGAAAGAACAAACAGAATGTGATAGGGGATTTCACTGCCGATTTGGCGCAGAACAGCTTCATCCAGTTTTGGTTCGGTCAGACACAGCTCGAAAATCTCGATCTCTGTCACCCGCTCTCCGGCAGTGAGATTCAAGGTGGACACTGCCAGCTTGTTGCGCCAGTAGATACAGCGCAGCTGGTCTGCAAACAATCGCTTGACTGCCGCTGGAACGGCAGCGTTTTCATAGAACTTCTGTTTCGGAATCCGTTTGTTAAACTCCGTGGAGGGTGGAAAGCCCAGCATTGATCTCACCTCTTATTGTACCACAAGGAAGCAAATCAGTTCAAAGTCATCCAGCCCGGAAATCGAAGAAAGCAGGGCCGTCGTACCGCCCATCTTGAACAGACTGTCAATGTCGCTCTCTTCCTTTGCATCCAGAATGGAACGGATGGCCTCGCTCAGCAATTCAGAATAGGCCGACATATTCTTTCCATCGTCCGTGGCCTGATTGAACTGTTGGCAAAGGCTCTGGTCGGGTTCGGTTTTGCCTTTGCAGAGCAGCCGCAGACGATCCAGCAGCTCTTTCGGAGAAAGATAATCGCAGACAGTCGAGCCATCCTGCCCAATATAAACCATGTAGAATGGATGCAGACGGTTTTGCTGATCCACATTGATCTCATTGTTGATGTTTTTCAGAACAAAGATCACACCCGGAGGTGCATCGGGCGTAGATGCAACAATTGCGTGCATCCCAAGCGGCGTATGCTCCACATCATCGTGTTTCTTCATATAGTCCAGCAAGTCCAGCCGGAACTCGTTCAATCCCAAGTCCATAATGGAAATGCCGCCCGACATTTCTTCCAGATCGACCACCTCGTTTTTCAGCCGTTTGAGCTGTGCACTGCGATATTCCAAATCGCCTTTTTCTTCCGGGCTGATGAGGTTATCATCCCCTGTGGAAGTCATGACCGTCAGCTTCATCCGGGTTTCCACGCGGCCTTTCAGGTTGATGTACTCATCCAAATCCACATCCGGCCAGAAGTTGACCAACTGGATGCAGCGATTCTGGCTTCCGATGCGGTCAATGCGGCCAAAACGCTGGATAATGCGCACAGGATTCCAGTGAATATCATAGTTGATCAGATAATCACAGTCCTGCAAGTTCTGGCCCTCTGAAATGCAGTCGGTGGCGATCAGCAAATCAATATCCGCCTGATTCGCGTTCGGCAGGCTGTCCCGCCGCTTGGAAATGGGCGAAAAGCAGGTGAGAACTGTATTCAGATCACCACTGAGTTTGGGAATGGTTGTTTTACCATCCACGCTGCCGGTGATTTCGGCAGTGTTCAGCCCAAACTTTTGCTTTACATAGCCGGAAATATTCTGATACAGATAGTCAGCAGTATCTGAAAACGCAGTAAAAATAATGATTTTCCGGTTGCCGGGATTGATGGGATGCCTTTGCTTTTCGTCAATCAGGCGCAGCAATTCTTGCAGCTTGGCATCGTATGCAGGGGTGATATCCTGCACCATCAGGGAAAGAAGCTCCAGATTTTCAGCATCCTTTTCCAGATCATGCAGCCACGAAACATGATCCATATCCGCAAGATCAATCTTTACTTTGCGGCCGACTGTAAAAATGTCGTTGTTCTGGTCATCATCGTCCCAATCGGTTGCATCGGAAATGTCGTTCAGCTCCAGCACACGGCTGCCATTTTGATATGAACGTACCGATTGCATGGTATCTTCAATCAGTTTACTGATTCGGTCAATCGTCAGCCGGAACGCATAAACAGAACTTTCCAGCCGTTTGAGCAGGTTAATGCTCATCAGACGGCGGATTCCCTCTTCACGGCCTGCCTGCGTCAGTCCCTTTCCATGCTGGCTGGGGTCGATGTATTTGGAGATCCGAGAGGACAGAATAAAGCTGGTTGGTGTGTAAATGTGCAGCGTCAGCGAATCCAGTACACTATAAATCTGTTGGTAGTTGATTGCATTATCAAGGCTTGTCAGGCATGGCTGCACAGAGATTGGCTTCAACCGTTCCGGGAAAGTACCAACATCAGAAATATTATAGTATTTTTCGATATGTCGGCGAGAACGTGCAATCGTCACACTGTCCAGCACCTCAAAGAAATCGAAGTCCAGTGCCGCAAGCAGCGCATTTGTGGTACGCTCTGTGACAGGAAGCTTGCTCCATGTATTGAAAGCCTTTTGCGCCTGCCGGAAAATTTCATCAATCGGAGACGAAGTATTCAGCTTTTCATTGATTTTTCCGGCATCTCCCTCATAGGCAAGCGCAAGCTGGTTTTTCAAATCCACAAAACGATTATTTACGGGTGTTGCCGAAAGCATCAGCACCTTGGTGCGCACCCCAGAACGAATCACGCGATTCATCAATTTTGTGTAGCGGTTTTCTTTCTCATCAGTAGAGGTATTACTGCCATTGCGGAAATTGTGGCTTTCATCAATCACAACAAGGTCAAAGTTCCCCCAGTTAAGTGCAGCAAGGTCGATACCGTTAGAGGTTCCGCCGGAACGGCTCAAATCTGTATGGTACAACACATCGTAACGGAAACGGTCTTCTACCAGTGGATTGTTGACGTAGTTGCCTTTATAGATGTTCCAGTTTGCGGCCAACTTTTTGGGACAGAGTACCAAAACGGATTTGTTGCGATTTTCATAGTACTTGATTACAGCCAGTGCAGTGAACGTCTTGCCAAGGCCCACGCTGTCTGCAAGAATGCAGCCGTTATACTGTTCCAGCTTGTGGATAATGGCCAACGCTGCATCTCGCTGAAAATCATAGAGCATATTCCAGATTTTACTCTGCTTGAAGCCTGTAGCTTCATTTGGGAGATTATCTTCTGACACATCCTCCAAAAATTCACTGAAAATATTGTAGAGGGTGAAGAAATAGATAAAGTCCGGGCTGTTTTCTCGATAAGCTGTGCTGATGCTTTGCAATACAATGTCTGTAACATCCTGAAGTCGGGAAGACTCATTCCAGATTTCATCGAACAGCGACAAAAAGTAACGGCCGTTTTCAAAGGCTTCGGTTCGCTGAACAGGGTAGTATGCGTTGTTTCCGCGTTCACAACCAAGGTCGACCGTTGTAAACCCACTGATTGGCATATAGGAACTTTCACCAACCGTCATGAAACCGGGCATTTGCTCTCCACTGACATTGGAACGAAATTTTACTTTCCGTCGCACCCAGTCGGCACATTCTTTCGCCAGTGCTTTTTGGGTGAGTTCATTCCGCAAGCGAACCTCAAATTCTGTGCCGTAAAGGCTCTTTTCACGGGTCAATTTCGGAATATAGAACTCTCGCCGCTCTTTTGGCGTGTTTTCCTGCACAAAGGTCGGTGAAGTAAAAATAAAGCGAAGTTCCGCGATTTCTTCCAACTGTTTCTTTAATTCCTGATACGCATAAATGGAAAAACAGGCCGCAGCAATGGACACGCGGCTCCCTTTCTGCATAGTATCCTGTAAATCTTCCCGAACAGTATGGTTGATATTATCCAGAATTTTCATAGAAGAGTCCCCGCAATCGACTGATTAAAGCGAAAATTAACTTTCAACGACAAGATACAATAATTCATTTTAATGATACTCTAATCAGGTCGGAAAATCAATCGTTGCCCAGGCAGAAAAAGCTCAGCAGGTACTAAACAGATAAAAAGTTTTGAATTTGGCCTTCAAATAAGGTATAATGAATTTACAAACGCTAAAGATTAAGAAGCGAGCAGGTGATACCATGCCTTTCCCCCTCGACCATTACATTGAAGCCTCCCATGTGGATTACAAGGAACGCCTTGAAGAGAAAAAGCCGCGCAGCTGGCTGAAATCCGTGTCGGCATTTGCCAATACCGAGGGCGGACACCTGATTTTTGGCGTAAAGAATGAGCCGCGCGAGGTCGTAGGATTGGAAAATCCGCAGGCTGTGGTAAGCAGATTGACGGAACTTATCAAAGTCCGCATTGACCCTACACCACGCTATCGGGTGCGGGAGGTCGAAATAGAGGGCAAGTCCTGCGTTGATCTGGAAGTACAGGACGGCCCGGCGTATCCATATTATTATGCCTTTGACGGTTCCCATACGGCCTATGTGCGGCATGGCGACCAGTCCGAAGAAGCCACTTCACGGGAACTGAACGAGCTGATCCTACAAGGTATGAACCAGACCTTTGATGCCCTGCCCAGTTCTTATCGAGTGGGTGATGTCAGTTTTACACTGCTGGCCGCGACATTTAAGAATCTGAAAAAAGAGGATTTCGACCTCGAAAAAGACTTGCCCTCCGCAGGATTGGTAACAGATGATGGACAAATCACGAATGGCGGCCTGCTGCTTTGCGATCAGGGCGTTCTGAAGCAATCCCGTATTTTCTGCACTCGTTGGAAAGGCAACTACAAGGGCAGCATTGAAGAAGATGCTCTGGATGACAAGGAATTTCAGGGTGCAAGTCTGATCACGCTGCTGCAAAATGCGGAAGATTTTGTTCGCAACAACAGCAAAAACCCGTGGAGCATCCGTGGTATGACCCGCGAAGAACGCAGTGATTACCCGTATAAGGCCGTTCGTGAGGTGCTGGTCAATGCGCTGATCCATCGGAATTATCAGATTCTTGGTTCGGAGATTCATGTGGAAGTGTTCGATGATCGGCTGGAAATCACTTCACCGGGCGGCATGATGAATGGCCGCAGGGTGCAGGATATGGATATCCGGCATATTCCGTCTATGCGGCGCAATCAGGTGATCTCGGATGTGTTCTCACGGCTTGGCTTTATGGAGCGCCGTGGCAGCGGCATTGACCGCATCCTGAACTCTTATGTGGAAGTAGCCCAGAAGCCGACCTTCTACTCGGATTCGGATTTCTTTATCGTTACGCTGCCGAATAGAAGTGTAGCGACTCCGGCACAGATCAGTATGGAAAGTGTGGAGACTCAACCTGCAGAAGTATCGACTTCTTCAAAAAAAGTGGCAACCTCGACCCTAGAAGTGGCAACCCCGCAAGAAAAAGTGGAAACCTCGACCCTAGAAGTGGCAACTTCCCAAGAAAAAGTGGCAACCTCAGAAAAAGAGGATATGGACAGCGAGGTAGCCAATTTCAAAATTCAGCTGAATGAGACTAGCTTTGGAAGCAGAACAAAAGAGAAAACTTTGGGGCTTTTCAAAAGATACAGATACGAATATTCTTTTCATTCCATCAATGTGGCTCAATTCTTCGATGTGAAGATTTCTCGTGCCAATGCCATCATCCGGGATCTCCGTCGTCTTGGCATTGTCGAATCTCCGCAATATGGAGTGTATCAGTTTATAAGAAAGTAGAAAGTAAAATCGCTTTGCAAACCGAAATATTGGCAGAACTAATATTTTATTTGAACGAGTTAATATAATTTGAATTATCATAATCGAAATTATATTAACCACCCGCGTAGAAATGCCCACTCCCCTGAGAACTCCTCAGACGAGTGGGCATTCTTCTTCCTGTATATTAGATTTACCTTTGTGGTCACTCAAACCGCCACCAAGTCATGGATCAAAAATCATTATTTTTCATTTGTCCCAGAGTAAGTGCACGGTTTCTGCACTGTTTTTGCACGGTTTCAAGGGATGCAATGGGCACTCTGACTTGCAAAATACGACAAAGGGTGCAGAAATTGCCGGGCTGAAAATCACGATGCTTTGCGCAAAAACAACGAAAACTCGAAACTTCTAAAATCAGAGTGTTCTGCCCGGTGGGCTCTTTTAATCAGAGGGCCAGGGAATCGAGTTCCCTCGAGCGCACCAAAGGAAAACCCACGATTCACCGTTTCAAATGCGGCTTGGATCGTGGGTTTCTTTTTGTTATATCCGCCCGGCGGGGCTTGAAAAGTGCGACAGAAATGCGACAGCTTCAAAGGGGCTTTGTGCGCATACCGGAGCACCTGCCGGAGGATTTAATTAAAAATGAATGACGTGGGGGCATCTGGCGGGCTGAGGGGACTCTAAACTGTTCTGAACCCTTATCCCACTATGGCCAGCGTGAAAAACGCCGCCGCACGGTTCAACGTGACACCCGAATATGTACGCAAGCTCTGCCGAACGGGCAAGATCTGCTATACGGCCATCTCAAGCCGAAAGTGGTTGGTCAACATGGACACGCTGGCCCAGTTCTTCGCACAGGGAGAGCCGGTCAGAGAGGATTCGCAGCAGGTCACGAACGGCTTCGTGCTGGACTCAGACATGCTGCTGGATGACCTGATCGACCGCTGGTTTGAGGAATACGCCAACAAGCAGCTGAAGGCCAAGACGCTCTACGATTATAGAAGGATGCGTGGTCGGATCAGTGCCGGACTCGGGCATCTCAAGGTGTCCAAGATCAAACCGGCGCACGTGATGGCGTTCTACAACAATCTGGAAGAGAAGGGTGTTCGCCGGGACAGCACCTACACTGCCACGAAAGCCCTTCTGAAGCTGCTCCCACGTGGAACCCGGGGTGAACTGGCGAAACAGGCCGGGATCGGTCAGGACACCATGCGGATGGTCTATGCAGGTAAGAACGTCAGCCGAAAGACGGCGGAAAAGGTGTCCGCTGCAGTGGGACTGGCCTTCTCAAAGGCGTTTGTGGAGCATACCAAAAAGGACGGGAAGCTGAACAACAACAGCGTCATTCGATACCAGGCCATGCTCTCCAGCATCTTTAAGAAAGGTGTCCAGTGGGGATTGATCAACGAGAACCCGTGCTCCCGTGCAGAACATCCCAAAGCCGAGGAAATCGACATTCGGGTACTGACGGAGGAAGAGATTCCAACGCTGCTGGATGCTCTCTCGGATGCACCGCCGCAGTACAGCGTGATCACTCAGCTGGCCTTGCTGCTTGGTGCCCGGCGGGGTGAGATCTGTGCCCTGCGCTGGTCTGACATTGACTTTGAGAAGGGGACGCTCTCCATCAAGCGGACGGTTCAGTCCATCCCCGGGATAGGCCTTGTGTTCAACACACCGAAAACCAGACGAGGCAAGAGATGCCTGCGCATTGGAGCGGATTGCGTGGAACTGCTGCAGGAGTACCGGCGATACCAGAAAGCGGAGAGATTCCGGATCGGTTCAGCGTGGGTGCGTAAGGTCACACTGGAAAATGGCAAAGTGGTGGATAATGATATGCTATTCACGAAATGGAATGGAGAGCCGATGGACCCGGATATCATCTCGTCCTGGTTCCCGAAGTTTCTGGAAGCACACGATCTCCCATCAATTCACTTCCACAGCCTCCGCCATTCGAATGCCAGCATCCTGATCGCGGCCCACGTTCCGATCACAACGGTCTCCGGGCGGCTTGGACACGCACAGACCTCAACTACGCTGAACTACTATGCATCGGCCATCCAACTCGGCACACATCTTCTCCACAAGGAAGGGGTCGTCCGTGCAATCGGCAGGCTTGTCCTTGGTGGTCAGGATATGAGCAGCCTGGTGGAGCGTTTCAGTTTCACTGCAAAAGGCCCCACACACCGGCACTGGTCGGCATGCAGGGCGTATTTATGATTTGAGGGGAAATTACAGGGCGATCATTGCGTTACAGGTGCCAGCTCATACACACGGTCGAACTGCGCACGGCGCGCTGCCGACAGGTGGTGGCTGATGAGGATCAGTGTCAGGTCGGGATTGGTAAGCAGGCTCTTTTCCACAAGGTCGGCGTTTTTCTGATCCAGCGCACTGGTGCCCTCGTCCACCAGCAGGATGGAGCGATTGTGAATCAGGGCACGGGCAATGGCGACACGCTGCTTCTGACCGCCGGAAAGATTACTGCCATTCTCACCTACAACGGTGTCAAGGCCATCGGGCATGGCGGCCAAATCTGCGGCAAGGGCACTGCCCTGAATGGCCGCATGCAGCTGCTCTTCCGAGAAATCTTCACCCAGTGTGATGTTCTCCCGAATCGTAGTATTGAACAGGAACACATTCTGCTCAATGTAACTCATCTGTTGCTGGAGCTGAGCGGGTGTAACGGTGTGAATGTCCACATCGTCAAACGAAATCGTACCGGTGTAGTCCGGCAGCCAGCCCAAAAGCAGCTTGAGCAGAGTGGATTTTCCGCAGCCGGAGGGGCCTGTCAGGGCATACTTTTTGCCCTTTTCAAAGCGGAAGGAGGCATCTTTCAGGATGGGCTTTTTCTCATCATAGCAGAAAGAAACTCTATCTACCGTAATGGAGTCTTTCAGCGGTGACATAGGAGCAATCTCTTCCGATTTGGAATCAGTATCGACCGTTGGCAGCTTGCAAAAGTAGGGCTTGCTGGCTGAGAGGGAGAGACGCAAACCGGCCAAACTGTTAAAGCCGTTTGCCACGCCTCCGATCAGATTGACACCACCGGCAAGTGTGCCTGTGGTGACAAGTCCCATGCTGGTCAGCGCAGCAATCAGCACAAGCGAGCCGAGCTGAAGTGCGACGTTGATAAAGCCAATCAACGCCTCCATGCGAGATTTACCATAGCTCAGCTGGCAACTGGGCTTTTCAATGTCATCGCTGATCCTATTTCCCTGCTGGAGAAAGAGATTTCCTCTGCCAAAAAACTGGAGTACGTCAAAGCCTGTCAGAAGGTCCTTCAAATGGTTGATGGCGGCAGTCTGCTGCACACCGCAGCTTTGCCCCAGTAGTTCCAACTTCTTCTGGAACAGTTTTGGGGAGAGCCAAAGGACAACTGCTGTGATCACGGAAAAAACAACCAGCGACCAATGCAAAAAGGCAAGTCCCAAAATGCTGAACACGATCTGCGCAATTCTGCCTACACAGCCGAAGAAGGGAATCCACGCAAGCTGTTCTAATTGCTTTATATCATTGGTCAGCCGGGCGAGATATTCTCCGGTGTCGGACTGATGAAAATCGGTATGGCTCTTGCGCAGGAAGGAGTGATACAGCCCATCTCGCACCGTATTGTTCAAAGCGCGAATTGTTTTGGCCTGACAATGCTCCTGTAAAGCAGTAAAAAGAAAATAGCCTCCCCAGCAGGTCAGATCAACTGCCGTCCAAAAGATAGTACTCCGCAGATCCAGCAATACCACGGCATCAAAAACCTTCATCAAGGCAAGCTGAATCAGAGCCTGAGCACCATAGGCGATGATGGCAAACAAGCAGGTGAGGGTACTGAGCCTCCATTGCTTTTTCAGATAGTGTATCATTGTTTCCTCCATGCGTATGTCAAAGAGCTTAGAATGTATTTCATGTGCCTGTATCTTATCACAAAAGGTTTCGATTGACCATATCGTCTGGTGTAATAAAAAATTACATGGGACGACAGGTTTGCACAAGAGACGCTTGCACACATGTACAAAACCTAGTATATTACAATTATGGCAATACTAAAGTTTGGAGGGAGCTGCTAAATGCAGAATTACAAATTGGGGGAGTATATCCGCCAACGGCGTTTGGATCTCGGGTTGACACAGGAGCAGGTTTGTGCAGGCATTTGTGAATCTGTTACATTGTCCAGATTTGAAAACGGAAAACAGACCCCCAGCCGAAATCGAATCAATGCGATTCTGCAGCGCCTTGGTCTGCCGGATGACCGATATTATGCGCTGGTAACACCGGAAGAACTGGAAATAGAAGCACTCAAGAAGGAAATTGTTTCCTGTAATGCGCTAAAGTGCGTTGAGGAGGGCTTTGACAAAATAAGTCGGCTTGAGAAAATTGCAAAGCCGGATGATCAAATCACACAACAGTTTATTCTTCGATCGAAAGTCCTTTTGGGAGGATTGGATAAAAGATATTCAAATGACGAGCGGATTCAAATGTTGTTGCAAGCCATTCGGATGACCATACCGGATTTTCAACTGGACAAAATTGAAGACTTTCTCTTTACATTGGATGAAATGAAACTGGTCAATCAAATTGGAAATGCGTATTCTTTGAGCGGTGACAATGAAAAAGCAGCCGATATTTTCTATCGACTGCTTCAATATATAAGAAGGCATCTTCCGGAAACGGTTACTTCAAACAGGATGCTTCCTTTGGTTTTGTATAATTTTGCTAGATCGTTGGATTTGTCGCAAAAGTATGAGGAAGGCGCAAAGGTGGCAAGATACGGAAAAGAAGCATGCATAAAATATGGACATTATCAGGTACTTCACTCGTGTTTGGAAATCGAAGCTGAATGCGACTTCTTTCTTGGAAAAAAGGAGGATAGTGTCGAACGCTATCGGGAAGCTTTTTACATTTGCAAAGTCATGGGATATGAAGATGATTTGCAGATTATCCGCACAGAAGCAGAAAAGTATCTGAACATCTTATTTTGAATATCATGTAATGTCGTTCTGCGGTGTGGCGGCATCTGCGGATGGAGTAGGACATTCCGGTTTAGTCCTGTATGTAAACGGTGAATATCGTGATGACTCTGACATTGGCAAGCTGATGCACGACTTCAACTGCACCAGTGCCGATGATATGAATTTTGAGATCCTTGCCGAAAAGACCCGGTATCTGAAGGAAAATCCGAAGGGAGTGAGCGAAATGTGTAAAGTGATGGAAGACCTGAGAGATGAAAGCTATGCAGAAGGTCATGCAGAGGGTCGGGAAGAACAGGCTCAGATGACGGCGAAGAACCTCTATGAGCAGGGTCTGACGGTAAAGCAGATTGCAAGAGCGATTGGCTTCAGCATGGACACAGTGGAAAAGTGGCTCACGCAGAAAGCTGGATAAGAGAATAACCGGAATGGCCAGTGTATTGTACGATTTGCGTATGATATACTGGCTTTTTGTTTGGTGGAAGCCAGAGGCAGTCGGAAGTGGGGTGGGGGTGGTTAAAAATCTGGAGCCGGGGGTCATTCCGGCTGAAGGGAAGAGTTATTTGTTCTCCCCAGTCCAGGACAAGATATGGTGGCTGTTCGGAGAAAACACGTTGCCACAAAGAAAAAGGCACCCGACGTTGAAATCGGATGCCTCGTTTTGTTTGTCACGCAAAGTTTTCCCAGACGAGATTTCCCCAAGGCTGCATCTGCATGAGACGCTCCGGGTGGGTCAAAATCGCTATATCCGGCAGATGTTCGAATCGAATGCCACCCGGCATTACAACCCCAAATGTTAAAAAGCATGTGGTTTCATCAGGTGGGCACTTATTTTCGTTTTAGAGTGAGGGTCAAGCTTGTGACAATTTGAAGAAATTGTTCCTTTTCGGAACGGTCTGCCACGATTTTAAGCATAACGATGCCGTAGAGTGCGGTGTAAAGAACAACTTCCACCCCGAACGTCAGAAAGGAACCTGTGCGCTCGGATACCAGAAAATGCTTGAGCAGGAGCGCCCCAGTGGTCAGCAAAAGTGCAGCGATGATAATGGGCAAAGTTTCCTTCCAGAATTTCCGGATGTCGAGACCGGCTCGTTTTTGAAAGTACCAGTTCATGATCAGGCCGCTGGTCAGGAACATGGAAACACCTGTTGAAAGTGCGGCACCTACAATTCCAATCAATTTTGTAAACAAGACAGTTGTTACAATATTCAGGACAGCACTCAGAAAATAAATCTTTGCACGAAAGCCATATTGTCCCTTGATCTGCAGAATGCAAAGTCCGAGATTCTGCGCTAGATCGATGGAAAATGGAAGCATGACGATGATTGCAACCCAATAGGCTTCTTCGTAGCCTTCTCCGACCCACAGCAGCAGAAATTCACGCCCGAAAACGATGAAGCCGGATAAAACCAGAAGAATGATGTAGAAGGTGATCCGTCCTATCCGGATGAACAAATCCGATACTTTCTGCAGACCGTTTTCTTCTTGATACAAGGCGCTGACTCTGGGATAGAAAACACCTGAGACCTGTGTGCCAAACTGCATATACATCATGTAAATCTGAGCACCGACAGAATAAACTGCAACGACTGCGGTGTTGAACATTCGTCCCAGAATGATCTGATCTGTTTTCCAGAAAATCTGATCCGCAATGCTTCCAAGCAGGATGGCAGCAGAAAGACCGAGGATGCTTTTCACGATCCGGGAATCTTTGGGCTGTTTTGTGATCCGTATTTTTAGTTTTTGGGTCACATAGCCATACCGAATTCCAATGGTCAGGGTGTTCAGAAGGACGATCACCACCGAGACTGTGATCGCATACGGGATCCGGCTGACGCACAAAATGACCAGAAGCGGTTGTATGATCTGCATCAGGATGGATAATATCCGCAAAAAGGTGTACTTCTCATGCCCGGTAAGCACAGTCAGATAAACCGAGCCATGCAAGGTGAAGGTCATATTTACGAACAGCAGGATCAGAATGGCAACGCTTTCGTTCAGTTCCGAGGTACTGAATGAACCGGCGTAGAAGCTCCGGAAGGCAAACACCACGACGATTCCGACCAGATCCAGAATGAGAGCCAGAAAACGATAGATGTTTCTTGCCATCGACAGAGTCACAGCGGCTTCTTCATGGTCGCAGCGCCCCAAGGCGTTGCAGTAGTTCCTTAGAATACCGGCCGACACACAGGATTCAAAAACGGTGACATAGGAAAAGAATGAGCCGACGATCTGATATAATCCGTACTCACTCTGTCCAAGAAAGTGAAGAAGAACCGGGACGTAGATCATGCTGACAACTACGCTTAGGAACACTTGTATGTAGGATAATGCTGCGCCTTTTTTTCGTTCGTTCATGATTTCGAAGAATCTTTCTGAAATATTTTTTCTAAAGAAAAGAAATCAACTCTTTTTGCCTAAGAAAAAATTCAATATGTATACGGTTGAACATAAAAAGGTTATATTCTTGTGTCGAATCAAGTAACAGATAATACGTTCTTTGATATCTTCTGGATTGCAAAAAAGTGCACCGGTTTGAATATTTTTATCCGATATGAGTTTTGTAAAGGCCTGCTTGATATCGGAATATTTTACTCTTTCTCCATATGCAGTATTTCGGATAGACCACCAAAGAGCTATATATGTTCCATGATATATTTGAGGATAGTTATCTAAAATACCTTTTTCCAGTAAAAGCGATACTTTTTTTGCATAAAGCCTTCGTTGGCTTTCAATGGTCATTTCCATCCCCACTGTACCTTTAGAAGATAGTGAGCCTGAATTAGATATTATATGATATAAATATAAGTGCTCATGTACAATAACGATCTTATCGCAGTGGCTGTAACATTCATAAATAAAAAGATTATCCTCACCCAAAGAAAGATCTTCTGGAAAGAAAATATTGTTTTCAACTACAATTTTTTTAGGGATAAGTTTCGCCCAAGGACCTGCAAATGCGATCCTATAATTCATCGGATATGGAATCATGCCAATTCCAATGGCAAGGCCATCTTTTGGCTCATAAATTTCTGTAGGCATTTTTATTCCATCGAGAATTTTACCGTCTCGCACTTCTTTGAACCCGGAAATAACAATACTACTAGGTGAAACTGCATTTTTTATTAATGTTTCAATGTGCGTATTTAAAATAGTATCGTCTGAATCAACAAAAAGAAGCCAATCCCCATGAGCCACATGTATTCCAAGATTTCTTGCAGATGATACACCACCATTTTCTTTTCTAATTAAAAGAATACGACTGTCTCTATCTGAATAAGTTTGAATGATTTCACTGGTTTTGTCTGTGGAACCATCATCTACAGTAATAACCTCAATATCAGAATATGTTTGATTTAAAATACTCTCAAGGCAGGAGCCAATTGTTTTTTCGCTATTGTAGCATGGAATGATGACTGAGACCATATTTTCCTCCAGTAGTTAATTCCAGTTAAATTGGTATATTTTCAGGAATGTTGCATTTACATTTGCAAATCGCACAAAAACCATGAAGAAGAAAGCAAAACATAATATCGCAGCAAGCTTCCGACTTTTTGATTCAAAAAGTTCTGGGAACTTGGCAATGGAATAGTGATTTGCAATCACAAAATATTCCGTCATCCGTACTGCCAGTGCCTGCGGAATAGAACCAATTAAAAAGCAGAAAGCACTGATATAAAGATATTTTCTTCCCTCCGGAGAAGCGTTCTTCCGGTATTCCAGGTACAGCAGAACCAGAAAAAAACCTCTCAATGCAAAATTGACGATGTTGGAACGCTCACCGGAAGCGTTAAGATACATGCCGTACCGCGGATCAAGTGCAGCCATAAAAGCGAGCATAAATGAGATGATTTTTGTTCCGTCAAAGAATAAAATTGTTCCCAGAAGCAGTGCCCCGGAGACAACTTTTTTGATCGGGAACCGTTTTATGATTTTCAAGGCAAGAATAACAGCGATTGCAATATAGGCAGAAGTATGCAGTAAGGTGGCAAGATAGAGGAGCAGAATTTTTTTCAACCATGGGTGGCGTTTGAATGGATGTTCCAAAACATACCAGACCAGCAGGTCTGCAAGATTTTGCCGAAGCAGGACACAGAAAAACCACACCATCTGCTGCGACAGATAGGAAAACATGAACAACGATTTTTCCTGCACAGTGAGTTCCATATCATGGAGAATCACAGCCAGAAGGAGGAAGCTCAGTGTCACATAAAAGACCTGAAATACGATGTAATCAACTGCAAAGGTTTTGATGAAGGAAGCAAGCAATGTGAAAAGCCAGCCGAAACCCCACTCAGCCTGAATGTCTCGTTGAAACACAAACGGATTGAACTCAAATTGTGATAATTTTGGAACCGCAGTATAAAACCACTGCTGATACACATAGGCATCACTTCCGCCAAGATTTACATTACGGAATGCCATCACAAACCACAATATGAAAATTGATGCCCCAAACAGAATTTTTGACTGTTTCGGCTTGCACCATGCGGAAAGAAACAGTACCGCATCAATGACCAGAAAATAAACCACCGCACACCCTCATTATTTCAAATATTTTTTCTTCCAGTAAAAGTACAGCATCCAACCGGGGATCGCTGTCAGAGTCATCCCGACGGGTCTGCCGCTTGTTGATAGTGCTTTTGCAAACGAATAGCCGGCGCACCTTGCGTACACCCAATAGAGCAGCATCTCTTTGACCCGGACTTTCAGGCAGACTTCATCGTTCAGGTAGCTGCGGCAGTCATCCATCATTCCAAGGGGGCTTTTCATTCGCAGTGCACGGCCGCTTTTTGTCAGTCCGCCTTCCAGATATTCGCAGATGTAAATGGTTTTATTGCGATACACCGTCTTGTAGTTCAGGGCCATCGCATTCCAAAGCCAGCTTTCCGCCATAAAGCGCTCGTTCGGATAAACTGGGAATGGATATTTCTTGAATAGGTCAGCCCGCACGATTTCACAATGATCGCCCCTGATGCCCTGATTTACCCGGTAATGAAGATGGTCAGCTACATAAAAATCTGCTGGGTTTGCAACACTTAAATGTGTGCCATCTTCCTTGCCTTTGAAATAGCTCATACCGCAGAGATCGGATCGATTCCGATAAATGGGCCATTCCCGCTCGACTGTTTCAACTGCATCCGGTGTCAGGTAGTCGTCGCTGTCCAGAATGAGGACAACATCACCCTTGATATAAGGATGAGCTGCATTCAGAGCGGTATGCTTTCCGCCGTTTTCCTTTTTGTGGTATTTCCACTCAAACGGAAGATTCTGCTGCTTTAACGCTTCTATATACGCTTCGGTATCATCTGTGCTACCATCATCGATGACAAGCCACTGGAAATCTGTTCTGGTCTGTCTGCAAAGGCTGTCGACAAGTTTGGGCAATGTATTGACACGATTATAGGTCGGGGTCAGCACCGTTACCATCAAACAATTAAGCATTTCTGCTTCCCTCCAGAGTTGATTCATAAATGGACTTTATGGCTACGGTATAGCGCTGCATATCCGTATATTGCATGCTCTTTCCAACCGCATTTGCGGAACAGCGGCAATAAGCATTTTCATCCTGCAGCAGTTTCAGGATAGCGCTGCAGTACTCGTCGATCGTTTTGCAAACCGCTCCACAGGTTTCGTCCACAATATCTGCCAGCCCGCCGACACCGCTGCACACAACAGGCTTGCCAAGGCACATGCCTTCCACGGCAGCCAGACCAAAGCCTTCCCATGCAGAGGGCATGACCATGACTTTGCCGGCATTCAGATAGGGATAAGGGTTGCTCTGGAAACCTGCCAGTTCGACATTGCTTTCCAGTCCGTTTTGTCGGATATAGTTATTTACCTGTGGCATCAGCTCGCCGTCACCAATCATACGTGCGGTGATCTGTGGCCGCTTCTCCCGGAGCCTCTGCACAATCTGGCAAAACAGGAGGGGGCACTTCGGATCGGTCATCCGTCCGAGAAAAACCAGATCGACTTGTGCACAATTGCACGTTTCCTGCGCCTTTTGCCGGACGTCGGCACAGTTTACCACATTGCCGACCACGGTGTTTTTTTGTTTTAGAAGCCCCCGGAAGATATATTCCGCTTCAATGGAATTCGATACGCTGATTACATTTCGGATGCGGGGCAGTGACAGTGCCAGCGCAACAGACTGCGGACAGACCTTCTTCAGCCAGAGCGGGTTGTTATGAAAATGTGCCACCACCGGAGTTTTTTCGACCGCCCATGCGGCACAGGTCGCCATACTGAAATCATGTGCATGGATCAGGTCGGGCTTCAAGTCCCGGATTGCCCTCCGGACGGCACCGACAGAGGTGTTTTCCAGCGGATAAAACTTCTGACCTCTGGCTTCCACAACTTTACGGATCGGGCCATCCGGGGAGGCATAGATCATCTCTGCTTCCGGGAAGAGCGACATGATCGTAAGCACTACATTCTCGGCACCAGAATATTTTGTGCTTTTCAATAAGTGAAGAACCCTCATTTTTTCAGTCTCCCAGCAGTTCCGTATAGATCTTCTTCATCTGCTCACTGACGTTCCGTACATCGTACTGTTCCAATATCTTTTTGTTCCGGGTACACTCCTGCCTGACCTGAACGCCATCCACAACATCGCACATCAGCTGACATAATGCGGCCTCATCCGATGACTCAAACAGATACCGGCTGTCTGGCAGCAGGTCTACATTTCCACGGATGCGGCTTGCAATGCAGGGCAGGCCCGCCGCCATGGCTTCCATCAGGGAGACAGACAGCCCCTCCCGGAAGGATGGAAAAACGAAACAGTCACAGGCTCGCAGGATTTCGCTGACATCCGTTCGAAAGCCAAGAAAACGGACTCTGTCCGATACTCCAAGCTCTTCTGCCAGTTTCAAATGTTCCTGCTTCAGCTCTCCCTCTCCGCAAATGAGGTAGTAGCTGTTTGCCATATCCGTCTTTGCAAAAGCCCGAATCACAGTTCTATGATTTTTGTTTTCATTCAGCTCCCCAACGGACACAAACACAAACGCATCTTCCGGGATGCCCAGTTCTGCCCGCTTTGTGGCTCGATCCACCTGCACGGAAGAGATCTTCTTCACATCCACGCCGATTCCGGGTACATAGTACGCCTTGCCACGCAGGGGAAATTTCTGTGCGGCGGCGTAATCCTCCTGATTGATGGTGATCTGGGCATCGGTATAGCGGGCCAAAAAAGTCTCGGCGGTCTGGTAGATCAGCCGGTTTTTCAACGGACAGCCTTTGTAGAAGTGGAAACCATGGGCTGTATAGAGTACCGGTGCCGTGTGTGCGGCATTGGCAGCCAGACGCGCCAGTGCACCTGCCATCGGAGTATGACAGTGAACTCCGGCAAACATCTCGGTCTGCATCAGATGCTTTAGTTGTTTGTATGCTTTGATATTTGCTGAAATGTTGTAAGGAGAACGGACAAAATCCACCTGGTGCAGAATGACACCATGCTCACGGATTACCTGAACTGCATCCGCATACATATCTTCATGCTCAAAATTTGTTGCATAATGGACCTCATATCCCATGCCCTGCAGCAACTTCACATCGTTCAACTCAAACTGCACCAGAAACCGGCTATAATGGGCTACAATTAAAATTTTTTTCATTTGTTTGTATCCCCCATCGCCGTAGTCTGACCCTCTGCCACACCTTCCGTGCTTTCCGGCATAAACAAGATCTTCACGGTCGCCAGCATAATTTTTAGATCCTCAATCAAGCTGGGATGGGCGATGTACATCAGATCCATCTGCAGTTTATCGTAAGGAGTCGTATTGTACTTGCCGTACACCTGCGCGTAACCGGTCAAGCCAGCCTTGGCCTGAAGCCGCAGTGCAAACTCCGGCATCTCTTCACAGTACTGGGCAGCAATCTCAGGCCGCTCCGGGCGGGGGCCGACGATGGACAAGTCACCCTTTAGGATATTCAGAAGCTGGGGAAGTTCATCCAAACGGCAGGCACGAATAATATGGCCGACCTTCGTGATACGGT
>ERZ773258.1364-NODE-1364-length-20023-cov-13.166567_pt1 | contig 20023 bp, 16 predicted proteins | sample MGYA00511962_ERZ773258 | MGnify/ENA primary metagenome ERZ773258 (study PRJEB29015, sample SAMEA2737755) | human gut metagenome | biome: human gut; feature: human-associated habitat; material: faeces | place: China | collected 2012 ... | reverse complement strand
AACGAAGTCAATACATTTCTTACCGCCGCCCAGGCGGTCTGCCGTGTAACGGCTTAAATAAAATGATGAAAAAGAAATAGTATTATACAGAAAAGGGGTCAGGCAAGCCTGACCCCTTGTAGTTGTGCAAGAATTAGCCTACGGAGGACACCATCTCGCCGTTCAGGAAGGAGAAGGTGCCGCCGGGGGCGGTGAGGAACTGGCCGTTGGACAGGGTCACATCCAGACGGATGGACAGCTGCTGGTCGTCCTCCATGGGGGGAATGTTGAAGCTGATGCCGGAGATATCCGCAGTGTAGCTGCCGGGAATCTCGGCTGCTTCCATGGTCAGTGCGGCGGTGCCGACGATCTCTTCGTCAAAGGTCAGGACCAGCTCGGCCTTGCTGCAGGTGATGGCTTCGCCCTCGTTGGTGATCCGGGGCGCCTGCACATCCACGGAACCGCCGGTGAGGGTCAGCGTGCTGCCGTCCTGGGTGGCGGATGCTACGGTCATGTTGCAGTAGGAGTCCAGCGCAGACTTCAGATTGATCAGAGCGTCGTCGGTGGGCGCGGTGGGGGTGTTGATGGCGACTTCGGTCTGCGTGCCGTCCGCGGCGGTCAGAAGGACGTAGTAGCAGTAGCCGTCGGCGGCGTTCAGGTCGGCGGAGGCAGTGTAGACGCTGCCGTTCCACTCGCAGGGAACATTGGCCGCTTCCTCACCCTCCAGACGGACGAGGAATGCCGCGCTCTGTCCCTTGGCGTAGCCGTTGGGGGTGGCGGTCAGATTGACGGTAGCGCCGTTGGGGCTGCTCCAGGTGGTGACGGTCAGGGTGCTGGAGGTCAGGGTCAGCTCCTGCCCGGCGGACATTTCCGGAACGCTGGGGGCGGCATCGGTCGCGTCTTTGTCATCGGAACCGCAGCCGGCAAGGGCAAGCGCGAACACGGCGACCAGAGCGATCACGGCGAGCAAATTCTTTCTTTTCATTTTGGTTCCTCCCTTGTACGTCCCGACGGAAGGACTTCTCACCCGCCCGGAACGCCTGTTTTCTCCAGTATACAACAAACTGTAACACTTTGCAACTATTTCTTAGGAAAATAACAAAATTTAACAATTGAAAGAACATCGGCGCGGGGATATCCCCGCGCCGATGAATGGAACGCAAGTAAATTAGTCGTTGGCCTTCGCGTCGGCGATGATCTTGGCCTGGTTGGCCTTGGGAACTTCCTCGTAGCGAACGAATTCCAGGGTGAAGCTGCCTCTGGCCTGGGTCATGGCGCGCAGGTCGATGGCGTAGCTGCTCATTTCCGCCATGGGGACTTCCGCCTCGATGACGGTGTTGCCCTCGTGATCGGGGTTCATACCCATGGGACGACCGCGGCGCTTGCTCAGATCGCCCATCACGTCGCCCACGTAGGAATCCGGAACGGTGACGGACAGCGCGCCGATGGGCTCCAGCAGCGTGGGGTTGGCGTTGGGCATGGCTTCCTTGAAGGCCAGGATGGCGGCCAGCTTGAAGGCCATTTCGTTGGAGTCAACGGGATGGTAGGAGCCGTCGTACAGCGTCGCCTTCAGGCCGACCATGGGGTAACCGGCCAGCGGACCCTTCTGAACGACTTCCTGAATGCCCTTTTCAACGGCGGGGTAGAAGTTCTTGGGGACGGAGCCGCCGAAGACTTCCTCGGCGAAGATCAGATCGTCCTGCTCCTCCTGAGGCTCGAAGCGAACCCAGACGTCGCCGAACTGGCCGCTGCCGCCGGTCTGCTTCTTGTGACGGCCGTGGGCTTCCACCTTTTTCTTGATCTTCTCCCGGTAGGCGACCTTCGCCGGATACAGCACGGCGTCCACGCCGAAGCGGCTCTTCAGCTTGGAGACCAGCACGTCCAGCTGCTGATCGCCGGTGCCGGAGATGACCTGCTGCTTGGTCTCGGCGTTGTTGGTCAGGGTGAAGGAGGGATCTTCCTCGTTCAGGCGGTTCAGGCCGGTGCCGACCTTGTCTTCCTGCCCCTTCACCTTGGGGGCGATGGCCATGGAATAGCAGGGGGCGGGGTAGGGAATCTGCTTCAGAGAGACGACCTTTCTGGGGTCGCACAGGGTATCGCCGGTGCGAACCTTGTCCATCTTGCCGATGGCGCCGATGTCGCCGCAGCCCAGAACCTTGACCTCCGTGGCCTTCTTGCCGCACATGGTGTAGAGTCTGCCGAGCTTCTCGGTTTCGCCGGTGCGGGCGTTGACCAGGGTGGTGTCGGAGGTGATCTCACCGGAGAGCACCTTGACGTAGGAATACTTGCCGTACTGGTCGGAGACGGTCTTCCACACGTAAGCGGAGGGGACGCCGCCGGGGGACACCACGAATTCCTCGGTCTTGCCGTCGGCGGTGGTGGCCTTGTGATAGTTGCCCTGCACGGGGTTAGGCAGTAGGTCGACGATGTGATCCATGAGCATCAGGCTGCCCAGGCAGGTCAGGCCGGAGCCGCACAGCACGGGGAACAGGCTCAGATCCTTCACGCCCTGATGCAGGCCGGTGATCATTTCCCGGTAAGTAAAGTCGTCGCCCTCAAAGAAGCGATCCATCAGAGCCTCGTCGGTCTCGGCAACGGCTTCCTTCAGCGCGTCGTTGAACTCTTCGATGACGGACGCCTTATCGTCGGGAACGTCGATCTCCACGCGCTTAAAGTTCTGCATCTCGTAGGCGCGCTTGTTCAGTACGTCGATGATGCCGGTGACCTTGTGGGCGGAATTCCAGATGGGGATGACGACGGGGGCGATCTTGTTGCCGTACTTTTCCCGCAGAGCGTTGAAGGTGGCATTGTAGTCGGAATTGTCCTCGTCTACCTTGGAGATGTAGACGAAGCGGGGCATATTCCGTTCTTCGCAGTATTTCCAGGCCTTCTCAAAGCCCACGGTGATGCCGTCCTTGGCAGAGCACACCAGGATCGCGGCGTCGGCGGCGCGGAGCGCCTCCATGACGGCGCCGGAGAAGTCGAACGCGCCGGGAGTATCCAGCAGGTTGATCTTCACGTTGTGGTATTCCAGCGGAACGACGGAGGTGGAGATCGAAATATGACGGCGGATCTCCTCGGGGTCGTAATCGCAGACGGTGTTTCCGTCGGCGTTCTTGCCGATGCGATCGATGGCGCCGGTCATGTAAAGCAGGCTCTCAGCCAGCGCGGTCTTGCCGCTGCCGCTGTGACCCAGCAGACAGATATTGCGGATGGAATTAACAGTGTACATTGTGGTCAATACTCCTTTCGGGAAGGGAAGCCTTCCATTTGGGGCGCGGGCACCCGAATAGTGACATTATACACGAAAGACGCGTCAAATGCAATGCTTATTTTCGTCACTTTGCGAAATTGTGTAAATTGGTGGGCGGACACTTGTTTTTGTGTGCAAAACAGACAAATTTCGGTACGGAAATCCGGCAAGGTGTACAATCACCCCGCGGAGGAAAGGGCAAAACAAAACCGTCCCCGACGCCTGCGGCGCGGGGACGGCAGATTGCATTACACGGCTCTCGTCCATTCCGTGACGAGGAAGCCGGGGATCATCCAGATGAGCTGATACAACAGCACGTTGGTGGGGGTGAGCAGCTCCGTGGAGCCGAGGTAGCCCAGCGCCAGCATGGTGAGCATTCCGAGGATGCCGCCGATCAGGTGGATGACGGTGCCGAGAGTGGCGGCGGAGCGCAGGCTGCGCGCACCTGTAACGGCGTAGGCCGCGCTGACCAGCTCGTCCCGTGTGGTGATGGCCAGAGCGGCCGCTTCCGGGTCGGGACGGCGGTTCAGCAGGTCGTTCCGAACCTCCCGGGTGGGGAAGACGATCCGGCGGGTCTTGACGCCGAATTTGGATTGCAGGAAGCCTTCCGTGAGCATGAAGTCCCCGCACAGGATCACGGGCGTCACCGACCGGTGGCCGCACAGGGTCACAAGGCCTGCCGCGGCGGAACGCATCTTGGCGTAGGAGATGGCGAACACGGCGCACAGCTGGCCGTCGATGGCGGCGTACACCGCCTGATTGACCATGGTGCCTTCGGGAATCACAACGCCCATATCCTGCAAAAAGTTCAGGCTGCCCAGCAGTACCGGCTCGCCGCAGACCTCGCCGCCGATGCCGCCGGTGCCGTAGTTCTGGAAGTTCTTCACGGGGTGCGCTTCCACATTGCGGTTTTTCATCAGCTGCTGGAACACGGGAACCAGCCCGCCGCCGGCGGCGGTGATCAGGGAGGCGGTCAGAGCCACGACCTCATCGGGGCTGCGCCTGCCGTAAAATTTGACACCGTTGAGCTTGGTGCTGCCCAGGGGGAACAGATCTTCATCCCGGAGGGGGAAGGCGGCCTTGCCGCTCAGACCCTTCACGCCCTCCCAGCCGCACAGCACGGTGCCAACCATGTGCAGCCGCTTTTCCAGCACGGCCATGGGGCGGGTGTAGGAGATGAAGAAGCTGGCGGGGACGGCCACCAGCAGACTGGTGGCGAGAATCTGCACGCCCAGGCTGATACCGTGGAGCATTCCCGCAAACACGGCAATGCCGATGCAGATCAGCAGGCTCAGCAGGGCGTATACGCCCTGCACCTTTTCGGGGGCGGAGGGGAGACTGTAGGTATCCATAAAGTCTTCCACTTCCGCTTCGCCCTGCACCAGGCCGGGCATACCCCCATAGTAGTCGGAAATTTTGGTGATGCCCTTCAGCCGGACGGCCTTGCGCAGGGTGTCCATCTGCCCCATTTCGGTGGAGCGGCGCTGGCAGCGGGCGGCCATGGCCATGGTCATTTCCAGGCAGAAGGCGGCGCAGCAGGGAACCCGCACCTCCACCAGGCAGGACGCGGCGTCCACGCAGCAGGCGATAAAGGTGAAAGCAAGCAGAGAATTCAGGTTGAACCGACCCTTGAACAGACTGCCCAGCCCGTCCAGCATCAGATGACTGCCCAGCAGCCCGGATACCAGCATGGCCAGTACCTGACTGAAAATCACCAGACGCATCCGGTCTTCCGGCACCATGTCCAGCGCCAGCAGCGTGGTGACACCGGCGCACAGCAGCACGATGACAAGGTTCAGCAGAATGCCGATCTGCAGCTTGCCGATGCCCAGCTCCGTCAGCTCGTAGTACCGCTTCTCGGGGCCTGCCACCAGCTTCCTTTTCAGCTCCCGCAGACGCTGATGGGGGTCAAAGGGGATGGGCGGGGTCTGGGGCTGCTCATTGGCTTCCGGCGCGGGGGCGTCGGAATTGCCGCCCGCCAGAGCCTCGGCGATCAGATCGTCAATGGCCTTGGTGTCGTCGCTTGGGGCAGCTTCCGCCGCTTCCTGGGGAAGGGCTTCGGCGGGGTCAAAGCGGACGGTGGCGTCGCTGGAAACCGGGTCGGGGTTTTCCTCGGGGGCTTCGGCAGTCTCGGGGGCTTCGGGCTGCTCCGGTGCCGGGGAACTAACTTCCTCCACCAGCAGCACGTCTACGTCCAGTTCCTCCTCCGACGCCGTATCCTTGACGTCCTCGTCGGGATCGTCATGAAATTCCCGCAGGATGTCGTCAAGATCAAATTCCTGGGATTCGTTGGTATTGTCCATATGGATTTCCTCCTGGTGAAATTCGGCTGCTGTCAGCCGATGCGCTGACGTACCGCCTCGTAAAGCAGAATGGATGCGGCGGCGGACGCGTTGAGAGAGCTGATGTTTCCCTTCATGGGGATGCTGACCATCACGTCGCAGTTCTTCCGAACCAGCTGGCTTAAGCCCTCGCCCTCGTTGCCGATGACAATGGCGGCGGGGACGGTCAGGTCGGCTTTGTACATGGGAATGGAGCCTTCGGCAGCGGTGCCGAACACCCAGACGCCCTTGCTTTTCAGCTCGGCGATGGCGGCGTTGATATTGGTCACCCGGGCGACCTTCATGTACTCCACGGCACCGGCGGAGGCCTTTGCCACGGTGGCGGTCAGACCCACGCTGCGGCGCTTGGGGATGATGACGCCGTGAGCGCCCGCACATTCGGCGCTTCTGAGGATGGCGCCCAGATTGTGGGGGTCGGACAGCTCGTCGCAGATGACGATCAGAGGTGCTTCCCCACGGGACGCGGCCTCCTCCAGAATGTCGTCAACGGTAAAATAGGCGTGGGCGGCGGCCAGAGCGATCACGCCCTGATGGGCATGGGTGAAGGACATGGCGTCCAGCTTTCGCCGATCGACGCTGACAACGACAGCCCCCGCCTCCTTTGCCTCGGCGGCCAGACGCTGTAAGCCACGGTCGGTGTCGCCGTCGGCGATGAATACCTTGTCAATGGTGCGCCCGCTTCTGAGCGCTTCCTGGAGGGCGTTGCGCCCCTCCAGCTGCCTCTCAGCTTCCTCGGCAGGCGCTGCCTGGGTGGGGCGGGGCGGGAAATTCCGTCCCTGGGGGCGGCGTTTTTCGTTCATAAATCCAAGTTCCTTTCCTGGAAAAGTGCTGTACAAGCCATACTATTATAGCAGATTTCTTCCGGTTTCACAACTCTTATTTTTCCCCCGGGACGGGAGAAATGGCTGTTTCTGGCGGAAATTAACAGAAAATTTACCGCACGAAGGGGAATCGCCGATTGCCTACCACGGAAAAATGTGTTATGATAATCCCAATGTAATGAAGGAGGCGAGGGAATGGACTTGAATCGCAATGACTCCCCCAACAACAATAACAATAACAACGACGGGAGAAAACCCGGCGGAAACCGCCCGAAAGGCAGCATCGGCACCGCACTGCTGATTACGCTGGCGATCGTTCTGCTGGTCAACTGGATCTACGGCAGTGTCTCCAAGAGCCAATATACACAGACTTCCTTTTCGGACTTTCTCGCGGCGAAGGACGCGGGGCAGCTGTCTGAGGTGGAAATTCAGTCCGACCGTATTATCTACATGACCAAGGAAGAGGCGGGCAAGCCCGCGGCAATGCAGAAGGCCTGCTACACCGGCCTTCCCGGCGGCGGCGACCTGATTGCCCTGTCCGAGGAGCTGGACGCCATGGGCGTGAAGGTGGACAAAAAGATCGTGGAAGACAATTCCCTGATCATGATGATTCTGTCCTACGCCCTGATGATCGGCGGGCTGTTTTTGGTAATGAATCTGCTCACCAAGCGCATGGGCGGCGACGGTATGATGGGCGGCTTCGGAAAATCCAAGGCCAAGGTCTACATGGAAAAGCAGACCGGCGTCACCTTCAAGGACGTGGCCGGTCAGGACGAGGCCAAGGAATCCTTGCAGGAGATCATCGATTTCCTCCACAATCCCCAGAAGTACACCGCCATCGGCGCGAAGCTGCCCAAGGGCGCGCTGCTGGTAGGCTCTCCCGGCACCGGCAAGACGCTGCTGGCCAAGGCCGTGGCGGGGGAAGCCAACGTTCCCTTCTTCTCCATTTCCGGTTCGGATTTCGTGGAGATGTTCGTGGGCATGGGCGCAAGCCGTGTTCGTGACCTGTTCCAGCAGGCGGCGAAGGTCGCGCCCTGTATCATCTTCATTGATGAGATCGACGCGGTAGGCCGCGCCCGGGACAACCGCTACGGGAACAATTCCGAGCAGGAGCAGACGCTGAACCAGCTGCTCAGCGAGATCGACGGCTTCGAGCCGTCCAAGGGTATCGTGTGTCTGGCGGCCACCAACCGTCCCGAGATTCTGGACAAGGCGCTGCTCCGCCCCGGCCGGTTCGACCGCCGGATCATCGTGGACAAGCCCAACCTCCAGGGACGTCTGGATACATTGAAGGTACACACCCGGAAGATCAAGCTGTCCGACGATGTAGACCTGCGGAAAATCGCCCAGGCCACGGCCGGCGCGGTGGGCGCAGACCTTGCCAATCTGGTGAACGAGGCCGCCCTCCGGGCCGTGCGCAAGGGCCGTCAGACGGTGAATCAGGAGGATCTGCTGGTGTCCTTCGAGACGGTCATTGCCGGTACGGAGAAGAAGAACACCGTCCTGACGGACATGGAAAAGCGGCTGGTGGCCTATCACGAGGTGGGTCACGCCCTGGTGGCAGCGCTGGAAAAGCACTCCCAGCCCGTGTCCAAGATCACCATCGTCCCCCACACCTCCGGCGCGCTGGGCTACACCATGCAGATGCCTGAGGAAGAAAAGTTCCTGTCCACCGCCGAAGAACTGCGTACCGAGCTGCGGACTCTGGTGGGCGGACGTGCCGCCGAGCAGGTGGTGTTCGGCGTCCAGACCACCGGCGCCGCCAACGACATCCAGCGGGCGACCGCTCTGGCGCGGAACATGGTGACCCAGTACGGCATGAGCGAAAAATTCGGGCTGATGTCCACGGCTTCGGTGGAGAACCAGTATCTGGACGGCCAGGCCTATATGGACTGCTCCCAGGAGACCGCCGCCGAGGTGGACAAGGAGGTCATGGAGATTTTGCAGCAGGCCTACGCCGACGCCAAGCGCATCCTGACGGAAAACCGGGGACTGCTGGACGAAATTTCCGAGTTCCTTCTGGTAAAGGAGACCATCACCGGCGACGAGTTGATGGCCTACGTCAACGCGGACAGGAACGCCCTTCCCGCGGCGGAAAAGACGGAAGAATAATACTATTTCTTAGGGTCTATCTGAAAACCGTCAACATGCCCAAACAGCGGGTCTTTTCCGCCTGCTGTGCACCATTTTCCCTTGTAATACACAAAGTATTCCTGCGGAAAAATGGCTTCATCAGGCGAAAAATCCCTCGCTGTTGGTCATATTCCCGGTTTTCAGATAGACCCTAATAAAATGATTTCATCATTTTATTTAAGCCGTTTCACGGCAGACCGCCTGGGCGGCGGTAAGAAATGTATTGACTTCGTTTTTTAGCGGCAGTGGCCGCTGGCCGCAATCCTGCGGCCTAATAAAACGCTTTTAAGCGTTTTATTAAAAACTCGTATAAAAACGGTCAACAGCCACGGCGGTCTTGCCGTGGCTGTTCCTGCATGATATGGGAGAGAAAATATGGATGTAACGTTGGCCCCCTATGAGAATGAAGCGGATACTGCGATCAGGCTGATCATTCGGTTCTGGCAGACGCATAACCACGAGACGCCGAAGCTTGAGGAAGCGGCCGAAGATCTGACCCGGTGGACGAAGGAGGGGCATCGCCTGTATTTCATCCGGTACGGCGGCGAGGCGGTTGGACTTGTCCACCTGGGAAGCCGGGGCGGGGAAATAGACTGGCTGGAGGAACTTTTCGTCCTTCCCGAATTTCAGGGAAGGGGAATCGGCACCCGCGCCATTGGACTGGCGGAGGAAATCGTAAGCGCATATTCGGAGTCATTCTATATAGAAGCCGCCGCAAGGAACGAAAAGGCCATCCGCTTATACAGAAAGCTGGGCTATGACTGCCTGAACACCGTCACCATACGCAAGGATTTTCAGGCCGAACGGTTTGAGACGCTCAGCACGGAACGGATACTGGATATGGATTTCCAGATCAAAAGGTACAGGAAAGAAACCTGACAAACAGGAAAGGCGTACATGTGGGGTTTCCCCCGCGTGCGCGTCTTTCATAATGTCCGGAAGGACTTGACAAGTTCATATAGTATTATCCGTTATATATTCGCTGGCTTATGTGTTGTATATCCTCCGTGTGACGAAAAAAGCATGTTTTCCATGAAAAAAGTTGAGCCGCCGGGGAACCGGCGGCTCGTTTGCTTCAAAGAGGAAGAAGGGTTTTATTCGCCCAGCGCGAGGAAATCCGCCGGGTTCATGGGCTCGTCCTGATGGGTGACGCTGAAATGGATGTGGCTGCCCAGAGTGGTCTCCACCAGAGCGGTGTCGCCCACGTAGCCGATGACCTGCCCGGCGCTTACCGTGTCCCCGGACTTCACCGGGATGTCCTGGCTCAGGCTGGCATACCGGGTGAGGTAGCCGCCGTCGTGGCGGATAACCACGGTGTAGCCCATGGAATCGTCCTCGTAGACGGTGTAAACCTCGCCGTCCGCGGCGGCGCAGACCTCCGTCCCCGCGTCCGCGGCGATGTCCACGCCGTTGTGGACGCGCCAGTCCCGGGTGGTCTCATTGTAGCTCAGCGCCTCCATGGAGTAGGCGGAGATCTCCTCGCCGGAAACCGGAGACGTGGTCTTAAACGGCTTCTTTGCGGTGGGAGCAGGGGTTGTGCCCTGGGTGGCGGGGGTCGTGGACTGGGTCTGGGGCTGGGTGGCCAGCGCCGGGACGTCCTCGGCTTCCATGGTTCCTACAAGGATGTCCTCCCCCACGGATTCCTGAATGGAGACTTCCTCCGCGCGGTTGGCGTTTCGATAGTATACATAGCTAGTGATCCCGATGGCGGCTGCGCACAGGATCAGGGCTATGTAGTAGCCCTTTCCGCCGCGGCCGGCATGTTTGTTGTCGCTCATTTGTTAAGCACCTCCGAGGCTGATTATTGCCGGGATTTCCGGAGGTTAAACACAAATTGAGAAATATTTCAGGGAATAAAGCGGGGTCATTCGTCTAATCGCTCGATAACCTCCCGGATGGTATCGGCCTGCTCCTGGGTCAGCGCCGCCTGTCCGGCGTCGCAGCGGGCGAAGTATTCCGTCAGGTTGATCTCGTATTCGGTGCCGATCTCGGTCTCCACCGTGAACTCCGTGGAACAGCTGCAAATGTCGTCGCTGGTATAGTCCAGATTTTCCAGAATGGCCGTCAGCGTAACGGCGTCGCTGCCGGAGAGCGTGTAGGCGCTTCCGTCCAGCGTTACGGTGGCGGAGGTGTTCCCACAGTAACCGTCCTCTGTGCCGCCGGTGGTTTCGGGTTCATCGGCGGGGGCGTGGGTGTGACCGCCGTCCGCAGGAGCGGCTTCCTCAATGGCGTCGAAATTGGGGGCGGCGTTCTTCCGATCGGCCGCTTCGGCAATGGACATCGGGGCTTTATCCACGGCCGCGGCGGTTTTGGAGGAACCCATATGGCCAAAGAAGCGGGAGAACATGGTGCCCGCCAGCAGCACTACCGCGAGACAAGCAGCCATGGCCGCCCAGCGCTGCCAATGCACTTGGTGCTTCTTAGGCTTGGTGCGCAGGGCGTCCGTCCCGGCGACCAGATCGGCGGGAAGCAGATTCAGCGCGTCATGAAGCTTTTCGGAAGTCATATGCTGAACCCCTCCTTTTCCAGGTATTCCTTCAGCCCCACCCGGGTGCGGTAGAGCAGACTCTTGCACTTGCTTTCCGACATGCCGCAGTAGGCCGCAACCTCCTTCAGCGAGTCGAGGTAATAGTACCGCCCGATGAAGGCGTTCCGGGCTTCCTCGCTTTGCAGCCGCAGATAAATGCCGATGGTGTCGGCCAGCAGCCTGACGTTGATGATTTCCTCGGTGGTGTTGCCCCCGGACACGCAGTCGTCCAGCTCAGACAGGGACAGAGCATACTGGGAGCCCCGCCGCTTGTCCCGGGTGCGGTAGCGGAAGCGGTCGATGGAAATGCGCCGGGTGAGCTTGGCCAGGTACGCGGAAAGCACCGACGGCCGCTGGGGCGGCATGGAATTCCAGGCGGCGAGGTATGTATCGTTGACGCTCTCCCGGCTGTCCTCCATGTCCGCGAGGATGTTGCAGGCAATTTTGGTCAGGTAGCGGTCATATTTGGCCTGGGTCTCCTGAATGGCGGTTTCGTCCCGGTTCCAGTACAGTGTGACGATCTGTTCGTCTTCCATTTGCGTCACTCCTTCCTTATAGATAATATCTCGACAAATTTCTGACTTGGTTGCAAAATTCAAAAAACCTTGTAAGAATACGCGCCCCGCCGGGAAACCACGGCGGGGCGCAGCGATTTACTCTTCCTCCAGCACCGCGATGTGAACGGTGTCCAGCTGGCTCTTGTCCACGGTGGTGGGTGCGCCCATCATCAGGTCCTGCGCGTTCTTGTTCATGGGGAAGGTGATGACCTCCCGGATGGACTCTTCACCGGTAAGCAGCATAATGAGACGATCAACACCGGGAGCGGCGCCCGCGTGCGGGGGCGCGCCGTAGGTGAAGGCGTTGTACATGGCGGGGAACTTGGCCTTGACGTCGGCCTCGCCCAGGCCCACCATCTCGAAAGCCTTGACCATGATCTCCGGGTCGTGGTTCCGCACGGCACCGGAGGCGGATTCGTAGCCGTTGACAACCAGATCGTACTGGTCGGCCTTGATGGCCAGCAGCTTGTCCATATCGCCCTCGGCATCCTCCAGCGCCTTCAGGCCGCCCTGAGGCATGGAGAAGGGGTTGTGGCAGAATTCCAGAGCGCCGGATTCCTCACCGATCTCGTACATGGGGAAGTCCACGATCCAGCACAGAGCGTATTGCTCCTCGTCAAAGTGACCGGGAATCCGCTTGCCGAGCATGGTACGAATGACACCGGCGGTCTTCTGGGCGACGGCTTTCTTGCCCGCCGCCATGCAGACGAAGCTGCCGGGCTTCAGGTTCAGCTTGGCGGTCAGCGCATCCTTGCAATCCGTCAGGAACTTGGAAACGCCGCCGGTGAGATTTCCGTTTTCGTCCACCTTCACCCAGCAGGCCTTGCTGCCGGTCTGGACTTCCACATCGGCCAGCAGCTTGTCGATCCACTTCCTCGCCTGCGTGAAGTTGTCCACGGCGACAGCCTTGACGGTCGCGCCCTCGAAGGGGGTGAAGCCGCAGCCCTGCACCTCAGCGGTGATGTCCTGAATTTCCAGATCGATACGCAGATCGGGCTTGTCGGAGCCGTAGCGCTCCATGGCCTCATTATAAGGAATGTGGCGGAAGGGGGCGGCGGAGACCCGCTTGTACTTGCCGAACTTGTGGAACACGGGCACCAGCACATCTTCCAATACGCTCAGTACGTCCGCCTGACTGGCAAAGGCCATTTCCATATCCAGCTGATAAAATTCGCCGGGGGTGCGGTCGGCACGGGCGTCCTCGTCCCGGAAGCAGGGGGCGATCTGGAAGTAACGGTCAAAGCCGGAGGTCATCAGCAGCTGCTTGAACTGCTGGGGCGCCTGGGGCAGGGCGTAGAATTTGCCGGGGTGGTTCCGGGCGGGAACCAGGTAATCCCGGGCGCCCTCGGGGGAGGACGCGGTGAGGATGGGGGTGGTGATCTCCAAAAAGCCCTTCTCGGTCATCAGCCGCCGCAGCTCGGCCACCACCTGGCAGCGCAGGACGATGTTGGACTTCACGGCGGGGTTGCGCAGGTCGAGGAAGCGGTATTTGAGGCGGGTGTTCTCGTCGGCGTCCTTGCTCTTGTTGATCTCAAAGGGCAGCTGATTGTGAACGCACTTGCCCAGCACCTCGATTTTCTCGGGGACGACCTCGATCTCGCCGGTGGGAAGCTTGGGGTTCTTGCTCTCCCGCTCCCGGACGAGGCCTGTGACGGAGATGGTGGACTCCTTGTTGATGGGCTTGATGAGCTTCATCATCTCTTCGGTTTCAATGACCACCTGAGTCGTGCCGTAGAAATCCCGCAGGACGCAGAACGCGAAATTCGCGCCCACTTCCCGGACATTCTCCAGCCAGCCAACGATGGTAACGGACTTGCCCACGTCGGAAAGACGCAGCTCGCCGCAGTTATGGGTTCTGGATTGCATCATGGATGAAAACCTCTCTTATATCTGGTGTTTCCTGTTTTAACCTGCCTATTATCCCACATACGACCGGAAAAGTCAATGTTTCCGGACAAGGAATTTACGCGCTGAGAAACGAAAAAGCGGCATCCCTTCATGCGTTGGGATACCGCTTTCGGACTTATTGGGCTTCTTCCGCCGCGACGGCCTCCAGCCATTTTTCCAGATACACCTTCTGCACCACGGCCGCCGTGCAGCTGTAGAGCAGCCGCTTTTCATCGGAGGAATCCTCATCGGAGGACTCGATGGTCTCCCTTATCTCAAACTGGAACAGCAGAAGATTTTCCAGCTCCCGGCAGAAATAATTATACGCTTTTTCCAGGGGATAGGTGCGCTGCTGCAATTGCAGGAAGCAGGCCAGCGCGTCCAGAGACAGGACATTCTTTGCCACGGCGATGAAGAACAGATACGCCACCTGATCCCGGCTGTACTGCTTCTTCACCGGGCTGGACAGCAGCCCCCGCTTGACGTAGTTGCTGATCATGGACGCCGTGAGGGGCGTTTCCAGAATGGGGGACAGGTAGCGGCAGACATACTTGGTGGCCTGTTCCAGATACAGACCCACGTCGGGAATTTCCTGATAACGGGGCAGACGGAAGCCCTGAACGGACTGGCCAATTTGCTGTTTAAGTTCCTGTTTCATCCACATCACCAAGGGATATTATACCGTAAGGGTAAGAAAAAGTCAATCTCAAAATCTTATCTTAAGATTCTCTTGACATCTTCATGGGTTATTGATACAATAGAATCGGTTATTAAAAAACCGATGATTAGTAATCGAGGGATCAGTATGAAATACAAAATTGTAGCGGATTCTGCCTGCAACATCGTCTCCGGGGAGGACGGCACGTTTGCATCCGTTCCCATGAAGATCGTGGCGGAGAGGGAATATGTGGACGATGCCAACCTGGACGTGGCGCAGATGGTGGAGGATCTGAAGCAATATAAGGGAAAGTCCGGCTCCTCCTGCCCTAACGTTGGGGAGTGGCTGGAAGCCTTCGGCGATGCGGAGGAGGTGTTCGGCATCACCATTTCCAAGCACCTGTCGGGCAGCTTCAACGCGGCGAGGCACGCCGCCGATACGTACATGTCCGAGCATCCGGCGAGGAAGGCGTTCATCTTCGATTCTCTGGCCACGGGGCCGGAAATGATGATGCTGGCGGAGAAGATCCGTCAGTGCGAGGACGCGGGGGACGATTTCGAGACAACCAAGGAAAAGGTGCTGGATTACCACAACCATCTGCACACCCTGTTCTGCCTGGAGTCCATGAACAACCTGGCAAGAAACGGTCGGGTGAACATTGCCGTGGCGAAGATCGCCGGGATGCTGGGCATTCGGGTGGCGGGAGAGGCCAAGGGCGGTCAGGTCGCCCCGGTGCATAAGCCCAGAGGACTGCGAAAAACCACCCAGATGCTGGTGGATATGGTAAAGGAGCGGGGCTTCCGGGACGGCGGATATATCCGCGTCGCCCACTGCTTCGCCGAGGAAGCGGCGGCGGATTTCCGGGAAGCGCTGCTGGCCGAGTTCCCCAATGCCCGCTTTATGCTGGAGCCGACGACGGCTCTGTGCAGCTACTATGCGGAGGTGGGCGGCCTGATCATCGGCTTTGAAGGCGCATTCAATACCCACAACGACAACCGACTCTTTTGACCCCGATATCTTGACCGGCGCGGCAATTTTGCCGCGCCGGCATTTTGCGCTTTCCCGGTGGTGGAAAAATACCTTGGGATGTGCTATAATAGGGCGCAGTTATGATTTTGGAGGTAACGTATGCTGCCGGAAGCCTTTTTGGAGCGCATGAAGCGCCAGCTGGGAGACGAATTTGAAAGCTACCTTGACAGCCTGAACCGCCCCCGGGCGGTGGCGCTGCGGTTCAATCCCCTGAAGGGGGAAATTCCGCCGCTGCCCTTCGTGGGACAGCCGGTGCCGTGGGAACCGATGGGGTACTATTACGACCCGGCTGCCCGACCCGGCCTGCACGTTTTCCATGAGGCGGGGGTCTATTACCTTCAGGAAGCCAGCGCCATGGCGCCGGTGGCGCTGCTGGGCCCGAAGCCGGGGGAGCGGGTCTGCGACCTGTGCGCCGCACCCGGCGGCAAGACCACCCAGATCGCCGGACGGATGAGGGGGCAGGGCCTTTTGCTCTGCAATGAGATCAATCCAAAGCGGGCGAAAATTCTCTCCCGGAACATCGAGCGCATGGCCGTTGCCAACGCCCTGGTGACCAACGAGCATCCGGCCACCCTGGCGCAGCGGTTTGCCGGTTTCTTCGACCGGGTGCTGGTGGATGCGCCCTGCTCCGGGGAGGGAATGTTCCGGAAGGAGGAGACCGCCGTCACGGATTGGAGCCAGGAGACCGTGGAGATGTGCGCCCGGCGGCAGGAGGAAATCCTGAATTCTGCCGCAGCGCTGGTTCGCCCCGGCGGACGGCTGGTGTATTCCACATGTACCTTCTCCCCGGAGGAGGACGAGCAGGCAGTGGCGCGGTTTTTGGCAAACCATCCCGAATTTGTCCCGGAAACCGTGGACGCGCCCTGGTTCGCGGCCGGGGAAAACGGGAGCTTCCGTCTGTGGCCCCATAAGCTGCTGGGGGAGGGACATTTTGCCGCCGTACTGCGTAAGATGGAAGGCAGCGAAGAAAGCGCTGCCATCCCTGCCGGAGAAAAACTCCCCAAGACCTGGCAGCCCTTTGCGGAGGCCTTACATATCCGCCTGCCCGAGGGAAAGGCGGTCACGTTCGGAGATACCCTGTACTGGGCGCCGCCCGACATGCCGGACATCCGGAAGCTGAAAGTCCTCCGCCCCGGCCTGGAGCTGGGGACGGTGAAAAAAGATCGCTTCGAGCCTGCCCACGCTCTGGCGCTTTGGCTGAAGGGGTGTGAAACCCAACAGGATTACCCGGCGGACGCTCCGGAGATAAGCGCTTATCTCCGGGGGGACGTGGTGCCGTCGAAGCAAAAGGGCTGGTGTCTTGTCTCGGCGGAGGGCTACTCCATTGGCTGGGGCAAGGGAGACGGCCGGGTGCTGAAAAATCATTATCCGAAGGGATTGCGGCGGTAATGGAGGGAGTTTCACAGAGAAAAACTTCTGAAAATTCCCTCCCGGCAATGGTACTTTACAAGATTCGCTTTGTATGGTACAATATTCTAGCCTAAATGCGACGATTGACGAATCCAATCACAAGGAGAGGATATTCCTTGGCAAGATATGAAATCAACGGCGGTCATCCCCTGAACGGTACCGTCACGATCAGCGGCGCGAAGAACGCGGCCGTGGCGATCCTGCCCGCCGCCCTGCTGGTCAGCGGCAAGTGCCGGATCGAGAATGTTCCCAATATTTCCGATGTCCGGATTCTGCTGAGTATCCTCGACGGAATGGGCGCGAAGCTTGCTTCCCCGGAGCCCGGCGTGGTGGAGATCGACTGCACGGACATTCAGTGCAGCGAGCCGGATCAGCAGCTTGTCCGCAGAATGCGCGCCAGCTATTATCTGATGGGCGCGCTGCTGGGGCGGTTCGGCAGAGCCCATGTGGCGCTGCCCGGCGGCTGCAATTTCGCCTCCCGCCCTATTGACCAGCACATCAAGGGCTTCCTGGCGCTGGGCGCGGACGTGGACGAGACGGAGGAGTATGTCGCCCTGACCCCCGGTCAGGAGGGACTCCACGGCGGTCGGATCAGTCTGGATATGGCGTCCGTGGGCGCGACCGTCAACATCATGCTGGCGGCGACCCTGCTGCCCGGTCAGACCATCATCGAAAACGCGGCGAAGGAACCCCACATCGTGGATTTGGCCAACTTCCTGAACACCATGGGCGCGCGGATCACCGGCGCAGGCACGGACACCGTGAAAATCCGGGGCGTCAACGCCCTGCGGGGCGGTACCTACGCCATCATTCCCGACCAGATCGAGGCAGGAACCTACTTAGCCGCGGTCACGGCGGTGGGCGGCAACGTGCTGGTGCAGAACGTGATTCCCAAGCACATGGAGTGCATCACCAGCAAGCTTCAGGAAATGGGCGCGAAGATCATCAATTATGACGATTCCATCCGCATCATGCGCACGGGAAAGCTGCGGCAGACCACGGTCAAGACCCGCCCCTATCCCGGCTTCCCAACGGATATGCAGGCGCAGGTCTGCGTGTGCATGGCGCTGGCGGGAGGAACCAGCCGCCTGACGGAAAGCGTCTATGAGACCCGGTTCTTCGGCTACTGCACCGAGCTGGAAAGCATGGGCGCCAGCATCCGCATCAGCGGAAAGACGGCGACGGTCTCCGGCGTCGATCACCTTACGGGCAGCACCGTTTTTGCCCACGATCTGCGGGCGGGCGCGGCGCTGGTCATTGCGGGTCTGGCGGCCAGAGGCACCACCTTTGTGGAGCATATCCATTTCATTGAGCGGGGCTACGAGAACCTGGTGGAGAAGCTCCGGGCGCTGGGCGCGGATATCTGCCGGGTGGAGGATGAATCTTAAGCGTTCTTTGGGCGGCTCTGAGCCTGTTCAGAGCCGCTTTTTGACAAGTTTCTCATGGCGGATTTGGTATGATGAAGTCGATACGAAACCAGAGAAAGGAAGCACATATGATGAAGCGATTTGTTTTACACATTCTGGCGGCCTTCTTGCTGCTGACGCTCCTTGCCCCCCGGGGCTTTGCCACGGAAGCGGATACGCCTACGGAGAGCTGCGGCGACGGGCTTACCTGGTCGCTGGAGGGCAATACCCTGACAATTTCCGGCAGCGGCGCCATGAAGGACTTTGAAGGCGGCGCGCCCTGGTCGGGCAGCGCAGACCGGATCCACACCGTCGTCCTCACCGGCGGCGTGACCACCGTAGGCGCGGGGGCGTTTACCGGCTACGAAAATCTCACGGCGGTGGATTTCGGCAGCTCCCTGAAGGAGATCGGCGAAAGTGCCTTCCAGGGCTGCGAAGGGTTGACGAAAATCTCCCTCCCCGCCTCCTTCCGCCGGTTCGGTGCAAGCTCCTTTGAGGGCTGCACCAACCTGACGGAGGTCTATTGCAGCGGCGGTATGCCCTCCTTCAACGCCAACTGCCTGTGGAACGGCAATACCATCACCATCTACTGCCCGGTGAACAACATCTGGCCGAGCGAGTACGTGGAGGAGCTGGAAACCAATTTCCACGGCCGCCTGCAGGTGCTGACCGCCAACGGCTCCGACCCCTATCATTTTGAAAACGAAGTCCAGGTAACCTCCCGGCCGACGGAGACGACGGCGCCGCCCACTACCCAGCCTGCGACCGAGCCGCCCACCGTCCCCACCACCCAGCCCCCCACGGTTCCCGAAACAACCCAGGCGCCGGAGACCCTGCCCACCCAGGAGACGGTGCCTCCGACGCTGCCCCAGGAACCGAAGGACAGCTCTCCCGTTATGGGCATCCTCATCGGCGTTCTCATCGTTTCCGGCACGCTGAGCCTGCTGCTCATCGGTCTGCTGATTTACAGAAGAAAACGGGACGAAGACTACGACGATTGAGCGTCCACGTCTGAGCATGGGAACAATCCGTTAAAACATATTTAACAACTTCCGGAAAAATCACTCATTTTTTGATTTTTCCGGAAGTTTTTTTGGGCGTTACGGAAAAATTAAAAAAGTGGTTGTAAGTTTGGTCAAAATGATGTAAAATAATAAAATCCAATAGAATGCAAACTTGTATGAATAGCTCTTTTTTGGAGGAATTTTTTATGGAAAAACCCATTGTTCTTGTTATCATGGACGGTGTCGGCAAGGGTGACGGCGGCAGCGGCGACGCGGTTGCCGTCGCTAAGACCCCCACGTTGGATCGTCTGCTTGCCACCTGCCCCCATACTTATCTGAAAGCCCACGGCACCGCCGTCGGTCTGCCCACGGACGACGATATGGGCAACTCCGAGGTCGGCCACAACGCGCTGGGCTGCGGCCAGATCTACTCCCAGGGCGCGAAGCTTGTCGGTGAGTCCATCGAAAACGGCACGCTGTATGCCTCCGAGACCTGGAAAGACCTGATCGCCAACGCCGTTTCCGGCAAGGCGCTGCATTTCCTGGGGCTGCTGTCCGACGGCAATGTCCATTCCAACATCCATCACCTCATCGCCATGCTGCGGGAAGCCCATGCCGAGGGCGTGAAGAAGGCCTACTGCCACATCCTTCTGGACGGCCGTGACGTACCTGCCACTTCCGCGCTGGACTATGTGGACATGCTGGAGAAGGTGCTTGCCGAGCTGAACACCGAGGGCTGCGACTATGCCATCGCCTCCGGCGGCGGCCGCATGCAGATCACCATGGATCGCTACGAGGCCAACTGGCCGATGGTGGAGCAGGGCTGGCGTACCCACGTCCAGGCGATCGGCAGAAGATTCCCCTCCGCCAAGGCGGCCATCGAGACCTACCGCGCCGAGACCGGCTGCATCGACCAGGATCTGCCCGCCTTTGTGATCGAGCGCAGCGGCGAGCCTGTGGCGAAGATCGCCAACGGCGACAGCGTCATCCTCTTCAACTTCCGGGGCGACCGGGCGC
>ERZ773258.1353-NODE-1353-length-20130-cov-3.757460_pt1 | contig 20130 bp, 7 predicted proteins | sample MGYA00511962_ERZ773258 | MGnify/ENA primary metagenome ERZ773258 (study PRJEB29015, sample SAMEA2737755) | human gut metagenome | biome: human gut; feature: human-associated habitat; material: faeces | place: China | collected 2012 ... | reverse complement strand
GCCGCTCCCGGTGGTTCCGCCGGGATTCTGCCAGGAGAGTACGGGATAGCCGCTGTTGATCTTCTTCGTGTCCGCCGTAAAGGCGCTGCCCAGGGCGTCCACAAAGGCGGCCGACTTCATCTCATCGGCGGTCTTCTCCACCACCTGATCGCTGGTGATGTTGTACACGCCCACATCGGCAGTGCCGGTCAGCCAGTAGCAGTTCTCATAGGTGCTCCCGCCGTTGTCGGACGCGATGGCGGCGGTGGTGCCTGCGCCGGTGATCTTGCCTGCATTGTAGCAGTTGACCACTTCGATCTCGCAGGATCCGGCGATGCCGCCATAGGCGTTGTGAGTATTGCTGATATCCCCCGCATTGTAGCAGTTCCGGATGACGCCGCCGTTCCAGGCCGCGCCGACAATGCCGCCGGTGCCCTTGGCGTCTGTTCCGCTGACGTCGGCGAAATTGGCGCAGCCCTCGATGACGGCGCCGTCGCTGGTCTTGCCGATCTTGCCCACAATGCCGCCCACGGAGCGGTTGGCCTTAACCGAACCATACACCGCCAGATCACATACGCCGGCGCCGGTGGGACGCAGATCGTCGTCGTCATAGTCGTGCACACCCAGGCGGCCGATGAACCCTACCGATGCGCCGTCGCCATAGTTCGCAGAGCAATGGCGGTCGCACTGGATGGTGACGCTGTGCCCCTGACCGTCCAGGAAGCCGCAGAAAGAAGATCCAAGCTTGCTGGACGTGTCCTCATCGTACATCAGATACTGACCGCCGATGGGCATATAGTTACCAGCGCTCATATCAAAATTCGAACCAAGGGCAATGGTCTTTCCGTTGAAGTCCTCAATGCCATAGCTATAGCTATTTGTGCTCTGATTATTCCCGCCGGTCGTACCGGAGCTGCTATTCACATAGCTGCTGCCGTTCCACTGTTCAGCGGTAAACACCTCGCTTCCGGTGTAGACTTTGCAGTTCCTGTTAACCAACCCGTTGACAAGGGCAGCCACGCCAGCCAGCTCTGCAGCAGTATGAATGGTATAGGTGTTCTGGTCTTCATTGTCCAAATACCAGCTTACATCTACAGAAGTGCCGTCCCAATTGGCAGAGGTCAAATCCATTCCAGAAGTATCCGGCTTTGTGGGCTCGACAGGTCCGACAGGCCCACCGGAGCCGCCCGCTTCAACAAGCACAATGCTTACAATCGCTTTGGGCATGGAATCCACGATCTTGGTGCAGTTTTTCAGCTCAGCCTCGGACTGTCCAAATACAAACCGGTAGGTGTTGAGCGTATCGCAGACCATGGAGCCGTACTCGCTGGCAGAGGTCGCAAAGTTGGTCTTGATGGTAAGCATTGGCTCAATGGCCTTCCTAGAGGTCGCGTTTTTGCCGTTGGTCAAGATATCATCATAGGCATAACGGCCGGTAGCCACAAGGTCGGCGTAGGTGTAGGTCTGGGCAAAGCCGTCGGAGGCGGTCACAACAACGCTGTCACCGCTGTCAAAGCTGAGCCCTGCGGCAGCAAGAACCTGATTCAGAGTAACATAAGTCTCTGCCCGGCCGATGAAGGGGGTAGTCTCAGTGGACCACCCGGTATAATCCAAAGGAGAATTGTTCTTGCCCAGTTCCACCATCTCGGCACGAGAGAGGGTCTTCTTCAGAGAGGCTGCATCCCCAGTCTTCTGGAACACGCGCAGGTCGGCGTAGGTCTCGGTCAACGCGATGCTCACGTCACCGGCGGGCATTGTGAAGGTGTATTCGCCATACCATTTGGCACCTTCAAAGGTCTTCTCGTTTGCCCCGGTAACGGACAGCTTCTCCGTGCCATTCATAGCGGAAATGCCCTCAAAGGACGTTGTCACCGCATTCTGGTTCTTTTCTACCTTGATGGTCACAGTGGCGCCTTCCTTGACCGCGCCCTCGTTGTAGTGAGTGCAGTCAACACTCACGCCCCAGATGGCATCCAGCCCGGAGGGCAGGGTCAGGCGGTAGCTCGCAGCACCGTCAGCGACAGCGTTTTCCAAAATGACGCTGATCATAACGGAACGGGCGGGCATGGTAAAGGAGTAAGTACCGCCGGCCTCAGAGACCGGAACCTCAGCGCCGGAGGCGTCGGTGAGCTTGACGCTCTTGATGATCTTGCCACTCTCCAGATCGGTAACAGTAAAGGAAACCTTAACGTTTTCCATCGCTGTAGGCTCCACATTTACCTTTGCAGCGCCACCGGCAATACTGGTGGACACCACGTAGCTTTCCGGGGCGGGAGCAGCGGATCCATCCTGCCAGTAGAGGATGGGATAGCCGTCTTCGACAGCCTTGAAGCTTGCGCCCAGCTTCTCAAGAACTTCTTGGCCTTTGAGCTCAGTCTCGGTGCACTTGGTCACATACTGGGTGTCATAGGCCAGGGGGTTTGCCTTGAACACATCGCTCCAGAACTTGTAGGACTCGTGCTCCGGATTCTGGATCGCCATGGTGTTCTCCAGATAGAAGCAGTTCTCATACTGCATGGAGTTCTCTCCAGTGGCGCTGTTGCCACCAGAAATGTTGCCGGTCATGTAGATGAACTTGGAGCCGGCGGTCATATTGGAGGTGTTAAGTTCAATGGTACCGATGTTGTAGCAGTTGGTAATGGCGGTGCCGGCCGCATGATCCTGCTCGCTGCCCGCAATGCCGCCCACGGCACGGATATGGCCGTCGGACCAGTGCTGATCGTAAAGCTTGCCCTGGTTATAGCAGTTGGAAATGGTGCCGCCTTCCAGCTTGCCGGCAATGCCGCCCAGATAGACCTTACCAAAGCTTATGCCGGTCAGGTTGCCGGCATTGTAGCAGGCGTTGATGGTAACATTGCCAAAGCTGCCGCCGATGATGCCACTCACATACTGGTAGCCGGTGATATTGCCCGAGTTGGAGCACTCCTTGATCGTGGCGCTGTAGTTGGATTCCACGCGGCCGATGATACCAGCGATGCGGCCGGTGCTCTTTTCGGAGGAGGCAGCGCTGGTACGGATCTCAGCCTTGTTATGACAGCCGCTGATCGTGATATTCCCGACCGCATCTCCAACGACACCGCCTACACAGTTACCGGACGCGGTAACCGCTACGTTGTTGGTCACGTTGGTGATGGCGCCGCTGGCAACAGCGGCCACGCCGGCAGTGAAATAGTTGCCGGTCACTGTGCCGGAAACAGTCAGATCCTTGATGGTCCCGGTGGAACAGGCAAACAGAGCCACGCCTCCCACGTCGGAAGCGGCCTTCAGGCCGGTGATGGCCTTTCCGTTGCCATCGAAGGTGCCCTCAAAGGCCTTCTCAACGGTAACGCTTCCCATACCGTCTGCGATTACTTTAAGAACACCAATGGGGAACCAGTTGGATATGCCGGACAGGTCGATGTCGTTGGCCAGCTTCACCGTCTTTCCGCTGAAGCTGTCCTGCTCATAGCTGCTGTGAGTACCGTTGACGATCTGAGCCAGTTCGGCCAGCTCCTCCGCCGTCTTAATAGTCAGCTCGGTTTCGGAAACGGAGTACCAGCTTTCGGGAGCTACCGACGTCTCCTTACCGGTCAGGACGGGATAGCCATCATTGACTGCGGGAGTGCCATCCGCTTTCCAGGCGGCAGGTTCGGAGCTGCCATTGAGCAGAGCTACGAATTCAGCTGTCTTCATCTCTTCAGCAGTCTTGGAGGTGGCTAAATCCGTCAGGTTGCTGCCCTGAGCTGCGGAATCGGCACGGTAGTACAGTCCGGACACAGAGCACTGGCTGCGGAAGTAACCGACGCCGTATGCCTGGTTGCTGTCTCCACTGTTAGTGACAGCGCCAACGCTGTAGCAGTTCTGAACGGCGGCTGTTGTTGCATACGCATAACCAAGAACGCCGCCGGCATAACCCCCACTCTTCGCGCTGCTGACTGCTCCCGTATTGTAGCAGTCCACCACACTGCCTTCAGCCTTAACAAAACCGACAACACCGCCCGCGTGAGGACCTGTGGTGGTAACTGCACCCGTGTTATAGCAGCTTTCCACACGGCCTGCTGCCTTCAGACTGCCGACCACACCACCAATGGCTTTTGCAGACGATGTGGTTGACCCAGCGCTTGTACTTTTGGTGGTCACCTTCCCCTCATTGACGCAGTTGATAACCACGCCGCCAGCCGTGACGGCGCCTACTACACCGCCGGCCTCGTAACTGTTGGTAACGATCTCCGCCTTGTTGACGCAGTTTTCCACACGGCCTGTTCCAGTGAGCTGACCCACGATGCCGGCGGTGCCTGAACCACCCTGAACACGGCCATCCACGGTCACATTCTTAATGGTGCCGCCGTTCACGATACCAAACAGGCCCGAGTTACCACTATAATTGTCGTCGCTCTCGTATTTCAGGGTAACCTTTTTGCCATCACCATCAAAGGTGCCGGTAAATGTGCTGATACCGGACCAGCTCACGCCGGACAGGTCAATGTCGTTGACCAGCTTGCCATCGATCTCAGAATTCCCCCGCTTGACCATAGCCGCGAACAGGCGCATATCGTCCGTAGTGGACAGCAGATAGGTCTCGCCGTCCCGCTGAATGGCGGGAACCACCTCCACGCTACCCTTGTCTATAGATACGGACACGCCATTGAGGGTATAGGCGAAGGTCAGGGTCTTTCCGCTGTCCTCCGCAGTAAGTGCAGAAGCCAGATTTACGGTCAAATTGCTGTCCTCACTCATCTTAATATTCGTGAGGGTGGTGCCGTTGCTGAATTCAATATTTGCAGTGACTTTACTGAAATCAATGCTGTCTCCCACACCATAAAGGAGGCTCGAGGGGACAGAATTCAGGACGACAAATTTAACAGGCGTGTTGGGCGCAACCGTAATCTCCCCGGAAACGGAACAGCTCTTGCCGCCATGGTTCATTGTGACGGTAATGGTCTTACCGTTGTCAGCCTGGGTGAACTTGTAATCCGCGGCCAAAGCAACACTGCCCATACTCACAACAGCGCCAGTCACGTTCTCACCGGTGCTGTCGGAGTAGGAAGCACGGAACACGAGATCGCCCATATCAAAGCTCTGGCCTTCCACGTAGGTGGTTCGGAACGCGCCGGTGGAAGTGATCTCAGTCACGGTGGCGCTATCCGCACCCTTCTGCCAGCGCAGAACGGGATAGCCATTGTTCAGCTTCACTGCTCCATCATCCGCCACAAAGGCGCGGCCGGTCCCGCACAGTCTTGCGGCAAAATCACTGGCCAGCATGATGTCAGTACCAGACTGAACGGTGTACACCAGGCAATCCTTATATTCCTTCGTCTGGAGGTTGGTGTAGTCCTCGCAGTCGTCAGAGGTCGCCTTATCCCATGCCTTGTAAACGTTGATCTCAGAGGTATAGCAGTTTACCAGATTGCTTTCCACCGTACCGTTGTTATATCCGTCGTAGCCGGTACCGCAGATGGCGCCCACAGAAGTCGCAAAGGTGGCGGCGCCACCATAATAGCCGGTGCCGATGTTATAGCAGTTGATGATCTTGGCGGGAGACATCAAATCCGACACGATACCGGCCAAATGGGCGGCTTTGTTGCCGGCAGTGCCATCAGCGTATATAGCATAGTCCCCGCTGTTCCAGCAGTTGGTGATGTCGCTGTAGGTCATTGCAGTGATGCCGCCCACATAGGTGCTGCCGGAGCTGTGACCGATCACACGCCCCGTGTTGTAGCAGGCGTCGATGGGAGCGGATTTGCTGAAGTTCAGCCCGACAATGCCGCCGCTGTACTGGTAGGCGTCAACACCGCCTTCATTGCCGCAGCGGGCAATTGTTACTTTGTCATCCGCGCTGTCGATCAGGCCGATGATACCGCCCGCGCGGCCGCCCTTGTTGGAATTGGCGCAGGTCACGGCCCCCTTGTTTACGCAGTCCGTCACCGTGGATCCAGTCATGACATTACCAACGATGCCGCCGGCCGCGCCCAGCCGGGATGCCCCGTCCTCTTTGTTGCCGTTGGGCGTCGTTCCGCCGTCTGTGAAGACCACCGCGTTGTTCACGCAGTCTGTGATCGTACCTCCGGCCAGGTGGGCCGCCACGCCGCCGGCCACAGCCTTCGCTGTGATGCAGCCGGAGACTGTCACGTTCTTGACTGTACCGCTCACCACGCCGAACAGTCCCTGGACGGTATCGGTGTTACCCGCGGTGGCGTCTTTCGTCCCGGTGTAGACGCCGCTCACGGTATAGCCCTGGCCGTCGAAGGTGCCGGCGAAGGCGTTCGCCGTGGTGGCGTTGGTATTGCTGGTTGCCGTGCCGCTTCCGATGGGCGTCCAGACGGGCGCATCCGCCTTCAGCACATACTGCGTGGTCTTTATCGCATAGCTTGTTTGGCCATACGTCACGTTCTCAACCGTATCATACAGGCCGTCCGCAGCCAGCGCGATGTTGTTTGCCAGCTTCACCGTCTTCCCGCTGAAGTTGTCCTGCGCGATGGTCTCGTGAGTGCCGTTGACGATCTGAGCGAACTCAAGCAACTCAGCGGCGGTGGAGATGGTGTACTTGCCGTCCGTGTTATCGGAGTACCAGTGAGACTCCACATACCCGGTACCGCCCTGCCACTTCAGAACGGGGTAGCCGTTGTTCAGCTTGCCAGTGGAGTCCAGATTGAAGGCATCGGGGTTGATCTTGCCCAGGAAGGCGTTGGACTTGATCTCGTCCGCGGTCACGGCGGTGCCCTTCAGCACGGAAGCGTTGCTGCCGGACTGAGCCACATAGTAGCAGTTGGTCACCGCGCCATTGCCGCAGTCGCCCACGATGGTGCCCAGACTGCCGCTGGTGCTGCCGTTGATCACGCCGGTGCTGTAGCAGTTCTCGATCTTGGCGCCGGTCGCAGCGCTGTAGCTCGCCAGATCGCCCGCAATGCCGCCGGAGTAGCACTGGTTGGAGGCGTTCTTGACGGTCACGCTGCCGGTGTTGTAGCAGTTGGTGATGTCGCTGTCGTACTGGCCGACGATACCGCCCACATGGGCCTTCTGAGTCCAGCCGAACAGATCGCCGGTGTTCAGGCAGGAGTCAACGGGAGAAGTCTTGGAGTAGTTCATACCGACGATACCGGCCACATACTGGTAACCGGCAATGTCGCCATGGTTCGCGTTCTTCTCGATGGTGTAAGAAACGCTGTCGCTGTCGATCAGGCCGATGATACCGCCCACACGGCCGCCATAGTTGGAGTTGGCGCAGGTGATATCGGCGTTGTTCACGCAGCCGGAGATCTTGCCGGTGCCGAAGACCAGACCGGCAATGCCGCCCACGGCTCCGCCTCTCTTCTGGCCGTTCTCCGTGCCGCCGTTGGGAGTGGTGCCGCCGTCACCGAAGACAACGGCGTTGTTGACGCAGTTTTCCACCGTGCCGCCGTTCAGGTAAGCGGCCACGCCGCCCAGCACGCAGGTGCCGGTGATGCAGCCGGAAACGGTGACGTTCTTCACGGTGCCGGTGACCACGCCGAACAGGCCCTTAACGCCCTCGGTGTTGGCCTGAGCGCCGTTCTTGGTACCGGTGTAAATGCCGCTGACAGTGTGTCCGCAGCCGTCAAAGGTACCCGCAAAGGCGTGGCCCACGGTCACGGTGTTGCCGTTGGCAGTGCCGTCGCCGATGGGAGTCCAGACCTCGGTGTTGGCGTCCACATAATACTGGGTGCAGGTCACGAAGTAGTTGGCCGTGCCGTAGACCACGTTCTTCACGGTCGTGTACTTGTTGTCCGCGTCCAGTGCGATGTTGTTGGCCAGCTTCACGGTCTTGCCCTCGAAGCTGTCCTGCGCGATGGTCTCGTGAGTGCCGTTGACGATCTGGGCGAACTCAAGCAGCTCAGCGGCGGTGGAGATGGTGTACTCAGTGGCGGAGCCGTCGCCGTACCATGTGGCGTTGGGATCCGCTTCCTCGCTCTTCAGGGCGAAGGTTTTGGTATCCGCGTCGAAGACGTACCCGTAGGTCTCGCCGTCGGAGACGATGGTGTGATTCTCACCGGTCAGGAAGAAGTACAGGTTGGTGTCAGTACCCGCCACCCAGTTCATGGTGGTGTAGGTGGGAGAGACCTGCTCGCCCTGCCCCTTGTCCTTGTTCTCCTGGAAGTAGCAGTAATGGTGGTGAGGACCGGTGTAATAGGCCTTGCCGTCCACGGTCACGGCGTGGTTCCCGGACGTACCGTTGGTGGCGACCGCGGCCATGTACAGGGTCTCACTGCCGTTGGTGATGGGAAGGGTAATGGGAATGGGGCTGACGCCCATCTCGGTCACGCCCGCGCTGCTCCAGGAGCTGACGGCATTCTTGTCAACAAACACGCGCACGGAGCCGCCCGTGATGGTCACCGCGCCGGTCTCGCCGGCAGTCGCGCCGTTGCCGAGGCCGATGCCGCCGCCAAAGTCGATGTTCATGTTGACGGTGCCACCGGTGATATAGACGTTGCCGGTGTGACTCAGCGTGGAGTTTGCGCCCGAACCGATGATCGCGCCTCTGGCGTTGGATTGCAGGTTCAGCACACCGCCGTTGATGACGATGTCGCCGGGCTTGCCGCTGGCAACATTGGCGCCGGTGCCGATGACAGCGCCCATCTTGCTGCCCTTGGCGAAGATATTGCCGCCGTTGAAGACGATCTTGCCGTTCAGCTCATAGCCGTTGCCGCCAACATCGGACCATGCGCCGGTCTTGTACAGGTACAGTGTGCCGCCGTCCCCGTCCTCGTCAATGGTCAGCTCCGCGTCAGGGCCAACGTGGATGATCGCCCCGCCGCCGCACTCCAGATCGTTCACACCGGCCAGCTTCAGGGTGTTGCCCGCGCCGGTCACATGAATAATGTTGAAGTAACTTGTGTCGGTGTAAACCTCGCTGTAGTTCACACCCTTGACGATGTACAGGTTCTCGATGGTCAGGTTGATGCCGGCCACCGTGCCGTAAATGCTCAAGCCCTGGAACGCGGTGTCGGTGTCCGTCAGGTCGTAAACGCCGTCCTCGTAGTCGGGGCCGGTCAGGGTCACAGCGTCGGTGGTGTTGATCAGGATCGCGCCGGCCGCGGTCTTGTCAACGGTGTACTCGCCCCCTTGGGAGATGGTGTACAGGCCGTCCACAAAAACATCAGCCGATATTTTTGTTGGCCCTTCTTCCGGCTCCGCATCCTCTTCTGACAGTCCCGCCGGCTCTTCTGCATCCGGCAGAGCTTCAAACACAGCCGTCAGCACAACATTGTCCTCAGGCATCTGGAAGGTATAGCTCTCTTCCCCTGCGGGGCTGAGCTCCACCTCTGCCGCCTCTCCCTCCGTGGTACAGGAAAGGCTTCCCTCCTTGAGGGTAAAGCCCTCAAGGGAGGTCACTGTAACAGTGACCTGTGCACCGGGCTCCACCGGCTCTGCGGGCTCCGCCGTTACCGTACCGCCGGAAATCTCCGTGTCTATGGCAACCGCGTATGTGCCGGTATCCGGCACCTCTTCCGTTCCATCTCCCTCTTCCGCCGCCGCCGGGACAACCAGCATGGACAGCAGCATGGCAATTACCAGAAGCATGGAAAGCCATTTTTTGCTCTTATCGGTCATAAATCCTTCTCCGTTCTTTCAATCAATCTCTTTTCCCCAGTGGTCTTCTGTGGCTATGTATCCATCACCTCCGCCCGGCTTGCTCCGTATGGCTCTCCTTTCCAAGCATGGGAGGCGCGGCCGTTTCCCGCCGCGCCCCGGTCCGCCGCCATGGCGCTGTGCGCTTTAGGCGGACGGACTTCGGAGCAATCTTTCATAAAGATATCTATATCACCCCCGGCTCCGCCCGCGCGGGCCGCCGGAGATCAGCCGCCGAAGTTCAGCAGGATCTGGGCCACCTGGCTGCGGGTGGCGGTATCCTGGGGCGCCAGCAGCCCGGCCCCGGTGCCGTTGATGAGCTTCGCGCCCACCGCCCAGGCCATGCCGTCCTCCGCCCAGCCGGCGACCTTTCCGCCGTCCGGGAAAGCGGACAGGCCGCCCTGTGCGGAGACGTCCCGCCCTGCCGTTCCGGCGTACCGCCAGAGCATGGCGGCAATCTGCTCCCGGGTGATGGTGCCGCCCGGCTCGAAGGTATCGCTGGACGTGCCGGTAACCACCCCCTGCTCATAGGCCCAGACCACGGCGGGGTCGGTGGTATCCACAAAGGGCCCCTTCCCGCTCACCGCCGGGGAGCCGGACAGCCGGTAGAGGGCCTGGGCCAGCATGAGCCGGGTCATGGGCGCGTTGGGGGAGAAGGTGTCCGCCCCGGTGAGGTCGAAGAGCCCGGCCTCCATGACGTAGGCCACGGCGGGGGCGTACCAGGCGTCCGCCGCCACGTCGGACCAGCCGGAGGACTGGGCCGGAGGTTCCTGGGCCGCCTCCGCCTGCCACTTCAGAATGGGATACCCGCCGTTGATCCCCGCCGTGTCGGCGGTGAAGGCGTCCCCCAGTCTGGCGGGGAAGCCCTCCGCCTTCATCCCGGCGGCGGTCAGCTCGGTCACCGTGCCGTCGTTGGCGCCGTAATATCCGCCCCCGGCCGCCGAGCCGGACAGCCAGTAGCAGTTGTCCACATCGGTCCCGCCGCCGTTGTTGGTGCCGATTCCCATGGCGTAGCTGTCACGGGCGGCGGTGACGGTCCCGACGCTGTAGCAGTTCTCAATGACGACCTCGTTGCTCCCCGAGATGCCGCCCGTGGGGCAGGTATAGGTGCTGGAGACGGCGCCCGCGTTATAGCAATTCCGGATGACACCGCTGTTCCAGCCCGCCCCGGCGATGCCGCCGCAGCCCTTGGCGTCTGTGTTGTTTACCGAGGCGAAGTTGGCGCAGTTTTCAATGGTCACGCCGTTCACGCTCTTGCCGATCTTGCCCACGATGCCGCCCACGCTCCGGTTGCCCCGGATGTAGCCGGTCACCGCCAGGTTATACACCCCGGCGGTCTCGGGGCGGAGAGAGACGTCGTCGTTGTCGTGGACCCCCAGCCGGCCGATGAGGCCCACCGACTGCCCGTCCCCGTAGTTGCCGGTGGAGCAGTGGCGCTCACAGAAGATGTTGTACACGGTATGCCCCTGGCCGTCCAGCGTCCCGCAGAAGGACGAGCTGAGCTTGGTGGAGGCGTTGTTCTTCTCCATCAGGTACTGCCCCCCGATGGGCATATAGTTGGGGCCCGACCACAGCCCCGTGGCCGCATCCTGCCGCCCGCCCATATCCAGATCGGCGGTGAGATAGACGGTCTTCCCGTTGAAGTCGTCCCCACCGTAGTGGTAGGTCCCGGTGGACAGGTTGTTCCCACCCGCGCCGGTGTCTATGCCGCTCCCCGCGGTGTGGTCCTGGATGCAGGACGCGTCGCCGGTGACGCGGGTGATCTCCGTATTATAGATGCCGTTGACAATGGCGGCCAGCCCCATAAGCTGCTCCGGCGTGGAGAGGTAGAACTCCGTGTCGCTCTCGTTATACCAGCTCACGTCGATGGTGGTCCCGTCCCAGGCGGCGGAGGCCGCACAGGCGGGGGCGCAGGGGAGCAGCGCCGCGGCCAGGGCGGCGCACACCAGCAGGGAAAAGGTTCGTTTGAAGCGCATAGTCGGTTCCTCCTGTGTTCTGTGTTTTTTGCGGCCGGCCCCCGGCCGCTTTCCGTCCGGAAAGCGCACAAAGGGGCGCCCCTTTGTGCGGAGAGGAGTCAGTGCGGGGAAAAGGGGAGTTTTGCCTGTTTATGTTGCAATTGCAACACAAAACCGCTGGATACCGGTTGCATTGGCAACACGGATGTCCAGCGGTTCCACTCATCATACGGATTTGTCGTTTTCGGGGTGGGCGGCAGCGGGACGGGCCGCCGGTGCTCTCTTTGCCTCATACGTGTTCACACCCTCTCTTCTGCAAATAAAAAATGCCGCATCCTTACAAAGCCGAAAGGATACGACAATACGAAGACCATATCAACCGCTCCTTTCCAACAGGAGGCACCGCCGTTTCCGGCAATACCCTGGGGCCCTGCGTCCCCGCAGAGCCGCGGTCTGTGCGCCATAGACGATCCCGTAGGCGGCACAAACTCGGAACAATTTTTAATTGTAACAAGCAGCTTCAATTTAAGCATTTCTGATACGACAAGTTTAGCGGATTTCCAGACGCTTGTCAAGCAAAAAAATGCCTTTCTGACAAAAATTGTGAAAAAGGCGAAACGCCGGCGGGGGCGGTTCCGCCCCGCGCCGGCGCTCATCGCTGCTCCAGCAGGCCGTATTTCACCTTGACCCGGTCCAGCTTCTCCAGCATGGGCTCGGCGCCGAACCAGAGGAAGAAGAAGGTGGCGCCGGCGTGGATGAGATCCATGGGAAAACCGGAGAGGCAGTAGGCCAGAAGAATGCTCCAGTTGAGGCCGCCGGCCCACAGAAGGGCGGAGACCGTATTCATGATGCCGCCGTAAAGGATCAGGGCGCAGAGCGCCCCGAACACACACAGGGAGAGGCGGAGCAGACCCTTGCGGAAGAGCACGCCCGCCAGAAAGCCGATGATACCCGCCGCGAACATCTGCCACGGGGTCCAGGGGCCCTGGGAGAACAGGATATTGGAGACCAGCATGGTCATGGCCCCCACCAGAAAGCCGGTCTCGCCGCCCAGGGCCACCCCGGCGATGATGGTGACGGCGAGCACGGGCTTGAACTGGGGCAGCATAAACAGGGCGGCCCGCCCCGCCACGGCGACGGCGCAGAGCACCGCGATGATCACCAGCTCCCGGGCCTGAGGCTTCCTGCCTTCAAAAACCAGAAAGAAGGGGGTCATGCACTCCAGCAGGACCAGCAGGGCGGTGAAGTAGTATTTCCGGCCGCCCAGAGCGTACACGCCCACAAACAGGGTCAGCGGGATGAGCAGCAGAATCATCACCGCCGCCGCAGCCGTCCGCTTTGACAGGGCGCGCCCCTCCCGGACTGGGACGGCGGGGGATGGGGCGCGGCGGCTCACCGCCAAGGCGAGGACGAACAGCGCGGCCAGGAGGGCAGCGCAGCGCAGCAGCGCACCTCCTCCCGCCGCCGTTATGCCATCCGCGCCGATGAGGGCGGTCAGATCGGCGGCGCCGGCGGCCTGGAGAAAGAGGATGACGGCCACCGTCCCGGCGATGGCAGCCGTCAGCCTGCGCCACCGGGGCAGCGGCGGCGGCTTGGCGGCGGCGCTGTGTGCCTCGGGCTCCGGCAGGGCTCCGCCGGGCTCGGATAGTACGGGGGCGGAGGGCGGCGTCCCCCCGCAGAAGAGGATGATGTCCTCGGCGGTGACCGCCTCGGGCAGAAGGTCCCGGGCCATCCGGTTGGCCGAGGTGGTGTAAAAGCTGTTGCCGGAGAAGAAAGCGCGCGGCGGGCCGCAGGCGGCCACATTTCCGTCGAAAAACAGGGCGCAGCGGTGGGCGTATCTGGCGCAGAACTCCACGTCGTGGCTGACCATCAGCACGGTGACGCCCCTGCGCAGGAGTACCTGAAGGATTTCGGCGAACGCCTGCTTGAATTCGGCGTCCAGCCCCTTGGTAGGCTCGTCCAGGAGCAGGATCTCCGGCTCCAGAAGGAGTACCTTGGCCAGCGCCGCCCGCTGCTGCTCGCCGCCGGACAGGTCGTAGGGGTGCCGGTCCAGCAGCTCCTCCAGGCGGCAGAGAGAGACGGCGCGGGCGGCTCGCGCCTCCCGCTGCCCGGCGGACAGCTCCCTGTCCCGGAGCAGCTCCAGCAGATCCTCCCGGACGGTCTTTTTTACAAACAGGGCCTGGGGATTCTGGGGCAGGACGCCCACGGTTCCCCCCAGCCGTATTTCCCCGCGATAGGGCCGCAAAAGCCCGGCCATCAGCTTCAGGCTGGTGGTCTTGCCGGCGCCGTTGCCCCCCAGCAGGGCCAGAAACTCCCCGCGGGCCACGGTAAGGCTCAGACCCTTTACGACGTCGGGGAGATCCTTTTCATACTTGAACCACGCCTCCTCAACGGTGACGGCCGCCTCCGCCGGACGGGCGGGAGGAGGCTCCTCCGGCAGCGGGGCGAGCGGGTGGTTCGCGGCGAAACCGGCCAGCCAGTCCCGGCCCTCCCGCACGGTGACGGGACAGGGCGCGGCGCTCTCCACCGCAGCCCAGACCCGCATGGCCGTGGGCATGGCGAGAAACATACCGTGCCCTGCGCCCTTCAGCGCGGGGCCCACCTCCCCGGGCGCGCCGGTGCACAGCAGCCTGCCCCCGTCCAGCACCGCCGCCCGGGAGGCCAGGGGGAAAGCGTCCTCCAGCCGGTGCTCCGTAAGGATGACGGTGGTGCCCAGTTCCCGGTTGATCCGCCCCAGGACGGCCAGAAAGTCGGAGGCCGCGATGGGATCCAGTTGGCTGGTGGGCTCGTCCAGAATCAGCACCGAGGGCTGCATGGCCATGACGGAGGCCAGATTGAGCAACTGCTTCTGCCCGCCGGACAGATCAGAGACATTTTTGTGAAACCAGGTCTGGATGCCGAAGAAAGAGGCCATCTCGGCCACGCGCCTGCGGATGACCGGCGTGTCGTATCCCAGGCTCTCCAGACCGAAAGCCAGCTCGTGCCATACCTTATCGGTGACCACCTGGTTCTCCGGGGACTGGAGCACAAAGCCGATTTTTTCGCTCTGGGACCGCTGGTCCAGTTGCTCCAGAGGCGCGCCCTCAAACAGGATCTCCCCCTGCCGGCTGCCGTGGGGGGTCAGGACGCTTTTCAGCTGCCGCAGGAGGGTGGATTTGCCGCAGCCCGAAGGACCGCACAGAACCAGAAACTCCCCGCGCCGGACCGTGAGGGTCACGCCGTCCAGCGCGGGGCGCTCCTGCTCAGGGTAAAAGAAGGTCAGATCCCGGACTGTAAACGTTTCCATCTCCGATCCTCCCTCACATTCAGAATCAATGGCGTCAGGCACAGCGCCAGATAGACCGGCGGAAAGCTGGCTGCCAGGGGTGTAAGCGCTCCGCCCCGGACGGTGGGATAGTACCGCCAGTCCAGTCCGCCCGCCAGAGCGCCGGAGAGGACAAACACGCCGCAGAAGGCCAGCCAGAGCAGGAGCGCTTTGTCGCGGCCGTCAAACCGGTAGATGGAAAAAGAGGTGCGCCCCGGCAGGCCATAGCCCCGGCTCTTCATGCTGTCCGCCGTCTCGATGGCGTTCTCCAGACTCCACGTCAGCAGGATGGACAGGATGGTCACGCCGCGGCGCAGGCGCTGAAGGACGCTCCCGCCGGACACATCCCGCCCCACGCAGCGCTGGGCCTCGCTGACGGCGCGGGCCTGCGCCGTAAAGCGGGGGACAAAGCGCAGTGTCATGCTCAGCACCAGCGAGAGGGAGGGAATCAGCCGGCCGAAGAGATAGACGAATTTGTCCGAGGTCATGACCGCCGTGTAGCAGGAGAACCAGAGAATGACGGCGATCAGCATGGCGGCGGCGGCCAGCCCGTAGAGTATGCTCTCCAGCGTCAGAGGATTGCCGGAGGGCAGATAGGCCAGAATGGTGGCCCCCTGGTGGTTGAAAGCAGGATTGACGACGGCTGTCAGCGCCATCAGGGGCAGCAGGTAAACCAGCGTAAGGCGGGCCGCCCTGCGGCCGTTAAGGCGGACGGCGTAGGCGAAGGACGTGCATAGAGAGATGCAGAGACAGACCGGGTGCATGAAGCACATGGAGAACCCCAGCACCAGGCCGAAATATAAGAAGTTGATCAGCGGATGGCAACTGGAAAAGGCATCCCGCATCAGGTTACACCCCTCTCCATACTCATAAAGATATCAGCTGCCCAGCGCGTTATAGCCGCCGATGTCCGCCCCCAGATCACAGGTATAAAGCCACTCCACGATGTCGCCGTCCTGAAGCTGGTAGCGGGAGCAGCCGTAGTTGGGAAACCAGCCATTGACCTTGTACATCCAGCCGGATAATTCCCCGCAGTCGAACTCGTAGAGGTTGTGAATGCCCTCGATATAGGCGGAATTATAAAGCGGAGTGTCGGTGAACTCCAGGTGGATTTTTGCCTTTTTCATCTCGCGCTGAAGCACGTTGAATACGCTCTCCCCTTCATAGAAGGTGACCGATGTGGTGGGAAAGATGACGCCGTCCTCCGGTATCAGTTCGGCCTTATCCGGATCCAGCGCGTCCATATGGTCCAGAACCGTGCCGCAGCACACCGAAAGGGTGCAGGTATACTCCTGCTCGGAGAGGACGGCGTCCTGTGGCTCCACGGGAAGGGGGGGATCCCCGGAAGGCGGGGCGGCGGTCTCTGCGGGCAGGCCGCCGTCCGGATCCGCGGGCCTCTCCTCTGGGCGGCCGGGGGAGGCTGAAGGGGACGCCGACGGGGTGGAAGGGGGGACAGACTCCGGCTGCACCGGTGTTTCGGAGGGAATAGGAACGGGAGCCGGCGACGGCTCTACCTCCGGCAAGAGGGAGACGGCCGGTGCAGGCTCAGCCGGAGAGGCGGTGGAAGAGACAGTAGCCGCAGGGGTGTCCGTCCCGTCTGCGCTCAGGTCCTGCTGTCCGGGCGCGCAGCCGCCGAGCCAGAGGGCGGCGGAGAACGCCGCAAGGGCGAGGATCAGGATGTTCCACAGGCGTCTATTCGGCAGCATCGAAATATACCTCCTTATGACTACAAGCCTTCTGCACGCTCTGAAAGCGCGGTGCAGCAGATGAAAAAACGGCTGTGCCGCCGGAAATGTCGTCTCCGGCGGCACAGTCGTTTTTCTGTGCCTTGTCGCGTCCCTTGCCCACAAAATGCACGGTGGAGGACGCAATCCAAGCAGGTCTTCTGGCTCGGGTACATCTCTGCCCGACCGGCCTTATCACATCGCTGCGGATGCAATGGCTGACTTTCGTCTGATGGTCGGGCGCACCCATACAGCGGCGGCTCCGCCCCGGATTCCAACCGGGTTCCCTTTTCATCCCGCCCGGTACAGCCGTTTCAAAACGGCAAGCCCCCCGGACGGGACACTTGGATCATATACAATTGGCAACACAGAGCTCCAGCCCGTGTCTATATCAAAATTAGAATACGGCATTTTTTATGCCCTGTCAATCGAAATTGTGACGAGACTATGTAAGGCCCATGGTTTTCAGGATATAGAGCCAGGCGGTGAGCGTAAAGGCGCTGCACAGGGTGGTGAGCATGACTACGCTGGAACTGAGCGTGCCCTCGTGTCCCATGTTGCGCGCCATAACGAAACCGCTGACCGTGGTGGGGCTGGCCAGCATGGCCAGTGCGGAGACGAGCTTGTCCTCCCGGAAGCCCAGAGCTACGGCAATGGGAATAAAGAGGGCGGCAAAGCCCACCAATTTCAGAAAGGTGGCGGCTGCAGAGGGCTTCCAGCGGCCAAGGGCGCGCTTCAGATCGAAGGAGGCGCCCAGGGCCATCAGGCCGAGGGGCGTGGCGGTTGCTGAGACGCTGCTTACCGTCTTCTGAAGAATGACTGGCTGGGGAATCTGCAGCAGGGACCAGACGATACCCACGATAATACCCAGAATGATGGGGTTGGTGGCGATTCCCTTCAGCGCCTTGACCACGGCCTTGCGGTCCAGTTTGCCCTGGCTGGGGCTGGTAACGGTCAGGGCCACGACGGCCGCTACGTTATAGAGGGGCACGGCGCCGATGATGACAAGGGAGGCCGCTCCGGCGGTGCCGTACAGATTCTCAAGAAAGGCTACGCCAAGCAGGGCCACGCTGCTGCGGTAGCCCGCTTGGACAAACTCTCCCCGAAGGGGCCGCTCCCTGAGCAGCAGGCTGACTGCTACGGTGATGGCAATGGAGGCCAGGGTGGACAGGAAACAGAACAGGACAAACGTACCGTCCCATACGGCAAAGAAATCGGATCCGGCCAAATCCTTGAAGAGCATAACCGGCAGGCCTACTGTAAAGACAAAACTGTTGAGCTTGGAGGCAAACTGCTCATTGAACAGGCCGATTTTTCGAAAGAACAGGCCCAACAGCATCAGCAGAAAAATGGGTACGGTTGCGTTCAGACAGTAGATAAGGTTTTCCGTCACCTGGTTCATACGGCGATTCCCCCGATTTCCAATTTCTTTATCCCGGAGGATATTATACGCGGCTTTTCAGAGAAACGCAAATCAGAATGGGCCGCTGGGGAAAGATTCAGGATCTATCCCACGGATTTGGACCACCTCAAAGAGAGGGCTTGCCGCCAGGTCAGCCACGGTGACCAGACGTCCTCCATCCGCGTCGGCGTCATATCCGGCCTCCCACAGGGCGCGCCACACCAGCCAGGCGCACTGGGCGCCGCCGCCGCCGTCCTTTTGCCCCAGCAGACCGCAGGTCAGGCGGTAAGGAAGGCCGTCCAGGGTCTCCAGGGCAAAACGGGCTATCTGTTCCCGAGCTTCTTCCGGAGCGTTGCGCAGGCGCAGGTGAATACAGGTGCCATACCGGTTCCAGTGCTCAGCCCCTACCAGGGCGGAGGCCGATCCGATGCATACAGCCTCCGCTGTGTTCCCGGCATCCACGGCAAGGCCCGCATGGCCGTGCCGCCAGCCCAGGGTGTGGGTAGAAAAGGTGAGCAGCACGTCGCCGGGCAGAAGAGGAACAGAAGGGGCGGCGCTGTCCCGCAGTTCCTCCCGGACTGGCCAGTTGAGGGAGGAACAGGCGATCTGTGCCGGGGAGAAAAAATCGTCCTGAATCTCGAGAATCCGGGCGATCCCGGTCTCCCCCTCCGACAGGAGCTGATCCACACCTGCCCGGCCCAGTCCGGTCTGCCGGAACAGCAGCGAATAGTCCTCCACTGCAAGCGCCTGGCCGCCATACAGAAAAGACAGATCCTCCCGCGCCCAGCTGGGGTGAAAAGGGGGCTGCCGGTGGGCGAACAGCTGAAAGAGAGCGGGGAGGACGGCTGCAAGGACCGCCGCCCTCAGCAGCAGGGCGCGTATAGTACAAGTTGTTTTTCTCATAGGAATAGTATGGCCCATTTTGGGACGGGCATCACACAAACAGAAGGGGGGCCTCACCGTGGAGAGCAGAATTACAGATCTGAGGGACAAGGAGATTATAGACATCCGGGACGGCGGGCGGTACGGCTATGTGGGAGATGTGGAGGTGGACCTGGAGAGCGGCCGGGTGCTCGCTCTGGTGGTACCGGGCCGCCTGCGGTTTTTCGGCCTGCTGGGGAGGGAGCCGGACCGGATTTTCCCGTGGGAGAGCGTCAAGCGCTTCGGCGCAGACATCATTCTGGTGGACGGGGCTGGAGCGCCCCGGCTCCGGCGCGGCACGGCGGAATAAAATCATTGCAGAATATAGCACCGCACATTATAATAGCTTCATAAGTCCGAAAGGAAGGGATGATCCCCATGTGCGGAATTGTTGGATACATCGGACGGGAGGAGGCCGCGCCCATTTTGCTGGACGGCCTCTCCCGCCTGGAATACAGAGGTTACGACTCGGCGGGCATCGCCGTATACGATCCCCGGGAGGGGCTTCAGGTGGTCAAGGCAAAAGGGAGGCTCCAGGTCCTCTCCGATATTGTGGAGGGAGGCAAGACGGTTCATGGCGCCATGGGGCTTGGACATACCCGGTGGGCCACCCATGGGGAGCCCTCTGATGTGAACTCCCACCCCCATGTCAGCGAGGATGGAGTGTTTGCCGTCGTCCACAACGGCATTATAGAGAACTATGTGGAGCTGCGGGAGTTCCTCCAGGAGGAGGGAATTGTCTTTGCCTCCCAGACGGATACGGAGGTGGTGGCCCAGCTTCTGGAGTATTACTACGACGGAAATATTTTGGACACGGTGGTCAAGGTGCTGGGCCGCATCCAGGGGGCCTACGCGCTGGGCATTGTCTGTGCAGACTGCCCAGACCGCATCATCGCCGCACGGAAGGACAGCCCCCTGATCCTAGGCCTGGGCAAGGGCTTTCATTTTCTGGCCAGTGATGTCACCGCCGTCATCAAGTACACCCGGGACGTGTACTACCTGGACGACGGGGAAATCGCCGAGCTCACCGCCGACGACCTGTGGGTCTATGATGCCTATCTCCGACCGGTGCAGAAGGAGCAGCACCATGTGGACTGGGAGATCTCAGCGGCGGAAAAGGGCGGCTATGAGCACTTTATGGCCAAGGAGATCATGGAGCAGCCCAAGGCCATCCGGGACACCGTGTTTCCGCGTATTCAGGAGGGCAGGGTGGTACTGGACGATTTAAAGCTGGAGGCGGACTATCTGCGGGGCATGGACAAAATTTACGTCATCGCCTGC
>ERZ773258.1339-NODE-1339-length-20312-cov-4.136348_pt1 | contig 20312 bp, 25 predicted proteins | sample MGYA00511962_ERZ773258 | MGnify/ENA primary metagenome ERZ773258 (study PRJEB29015, sample SAMEA2737755) | human gut metagenome | biome: human gut; feature: human-associated habitat; material: faeces | place: China | collected 2012 ... | reverse complement strand
TGGATTCTCACCGGCGCCGCTGGTGTCGTGTTTCTGCTGGTGGGTCTCGCTGTATTTTTCGCTCTTGGGGATCGTATTCTTTTGATTCTCAGCGGGATGCTGACGCTCTGTACCCTCCTGCATTGCGTGGAGTATTACCATACGATCCGATGCCGCCGCTATCAGGCGATAGAAGCCATCTGCGTGGATCTTGGCCGTCCCGGCATCGGTCGGCGCAGGAAAATCCGGCTGCTTTTACAGGAGGGCGGGGAGATCACGGTGACCTTAGATAAGCGGATGGATCTGCGGATCGGGCACCAATACCGGATCTTCTGCCGTTTGGACCGTACCCCGCCTCATGGCGGGGCTGATCTCCAATGCCTGCCGGCGGGAGATTCGATCCTCGCGCTGGAGGATCTCGGAGAATCACGCGCTGATTTCGCCATAGAAGATAAGGAGGAACCGAAACATGACCTATAAACCATGCACCGCGGCGCAGTATCGGATCATGGGGTATCTGCGTGAGACCTTTGAGACCTCTCTGTGTCTCATCTACCCGTCCCGGCCCAACGCCATGGTCCTGGAAGACCAGTTTGGAGAAAAACTTGAGTTCTTCTTCCGTGACGGAAAGATCCTGGAGCATTCGCTCATGCCGCCTGCAGATCCTGCGTCTGTTGATCTCTTCCGCCGGTGCCTGGACTTCCAGTTCCCCGTGCCCAGTCAAAAGACGTTTTCCGCACGAATTGCCCTCTGGTCCACCGGCGCCTTTCCGCTGACTTACCAGCAGGCCTTGGACCTTCCCGACGACCTGTTCCGGCACTATCTAAAGACACAGCCGCTGACAAAAGAGGAAGTGCGGGATCTTGCCGCACGCGGCTCAGTGACCGAGCCGGATTTTTGGTCCATGCAGCTGTGGCGGCTGGACGGGCACACGGAGGACTGTATGCTATGCGGCCCCTGGGATGACGGGGGCGGAACATACGGGATCTTATTCCTCCCCCAGCCAGGCCAGCAGGCGGAAGAACTTCATTTCTACGTTACATGAGCCTTTCACAGCGGGGGCCACCTGTATATGTCCATATTGCGAAACAGGCCGCAGCAGCCAAGCCCGCCCTGTTTTACTCCAAATTCCATAGAGGGAAAAAGGCCGGGGGAAGTGCATTTTTGCAGCACTTCCCCCGGCGGCTTTATGGAGATGTTTGACCAGAACAATGGGGCGGTCGCCCTTATTGATCTTCACCAAGGTGAGCAATTTCCCAACACATCCCGGGCCGCCGGAGCCGATGCGTGCCCTGCGCCCGGAGTTCACAATTTCTGAGAAGGAGCAAATTATGAGCAGATTTATAGAAGTTGAGTCGAACCTGATCAATGTAGATCACATCGTCAGTGTCCAACAGCATAGGAACTATACCTTGAGCATCTTCCTCGACAATGGCAAAGTAATCAAGGCCGACTACGCCTGTGAACGTGTCCTGGAGGCCATAGCGGGCCGGGACTTTATCGTGGGCACGGTACCCTGCGAGGGAGTCTGCGTCGCCATCAACAGCGAGGAGGGGACGCAGTTCTATCCCGTGCGCCAGCTTGCCCTCACCGGGGACGGCGAGGTGCGGCCCCTGAGCGTCCAGTTTGATCGGATTGAGTTCTTTGACGATTGGCCTGGTTATGGCGGAATGACGCATCCGCAGCCTCCCTCTGAGGAAACAGGCCCTTGACGGGAGGGTGGGTTTCCTGCGGGCGCTCAGGACAAGAGAGGGACGCATGTGGGGGCACTCACAGGTACTTTGACCACTGGCTGGGGTACCACGGTTGGATATCTACTTGCCAGCCTCGACCTCTTTGATCAGCTTGCGCATATCCTCCAATACATCACGGGCATTGCGCCCTTCATATCCGTTGACACAAGTGGTCTGCGATTCCCGCAGATTCACTTAGAGCGCGTTGCTGGAACCTGGTGTGAGAGAAAGTGGGACTAACCGTTCTCTTACGATCTGCTTGAGCGGCATCGTGAAAACACCAGGCATCGTCATTTCCAGCTCGTTTAAGACGGCCTCCGCCTGTGCCTTCAATGTGGAATCCACGCGCGTTGTTCAGATGGCGTCACCCGGCATACAGGGCGCCTTCCTTTCTTGGAGATATTCCATGTGCGTTACCAATGCAGCGGGACAAACAGAACCCCCATTTCTCCGCATCCAATCAGCTTGTGAAAAAATTACGGAGGAACCTATTTGGCGCTGACTGCTCCAGTCAGCGCCGTTTCCTTTTAGGTTCCCTGACAGGAGATGTTGAAATGAAGAAGCACAAGAAAATCCTACCACTATGCCTGCTCACACTGCTGCTGACTGTGCTGCTTTCAGTTCCGGCCTCCGCTGCTGGAGGCTATTCTGACGTACCGCCGGGCTCCGCCTGCTATGAGGCAGTGACCTACTTGGCCGAGCGGGGGATCACATCCGGCACTGGCGGAAACTGCTATTCACCCGATGACCTGATCACGGTGCGCCAGTGGGCAGTTATGCTTTGTCGGGCGTACCTCCCGGATACCCTGCCGACCGCATCCTACGAATCACTGGGCGACGCCTGCGTCCGCCAGTGCTACCGGGAGGGCTGGGTCACGGAATCGGCTGTGATGAGCCGGGACTCCAGGATATGCTGGGGCGCCCTGCTGCAAAGTGCCTTTGCGGCGGCTAATATCCCGGTCTATGACTATTCGCTGTACCCTGGGGGCTCCACACTCTCAGCCTACGACAATGTTCTGCGGCTTGGAGAGGAGCTCGGCCTGTACGGGCTGGACAGCAACGCCCTGGATCTGATGACCCGGGGAGATGCGGCCCAGGTGCTGTACCAGCTTTTGACCAACGAATACGAGGTAGCAGCGCCGCCGTTGGCTACGGCGGCGTTTTTATATAACAAGGAGGAGGCCGACCTCAATCCCTATCTGGTGGAAATTCAAAAGATCCCGGCTTCGATTCTGGAAACTTTTGAGCAGAAGGGCTGGAAGTACGTCATTGATTTTGACTACCTGTGGGAGTTCAGCCAGGAGCGGGGGATGTCATGCATCGGAGTGGCCTCATACAGTACCCGGGAGATCTATGTGTCTGACCCGTCTGCCACCATCCATGAGTTCGGCCACTTCCTGGACTGGACGCTGGGTTTCCCGACATACCACGAGGAGCTATACGAGGCGGAGGCCCAGTCTGCGGCCGATACCGTCCTGCGGGACTACTCAGCCACCAACAGCCATGAGTATTTCGCCGACTGCTTCGCGTTCTGGGTCCGCAATCGTGATCACAAAGAACAGATGGAGCTGCTGAAGGAGGCGGCTCCGGAGACATACGCATATTTTGCTGGGCTGGAATCCGGCGGGTGGTCCGCCGTCATGATGGTAGCTTGACCCGCTCCCATTATTTGAAACCGGCGGGTCACGGCTACGCCGCAGACCGGCACTCTTTGGCTGACAGGCTACGAAACCATTCATAAGCGCTATGGGTACTTTTTGTGAGGCATATATCCAAGCATAGAAATGAAGGAGGTTCTTTTTATGAGTACAAATACATATTCGATTTTTGATTTCCTGAAAAATTGCGGCGGAAACTGGCGGAATACGCTCTACATCCCCTGCGGCGTCTGCATCCATCCCTGCAGGTCCAAACAGCGCGGCGCCCTGGTGACCGCGGACAGCTATGGCCGGCCCCAAGCCATTTCTGTGGTACGGTATGAGGCCATCACCGGGCAGCGGATTGATCCGGACGAATGCGTCGGAACCCTTCGGCAGTATGCCTTTGACGCGGTTTTCCGGGAGTTCGCGTTTTGGGAATGTGAGCAAGTGGGAGATTGCCTTCTCTGCCGCTTGGACAGCGAAATTTCGGCCGGGCCGGTACAGCAGAAATCGGAGGAGGATTTGGAAACGCCTGCACCTGCTGTAGGCGTGGAAAGGCCATCAAAACGGTGCTTTGCACCCAAACTCAAGGAGTCTCCCAAGTAAGCGCCTCAGTACAGCCGGACGCGCTGCACAGGAAAGGGGCACCACATCGGCCCAGGCCGTCAGCGTCTCGCGTGACGCCGGAGCGGCCTTCCCTTAGAGCCGCCAATCCTCTAAGATCGGGATTGTCTTACTACTCCCTCCGTGCTATAATGGAGCCGACTTTACGGGAAGGGCAGGCATACGGGTGATGGAAGATACAAAAAAGCAGAGTGACCAGGAACTTATCCCACCTCCGGGGCAGTCCGCCGGCTCTCCGGCTGAGGAGCCGGATCTTCATCTGATTGATTTCTGGGAGTTGTTATCGGAATTGCGGATCTGATGAAACATCCGAACTTGGATAGGAGCGGGACACCGACGATGGCTCTCCTAAGTTCGATGCAGAGGATCTCAGAGAACTGTTCCAGGAGTTGTCCGAAGAGATCTTATCCACTATCGCCGTGATGGATGAAGGAGAATTGGAGACTGCATATAATTCAGAGTGCTAAGATCGCAAGGGCCGCCCACACAATGAAGTGTGGGCGGCCCTTTTGTCGTTTGTGGTGCTAGCGGCAATAATAGGCGTGCTGGTAAATTGCCAGCACGCCTATTGTTGACCGTTTAAGCTCTCTTTAGAACAATAACGTATCGTGTTAAAATGTGTTATCGTCATCACTGCGTTCTCTGATGCTGTCATTTTTAACAGAAATAATGTAATCCGCCCTCACACGAAAGGTCGTTAGATAGTGTAATCGTTCAAATTAGGATAAGGGCCTTGCTCTATGCTTGCAAACCATTGATATTACTGAGTTTTCACAGATCCTTATTGGTTAAATTATCCCGATAAGTTCATTACCGATGGTAGCTATACTAAGGTTTCTAAACTTGAAGTTGAAATAGGCGGCAGAATGGTGTATTATGACACAATTTTTGATACTTATGGAACCCCAACTCATAGTGCTATCATTACCGGCATTGTTGATCGTGTTCATTCCGTTCGAGAATTTACAGTAAAATCAAAATGGGGAATGCTCGGACTTTATGAGCACTCCTGGATAAATTGCCCCTATTACTATGTAAACCTCACCCCTGTTGACCTTGAATACTACAACTAATTTTTCGAGTTTACATATGACCTCCTGATTTAGCATACCGCCACAATACATTTTGGGGAAAAACTTAAATGAAAAACTCGGGCAGGGAAATATTGTTTCCTGCCCGAGTCTACTTTAGGAATCTTTTGATCTAACCTCTGGGCGCATACACGGTATGGCTTATGCTCACCAATCACTATTTGGTGTGCCTGCAATGGTGCGCAGGCTGGGCCTTCAATCGTGGGCATATCTTTGCAGGCCGGGGCGTCCTTAACATGACCACCTTTGATGTGCGCGGGAAAAGGTTGGATGCCCCTTTCATTTTTCTGTAGACGACTATATTGGATGCCCATGATGACATTGTCCCGTTGCGGACGGAGTGTCTGAGATCGTTATTGGACCGGCAGGTATCGGGCCTGTCTGTGTTTGAAGCAGACCCGATCATTGGCGGAGCATGGCCGCCGGCCTGTTGCGAGGATATAGGAAACAGCGCCCGCGGTTGTCGCGGGCGCTGTTCAATTTGAGAAGGCCATTGCCAAATATAGCCCTCTCTTCATCGGCACTCAGTTTTGCTTGATATATTTTGTGTTCTTGCCCTGCCCTGTCGGCGTCAGAAGGCGCTTCGCCACCATTCCTTTCAGAAGCCGGCCCGCCGCCGTTTGACCCAGGCCGGTCACCTCCTGGGCCGTTCTCCGAGTGATCGCCTCATGGTCCGCGACATACTGCAGAATAAGATCCTCCATGTCGTTTTCCGGCGCCGCCGCACCAGCTGTGCCGTGCAAATTGGGCAATGTGATTTTGAAGGCATTATCTGAGGTCTCAATCCGCGGTTTCTTGCCGCTCGGTTCATAGGCCCGCAGGATCTTCAGCATTCCCGTCCCATACGCCTCGATCAGCTCCAGCCGGTAGAAGATATTTGCCAGCTTGGGGTTACGGCAAATGGACAGGCCCAGCAGAATGTCGTTCATCGTGACTCCGCTTACCAGACCGCCGATGGTCGTAAACTCGATGCGGTCGCTGTAGATACTGATCAAGGTGCTGGCGCGGAAGGAGTAGTCCCGGTGGACCAAGGAATTGAGCAGCGCCTCCCGGATCGCCACCTCCGGGTAGTCCCGCTCGTCGATCCGTCTCAGCTTATCGAAGGTTGAATGCACCTGATTCCTCCGGTCTATAAACTCATAGACGTTGTTGAGCTGTTTCAGGAGGGACCCGGAGAACTCCTGCCGGTCCCGAAAGACGCTCTGGTCGGTCCCCTCGAACACCGCCGCCTTGACCGTGTGGGCGCACTGCTCTGAGAGCAATAGGCCCAGATTGGTGTAGATGCCGTCTGTGTTCAAGATCCCCAGCGTCTTCATCTGCGGCTGGTCAAAGGCGAGTTTCCTGCTTTGAAATTCCTCCCTTGTGGCCTCAAAGGTCAGCTCTTGCTCCAGGGAGCGCATATTTTCGAAGCTGTCCCCATCCGTGTCTTTGATCATCCGGCGGATGGCGGCATCGGTCGCCGGGACAGACGATGTCCCCTGCCGCACATATACCCCCTCCGGCCGCAGGCCCTTCTTGGCCAAATAGTAGGGCCGGTCCGTACCCCGCTGCACTTCAACAGAGAGGATCATCTTGCCGTCCACCTGCTTTGCCTCATAGCGGACGAACATCGTCACATCCGGCTTGATGCTGTCACGCACCATATTTGCGACCTGTTGGATGGCCTGATCCGGGCTGTCCACACCGACAACACTCCCGTCATCGGTGACTCCAACATATACCGTGCCCCCCGCGCTGTTGGCAAACGCAATGACTTCCTTTTTGATGTCCTCTACCACGATCCCTTTCAGTTCTACGGTCTCACTTTCTTGAAATAGCACCCTGCCCACCTCCTTTTCTTCATTCTAACGGTTCTAACGCTTCTTGTCAATTAAAAGTGTTAGAACCGACAAGAAACGGCGAAACCTTCCAAAGCCTTTGTGGATAAAATGCGACGGGTGTGCGTCGGACGAGACCGGAGCGACCGGCTCTATTCCTTGGCCTCTACGAACCAGATACCCTTTTCCAGCCACAAATAGGTTTCGCGGCCATTGATCTGGCAGGTGTATCGGTCGCCGACGCCGCCCACACGCTGGCAGGCGGCCCGGCGGACGTCCAGCACTTTGTCCACTTGGTACTTGTGCGCCTCATCAAATTCAACTACCAGGGGACGCAGCCGGCCGTCCGTCTCAAACCGCACCACCACTGGGATGTATTTTTTTGTTCTCCTGTCCATAGTCTATCCTCCAAAGTAGCCCACCGGGTGTACGATATGGCCGTCACGCACATTCATCCTGCCCAGAACGGGATCGCAATCCAGCATGGCCCGCCGTATACAGAGATACCCATAGCGTTTCCGCAGCTGGTCTACGGCGCTGTCGATCCTCTCCCACTTGTCCCGCTTCTGATCTTCCGTATAGAGGGACATCTGCAGATCTCCCTGTGCCTCCACCAGCCCAGCTCCCCGCAGGCCAATGCTCCGGATGGGGCGCTCCCAGCGATAGCTGCGCCGGAACAGATCCAATCCCACAGCGGCCAGTTCATTGCTGGAGCAGGATGGGACCGGTAGTTTCCGCTGCCGCGTGAACGACTGCAGTTCTGTGTCCCGTACATAGACCTCCACAACGGTGCATTTGGAAGCCAGCTCCCGCATTCTGGAGCAGACACTTTCGGCCAGGAGGAGCAGCATGAGTTTTACGTCCTCTTCGCAGACCAGATCCCTGGGTGTAGTGGCCGAGTTGCCCACGGACTTGATGGAGGGAATGTGATTTGACTTCTGCACCGGGCTTACATCCTGTCCGTTTGCGAATACCTTGAGGATCAGGCCCATCTTGCCAAGCCGCCGTGTCAGCACTTCGTCCGGGCACTCCGCCAGACGGCCAATGGTACTGATCCCGATGGCGCGCAACTTTTTTGATGTTGCGGGGCCTACATAGAGCAGGTCTTCTACGGGCAGTGGATAGACGATCTCCTTATAGTTGTCCCTCTCGATCCGGGTGATAGCGTCCGGCTTTCTGTAATCGCTGCCCAATTTGGAAGTAATCTTGTTGTCCGATACGCCGATGCTGGCCGTGATGCCCAGCTCGAATTTGATGCGGCCGCTGATCTCCTGGGCGATGGTCATGGGGTCGCCGAAGAGGCCTATGCTGCCGGTCACATCCAGCCAGCTCTCATCCAGTCCAAAGGGCTCTATCTGGTCTGTATAGTCCTCGTAGATCTCCCGGGCCATCTTGCTGATTCGGATATATTCCGGCATATCCGGTGGAAGGACTACCAAATCGGGACACCTCTGCTTTGCCTGCCAAATGGCCATCCCAGTCTTGACGCCGTAGGGTTTGGCAATATAGTTGGCGGTGAGTACAATTCCATGCCGCTCCTCCTGACTACCGCAGACAGCTACGGGCTTTTGGCGAATCTCCGGCCTGCGCTGCATCTCCACAGAGGCGTAATACGCATTCATGTCGCAATGCAGGATATGACGGCTTCTCATCTCCTTCACCCCCCTCATTAGCAAGAATAGAACAAATGTTCTATTTATGCAAGTAGAACTTTCTGGGATTTCAGAATCGTGTCTCAAGTAAGAGTGAAAATGTGCTATACTATATCTTGTACTGCTCCGTCTAACTTGTTGTACAGGAGGCCATAGAATATGTGTGGCAGATATCAATTCACGTTGGAGCAATGTGAAGAAATTCGGCAAATTGTCAATGACATCCAGCGGCGCTATGGGCAGAATACATGGACGCCGGGAGAAATTGCCCCTTCACAGCGGGCGCCGGTGCTGATACAAGCATCAGGCAGAGTGGAGCCAGTGCTGATGAGGTGGGGATACCGTCTGCCCGGCTCGCTGGTCATCAATGCCCGAGCGGAGACGGCGATGGAGAAGCCCACGTTCCGTGAGAGTGTGGCGACACGCCGGTGCCTACTTCCCTCCACAGGATTTTTTGAGTGGGATCAGGATAAGCGCAAATACCTGTTTCGGCTGCCGGGGGAACCGCTCTTTTACATGGCGGGCCTCTATGACCGGCGGAGTGGCGAGGAGTGCTACTGTATTTTGACTACAGGGGCCAATGAATCTATGAGCCAGATCCATGACCGAATGCCTCTGATTATCCCGAAGGAATATATTGCAGAATGGCTGATGAATCCATTTTCAGCAGATCGTATACTTGGCTCTGTGCCGCCGGCTTTGTCCTATGTCTCTGCGGAAGCCCAATTCTCCCTCTGGTAACGATGGCAAAGAGTAAAATGGTCTGAAGACAGAAAGGAGTGTATCAGGTGTCGGCCACCAGTGAACTAAAACGAAATAAGTATTACGAAATGGAGCCAATCAATGGCGAAGTGTGTGACACACTCTTCGAGGTGCTGCGCCTTAGAACAGTTTCTGAACTGAGAAGTCTTGCTGCTAGGCACGGGGTCAGAGGCTGTTGGTCGTTGAAAAAGGTAGATTTGATTGGGGTAATCCAGGCGGCTATACTGGAGGGCCCTCACATGGAGGAGGAATTGCTCTGTACAGGAAAGCCGTCCTGGCAGCTCTTCCGGCGGATTGCCGCGGATGGCGGCCGCACAACAGTAAGTGCCGCGCCAGAATCATACACATTTCTTCAGAAGCTGGGCTACCTCCAAGCATTCTCGTCCGGGGACCAACTGCTGCTTATGATGCCTTTGGAGGTGCGTCAGGCGTATCAGGCCCTTTTGAAAAACGGGTTCTTAGCTCGAAAAGAGCGGGACGGACTGATTCATTCCTATGCCTGCGCCGCTGTAAACCTGTACGGGGTCATCTCTCAAGAGGCGTTTATCGCATTGTTTAACAATCAAAATGGAAAGAAATTGTCTCATGGTGAGCTGCATGCCACGCTGGGCCGGCATACTAAGCAGCTGAGAGAGTATGTCTTGTGGCAGGATTATATAATCAACGAGGCATTTTGCGAGAATGACTATGAAGATGTGCGGGACCTCTTGGCAAGGATTGGCGATACACCGCGCTATGTACCCTTGAAGCAGGAACTGCTGAAATACGCTGACCCAGATTATTTCGAGGCAACGGACTATACGCGCCTTATGGAGCACTACCTACGCACGGACACAGCCCTGGACGAAGACAAGATCCCCGAACTCATGCAGCAGTTAGTCTATGCTATTATGTTGGAGTATGGTCCTTATGATCTGCTGGCCATCATGAAAGATTACGGAGTTATTGTCTCACCCGGCGAGCTGGGGCTCATAACTGATTTGCTGGTAGAGCTGTCGAACTCTACTAGGATCTGGTCCCTCAACGGCCACACCCGACGGGAGATGAGCCAAATTCGGGAACGGAACCAGCGAAGAAGTGCTATCCGGCCAGGCAAGAATCCCAAAACCGGGCGCAATGATCCTTGCCCCTGTGGGAGTGGGAAGAAATATAAAAAATGCTGTGGGCGGTGATCCCTGATACATATGGGCTCTGGCTCTGGAAAATAAACATCTTTTATCTCGTCGAAACGGCTCTTGCAATCTGTGAAAAAAGCAAGTAAAATGTTTAAGAAAGAAGCTTCCAACGGATAATCGGGTATTATCGGGTGTTATCCGAATGGCACAGCCTTTCCCTGCATATAGCAGAAACCTTTGCTTATATTGGTGGTGGCACAAATGATAGATCCCATAATTACTGTTGTTGTCCCAGTTTTTAACGACCAAGACAACATCATTCGCTGTTTAGAATCATTACGATATCAGACGGTGTCAGGAATTGAGGTCATTGTTGTAAATGACGCATCTACGGATAACACCATGAACACTTTAAGGCGTTACCAAAAGGAATATCAGTTTTCGATTATTGCTATGGATAAAAATTCTGGTGCAGGAAGTTGCCGAAATACTGGAATACTTGCTGCACATGCTCCATACATCACTTTTGTAGATTCTGATGATTGGATAGATATACATACCTATGAGAAGTGCAGAGAACAGTTTTATGAAGATCCGGACATTATAAATTTTGGGCTGATTTATGACTATAGTTACAGTAGTTTTTCGTTAAGCCTTGGTGGGATATAAATAGAGATTTGCTGGAGTGGTATCATATGCTTACAAGGGAGAATGTCTTCATACGGAGCGAGAGCGATTATGATAAACTATTAAGATACCTTGATCCGCAATACATGGATGAGAATCTTATTCAGCAACTGAAAAAGTATATTGGCTTGCAAAGTAAATTGTCTATCCCTACAATCTCAAACACATCTCGTTCCTTTTTCCCTGTTCCAGTATCTCTTATCACTCCCTCCATATTTTATCTCATATATGCGAAAAAGCCCAACTTTTGCTGGACTTTTTCGACGGGCTGAGAGGACTACCAGGTTACCACCTGGTAGTCCTCTTGTTAAAGGAAAAAATTCATTTTTCCCCTCGGATGCAGTTCCGCCAGTAGCGCTGTCTGCCGTTCCGCCGCCACATGGGTATAGATTTGTGTCGTGGAAATGGAGCTGTGTCCGAGAAGGGCCTGGATATATCGGATATCCATACCGGCCTCCAGCAGCGAGGTGGCAAATGTATGGCGGAACATATGCGGCGTGACAGGCTGTGTGACATGGAGCCGGAGCAGATACCGGCGAATGATCCGCCTCACGGATTGCTGGGAGAGCGGCATTTTCCTGTTGTTCAGCAGCAGGGCGTTTGCCTCATGGATCTGCTCCCCGCAGCGGTAGCAGTATGTCCTCAAAATATGGAGGATTTCTGGTGTCTCGATTTGGATGATCCGTTCCTTGCGGCCTTTCCCACTGATCAGGAGCCGCAGCTTGTGCTCACTCAGCTGAACGGTCTGCGGTGAGAGCTTACACAGTTCAGAGACCCTGATCCCGGTACTGAACAGCAACTCCAGGACGACAATATCCCGCAGGACGCGAAGATCCTCTCCCCGGCGCCGGTATTCTGAATAAGCCTCGCACAGCAGGTCCTGGACAAGATCCTCCGAGATCGTGCGGGGCAGCTGCCGCGGGTATTGGATGTGGAACCTGAGCTTATCAAATGGATTTTGCGGGATCTGCTCCAGCTCCTCCATAGTATGATAAAAGGCCCGTACCGATGCCAGCTTGCGCTTGACCGACCGAGGTGAAAATGTCTCGTTCAGGTATTTAACATAGCTGCTGATGAGATCTTTTCCACCCTCCCGACCGGCGCAAAAGCAAGCGAATTGTCGCAGGTCAATGCGGTACGCTTTCAAGGTGTCCTGAGACAATTTCTTCTCATACTGGCACAGTTCCAAATAGAAAACGACCAGTTCATCAAGGTTTGACATATTTAGGCAGCCTCCTTTTGTTTATTGAGTTCACCCCTGATTATATCCGGCTGGACTGCCTGCGGCGGAAAAGAATTTCAGTGCATGCGGATTTCAGCCATGTTCCAAACCAGAAGCCGTTTCGCTGAGCTGCCGCCCCCGGAGTTCCATATACCTATCAGGATATAGCACTCCACTGGAAGATCCCGCTATACGATCAGGAGGGCAATGTGATCGGGGCCTTTGAGATCAGCAGGAGCGAAGGGCTTGTGCCCGAGGCAGCAAGTCCCGCCGCGGTAAAAAGCGCACTGGGGGACATCTGCAGCCTGGATATACATAGCAGCGCCCCCTTCCCGCCGGATTGAAACCGGTGAGAAGAGGCCGCTGCATTCAAATCAAGTCCTTCACAGATTGCTTTTTTGCTGGGGATACTGTGGCCCGTCGCTTCAAGATATGGGAGGTTCTGCATCGTCTGTGTACTCAAGGTCGCAGTCACAGCCGATCAGCTGTCCGCCGCATACGGGACACTCCTCAACGTCGCAGTTAATGTGGTGGAAATGCCCAAGTTTTGCGCCGCAGTCAGGACAGTGCTCATCCGGCCAGGGAAATTCCTCCTCGCCATACCTGATCCTTTTGTAATAAACTCCGCGGCTATAGACGCCCGGCCAAGTACAGCCGTCCGCTCTCAACATTTTCTGACCACAAAGTTTGCAAGTTGCGCCGCCATCCGCAATCAGCTCATTCAAATCGTGATATCGTTCCATGCGCCGATCCCATCCTTCCTTGTAGTCTTAAAAGGTGATTCTCACTATACTAAAATCCGTTGGCTGATTCAAGCATCTGAAATCAAATGTAACGTGCTTGTAAAATTACCCAAGCACGATTTTAGCACAGCATCATTAGAACGGTATGCTCGCACAACTATATATAGTATTTTATATATTGACAGCATCAATATATTGTGGTAAACTACCCGTGTAATTGATTCTTTGTGCGCGCCTCGTGAGAGGGTAGGTCAAGTTGAATTGGCCTATGAGCGAGCGGTCTCGCATTGCACACGTTGTCAGGTTTGTACGCAAGTGCCAGTGGCATTACTGCACCCATTTATGGCGGCAGTCTGTCCTCTGGCATTTTTTGTGTAAATTTAGCCTTCGGGCGGAAAGGAGAACGATGGCACAACTCTACACCATCGGCTGGGCATCGTCTGAGCCGAAGTATGGAACGAGCGCGAATCAGAACCCCTACACCATGTTTTCCCTTGGGGAACGCATCGGGTACGGACAGAAGGCCAGGACCCAGTATTACCAGGTCTGGGCCCGGGGTGATGTGATGCGCAGGCTCCAGAAAGCCAACGTCAAGAAAGGCAGCCTGCTCTGGGTATCCGGTTCCCTGGAACTGGAGGAGTACATCAGGAAAGATGGTGTGACCCGGGACAAGGGGCTGCGGCTTGAGCTAAGCGACTGGGGTTTCGTTCCGATCCAAGGCCGGATGGGGCAACCTCCCAGCCAAACAGCAAACACAGCGCAAGGACCCATCCCAATCCCCGACAGTACAATTGACGGGGAGCGGGAGAACCTGCCGGAATAACTATCCGGCAGCCAAAGAGGCACGATACATCAATGTTTCAGAGACATTCTGAGCTTGTGTATCGTGCCTCTTTTTTTATTTTCCCCAAAGAAATATAGAAAGGTGGAATCACAAGTGAAACAGAAAAATCCCATGTGGGTCAGTACCTCCTTCCTGGTTGCCGCCGTCCTCGCCATTATCGCGTTTGTGCGCAGCAACTGGCAGATTCCGCTCCTTGTTGGCGCTTTTGCCATCTGGGGCCTGCGGGTCTTCATGATCCTGGGCCTCCCCGCCCTACGGGTCAGGAGGAACAGATGGGAGCAGAAAAGGAAGGATCTGGAGGCGGAAAAGGACAGAAAGAGGGCTGAAGCAGAGCGGAACGCCGCCGAGAACGATCCGGAGGCGGCCCAAGCGCTGCTGCGCCACGTCAATCGCCGGATTTCCGACCAACTCAAGGCCCTCTATCCAGAGGCCCGCTGGGAGTGGAAAACGAAAACTCCAACCCTGTTGGCGATCCACGGCGGCATCGGGCGCATCCGCGTGTATGGTGTCCCGGAGTACGAGTATGCCGACGTAGAGCTGGAACAGAGCGGGATGCTGTCCTGTTCGCTGGTCACACGGCTAACCCCCTCCTCCGCAGAGCAGGGCCCACAGCCTCCGGCACCCAATCAGCAGGATGTTGACCCACAGGTGTGGTATGAGCGCCAGGGACGAAAGACGCTGGAGACCCTGATCGCCGACCTGGACTCCCGGGGACACCACTGCCTGTTTCTGAAGGAGGATGGGAGCATCTGCGTACGGCCTATGGAGGGCGATGAGGAGACGGTACAGGACACACTGAAAGGCTTCCCTGAAAAACATCTCTGGGACAGGCTGGTGAAGGTCCTGGAGGATGCCGGCCTCGCCGCCGTAGCCCGCGAGGACTGCATCACGGTTGCGTGGTAAGAAGGGAGCGACGAGACATGAAAACGGGACGCACCATACAGGAGATCGGCGCGGAGATCCTGCGCCAGAGCCAGGCCAAGGAGGACTATCTGGTCAATACCAACAGCATCGTCATGGAGGACTGGGACGGCAAGCCAATGCTCCATCTCCGGGGCGAGAATGGCCTCGACCTGATCAACCCGCTGGAGATCCAGCAGACCGCCCACCGCCAGATCGGCGACTATCTGGGCATCCCCCGGAAGTACTATGACCGGATGCTGGGCAGCGACGTGGGTCTGCTCTCCTACAACGTCAACCGCTGGTTCCAGCGGGAGCCGGAACAGCGCATGATCCGGACGATGGACGGCCGGGCTCGCGCCTTTTTGAGCAACCGCTACCGCCGCATCGACAATCTGGATATCGCCAGAGTGACGCTGCCGATTATCGGGGAGATGCCGGAGGCACGCTATGAATCCTGCCAGCTGACAGAAGATTATCTCTACATCAAGGTCGTCAACCCCCGACTGACCGCCGAGGTCACCCCCGGTGACATCGTACAGGCCGGGATCATCATCTCCAACAGTGAGACCGGCCAGGGCTCCGTGTGCGTACAGCCGCTGGTCTACCGCTTAGTGTGTTCTAACGGTATGGTGGTCAACGACGCCAAGGCCCGCCGCACCCATCTGGGCCGGGCCAGCAACACGGAGGAGGATTTCGTGATCTACTCCCAGGAGACCCTGGCAGCCGACGATAAGGCGTTTATCCTCAAGCTGCAGGACACTGTTCGGGCAGCAATCAACGAGGTTCAATTCGCCCAGGTGGTGGACAAGATGCGCGAGTCCAAGGGCATCAAGCTGAACACCGCCAATATCCCCAGCGTGGTCAAGCTGGCCAGCGCCAACTTTGGGATTACTGAAGCGGAGAGCGAAGGCGTGTTCCGACATCTGATCCAGGACGCGGATTACACCCTCTTCGGCCTTGCCAACGCCGTGACCCGATACAGCCAGGACGTGGAGAGCTACGACCGGGCCACCAAGCTGGAGGAGATCGGGTACTCGGTCATGACGATGTCTCCGGAGCTGTTCCGGCGGATCAACCAGGTGACAAGCATGGCCGCCTAAAGGCCCTGCTTTCATAAAATAAAAATAATTTGGAGGTAAAAAGCAATGAGTATCCAGAACAATGAACTGATGACCACCACCGGCAACAGATTTATCCTCCCCCAGGCCGTGGAGACCACCTTCACCGCCGAGGAACTGGCTGAGGACATGGACGGCATCCAGCTGAACTTCCGGCAGGTCAAGGTCCCCGCCGGCGGCACCCTGCAGTATGAGATCCCCACCGAGGATCCGGATGTCCCGGACTACGACCGGTTTCTGGAGGGGATCATCCTCTTCCACCACCCCTCCAACGCCTACTGGCCAGATGTGGAGGACGGCGGGGATGGCGAGAACGTCCCTCCCCAGTGCCAGGCTCTGGACGGCAAGTTCGGACACGGTTCCCCCGGCGGCCTGTGTGCCAGCTGCGGCTATAACAGGTTCGGCACCAGAGGCAAGGGTAAGGCGTGCAAGAACATGCACATGGTGTATCTGCTCCGCAGCGGCGAGTTCATGCCGCTCCAGATTACCCTGCCGCCCACCAGCATCAAGCCCTTCAACGAATTTGTCAGCCGCGCCTTCCTGCTCCACCGCCGGGGCATCTGCTCCGCTTTGGTGCAGCTTGGTCTGAAGAAAATGAATAACGGCAAGGATGACTACAGCGTGACTACCTTCAAGCTGCTCCGCTACTTCGAGGGCGAGGAGCTGTGCCAGATCCGCAACTATGCCGACCAGTTCAAGGAGCAGGTCAAGGAAATGCTATCCCAGCGTGCAGAGCAGGCGGACGCTATCTCCGGAGACGTGGTAGAGGTGGGAACGCCCAGCCGCCGCCTGCCGGACAACGAGGACCACTTCGCCATCGGCGGTGTGATTGATGGCGAGCGTGAAGAGCTCCCCGCGTAATGGGGGCAACAACGATAACACGCTGCCCTCTCAGCCAAGAGGACAGCCGGGAACAACCGGGGCCATGACGGAACGGCAACGCCGGTTTGCCGCCAAAAACCACAACCTGATCTACCGATACCTCCACGAGAAGGGCTGGGAGGTCAGCGAGTATTACGACATTGCCGCTTTCGGATATCTCCGTGCCGTCCGCCGCTACCTGACGGAGCCGGGGTTATCCATATACGCCTTTTCCAGCATCGCCTGGCAAGCCATGACCCAGAGCATCGCATCCTTCCTCCGTGCCGAAGCGCGGAGGAAGGACGCGGAGCGGCGTTATATCCGTGAGGCGGCATCAGCGGTTCCAGACCCTTTTGCGGAACTGGAGGCGCGCTTACTGCTGCATGATCTGGCCGCCGTTTCCAGCAAACAGCAGTATGCGCTGGCGGAAATGCGCTTACAGGGCTATTCCATTGCGGAGATCGCTCTGGCGCAGGGGATGCCCAAGATACGCATCCGGAGGCTTTTGAAAGAGCTTTACCGGACTTATTTACAGCTCTACATGGCCGGCGAGACTGCCGCCTGTGCAGAAGAAAAGAGGCGAAACGGTTTCCCATGACAAAGGACCAGTTTGAAGAGAGACGCCGCCGTGCTGTTGCCGATTATTTGGAGGCAGCGCAACGGGACCGAAGTGCGCCGGGAGCCACCAAAAGGCAGCGGGAAAACGCCGACCGGCGTATCCTGCGCTCCATCGGCCTGCTTTCCACTTGGTCGCGGGATGGTTTCTGGACGCCGGACAATATCCGGGCGTATGAGATGATCTACCAGTACTATGACGAGGGTGCGCCGGTCAGCGCCATCTGACCGATCAGCCCAAATACCAAAATCACATCTAACGGAAGGAGCATTGTCATGAATCAGAAGAAATCCACTACGCTGTACGGTTCGCTGATGTCCCCTCTGACTGTAGGCCATTGCGCCCTGATCCGCTATCAGGGTCAGCTGATGCGTACCTCGAAGGTCGTTGCCATCCACAGCAGGAGCGCCGATATGATCTGTTTTGAGACGCTGAACACCAACTATACGCTGCTGTTGGGGCCAGCCTATCAGACGGTAGCCGTCAATCCCCTGCTAACGAGCATGGCCGCCTGAGCAAGTGAGGCTGTGCACCGCAAATAAATCCGGGCGCGCCGTAGACACCATGTGTTCTGCGGCGCGCCCCTTTCTTACAATAGGAGATGACGCAATGTATTTTGATCGCATTTCAGGTCGGGGAGGGACACAGGCCTCCCAGCAGGTGGTCATTCCCGTCCGGCCCAAGGACCAGGTGGCTTTTTCCTGCCGCTTGTGCGGGGACTGCTGCCGCCGTGTAGAGAACAGCATCATGCTGGAGCCTCTTGACGCCTACAACCTGGGTCGCTATCTGCTTGAGCATGGGGGCGGGGTGGACAACATCGAGGACGTTTACGGTCAATATGCCCATCCTTCCATGCTGCACGATGCCTATCCTATCTTCCTGCTGAATACCCAGGGCGAAGACCAGTCCTGCATATTCCTGAAGGACAGCAAGTGCAGCGTTTATGAGGGTCGGCCCCGGGTCTGCAACCTATATCCCTTTACCGTGAAAGGCGGGGATTGCGGCCACGTTTTTTTGTACTATCAGTGCCTCGACAGCCACGTCTCCCATTTTAAGGGTAGCAAGGTCAAGATCGGGGATTGGATGTTCCGCAACTTTACCAAAGATGCCAAAGCCTTCATGGAAATGGAGGCGTCGATGCTCCCGGAGCTTGGAAAGCTGCTGGGGAAGCTGGGGCCCGATGGCCGCCGGCAGTTTCTCTTCCGTCTGCTCTACTACCGCTATTATAACTACGAGTTGGATCAGCCGTTCCTTCCCCAGTATCAGGAGAACCAGCGGCAGCTGATCGACGCCCTTCGCAAGGAGGTGTGACGATCATGTATGTGCTGGAACGCCGGGGACCGCGAGGGACCGGAAAAGGACGTCGGCAGAACTGGGAACAGTATGCCGTATGTGGCCGGCGCGCTCCGCTGGAGCGGGTTCATCTGGGCCTTGGCGGCACAAAGGAATGGCGCGTCCGACAAGTCACCGTTTCCGGCAGCGCGGTTCGCCGCGCTGCGTGAAGCATGGCCCGGAGCGTCTGTATCATAAGCAAGTCTCTAAAGAATTTTGAATTGGGGGTAATCAAATGCGTGAGCTGATATTTCGGGGCCAGACACGGCGGACTGGTGAAAAGATATGGTTCAATGGTGAGAAGGTCCCCGGCAACTGGGTCTACGGCGGCATATGCCATGGCCGGGGTGATTTTTCCGTTATGTATGGCTATGTGGACGGAGAACAGAGCAGCATCAACAAATTCGTCGTCTACACCGATACCGTCGGGCAGTCTACCGGATTGACAGACAGGACGCAATGGGATGAACTGACTGCGGAGGAGCAAAAGCTTTGGCTCAGAAAGCACCGTGCCGAAGAGTGGGCAGGCAAGCTAATTTTTGAAGGCGACATCGTCGAGGGCATGGCGTATTCTTCTCTCTGGCGCGGCATCATCGTCTGGATCGACGAGATCGCTGGTTTTGGTATCCGTTACCAAACGCGCAGCAATCCCACCGCATGGGAGAACGCGTCCATTCTGAAGCGTCTGCGTGTAGGCAAGGATCAGTTTGCCGCAAAGGTCATTGGGAACATCTATGATAACCCCAGCCTGCTGGACAGCTTCGACAACGCATGATCAGGAGGTAATCATGAAAATTTTGGATTTTGATTTGGAAGGCAATCACTTTATTATGGAAGCGGAGGTATCAAAGCGGCAAAAGGCAGACGATGATGTGGTCTGTCAATGGCTCAGGTATCTCTTTGAGAACACACAGGTTTATAAGGAAACGGATGGCGTTGTTTCCCCGTTCCGAATTACAGGTGTCGCATGGGCCGGTTATCAGCTGACGCCTGACCATGCGCTGCGAGATGTGATTGGAAGGATCTCCCGAAATGAAACAGGCAAGCTGACCGTGCATTATGTTTGCCCAGAACTACAGGAGTTCCTGGATATGTTCAAAAAATATCCGGCGATCCATGGTGAGCGAACGATCCCATACTTCATTTTCCACCACGGCGATATTGCAAGATTGTGCTATGCGACAAATGAGTTTCTGTACTATGTGGTCGATGACGATATGCCGCTGATGTTCCGGACAGATGACGGCACCCTGGTTTCTGATAACGAATTTGCCGAGATTGGCTTTTCCGAGTCCGAACAAAATGTAGAGGACGGAACGGAACACCTTTTACCTTTTACGGAATATGATCTCGAAAGCGCCTTTGATTCAGAGGGCGGCGAGGACCTGGAACCTTGAAAGTCCAGGCTGACACACAGTGCGATTATGAAAGGCAAGGAATCAATATCATGTTTTCCGCAAGTACAACGAAATCCAAGTAAAGGAGGCACAGACCGATGTCTAATTGTATCTGTACGGTTCGCTCGAACTATTTCCATGTGAAAGACCCCGCCTCATTCCGAGACTTCATGAGC
>ERZ773258.1325-NODE-1325-length-20472-cov-13.889112_pt1 | contig 20472 bp, 24 predicted proteins | sample MGYA00511962_ERZ773258 | MGnify/ENA primary metagenome ERZ773258 (study PRJEB29015, sample SAMEA2737755) | human gut metagenome | biome: human gut; feature: human-associated habitat; material: faeces | place: China | collected 2012 ... | reverse complement strand
CCTCTGCCTGTGCCTTGCAAGCGTTCATCTGCCGCACCCATTCCATTTGGTTTTCGGCTTTCAGTTGCTCGGTCACGCCGCTTTGCTCTGCCAGTGACCGCACGACCAGCTCCATGCGGTTTCGTGCCGCTTCGTCAATCTTAGCGCAATACTGTCTTACGTACACCCAGCAATTCCCGTGGGTTTTGTACTGTTTAAGCCTATTTCAGAAGCTCCCGAACCTGGGCGATGCTCAGTCCCTGTTCCCGGGCGATGGATGCAATGTCCTCGTACTCGTCCTTTTGCCGCTGAACGCCGTAGCCGGAGGACAGCTTCTGCCGAACCGCGCCGTAGGGGGTGGAAAGAGTCTCCGTGCACCGTTCCAGGGTGTAGCGGTTTTGCAGACTTTCCCGGATGCCCAGGGTGGTGGTGTGGCGGAAAATCAGCCGCGCCATGGTTTCCCGGTCGCCCGCCCGGCACAGAACGCTTAAGAGGACGCCGGGGCGGTTCTTTTTCATGCCGATAGGGGTGGTGAACACGTCCAGCGCGCCGCCGCTCAGCAGCTGCTCCATGGCAAAGCCGATTTCCTCGCCGGTCATGTCGTCGATGTTGCACTTAAGCTCCGCGACGGTGTCGGTCTGCTCAGAGGTCTCCCCCAGCATGACCCGCAGGCAGTTGGCCTGGGGGAAATCCTTTTTGCCCATGCCGTAGCCGGTTTTCTGCACCCGCATGACGGGCAGGTTCCCGAAATCGTCGGCAAAGTATTTCAGCAGCGCCGCGCCGGTGGGGGTACACAGCTCACCCTGAACATTCCCGGCCTGAATGGGCATTCCCTCAAGGAGCAGGGCGGTGGCGGGTGCGGGAACGGGGAGAATCCCGTGGGCGCACCGGACGGTGCCGCTTCCCACGGAGACGGGGGACACGATCACCTGATCCGGGCGAATCTCCCGCATCAGCAGGCACACGGCGGTGATGTCCGCAACGGCGTCCATGGCGCCGACCTCGTGGAAGTGAATCTGCTGAACCGGAACGCCGTGGACGCGGCTTTCCGCGTCGGCAATGAGATTATACACGGCCAGAATATCCATCTTGACCATGGAGGGGATGGGCAGACTGTCCACGATTTGCCTGATGCCCTCCATGCTGCCGTGAACATGGTCGTGATGGTGACTATGAAGGTTCTCGTCTTCCTCAATTCCGGCCACTTTTACGGAAAAGTGGGTTCCCGCCACGCCGCATTTGACGCTTTTTCCCCCGCTGACGGTGACGCCGGGGATGCCGAGACCGTTCATTTTTGCAAGGAATGCCGCCCGGTCGGGGAGCAGCTCCAGCAGCGCCGCGGCGAGCATGTCCCCGGCGGCGCCCATGGCGCATTCGATGTACAGCGTTTTCATCCCTTGACCTCCATGTGGTTGATCATGTTTGCCAGATACCCCGCGCCGAAGCCGTTGTCGATGTTCACCACCGACACGCCGCTGGCGCAGGAATTGAGCATACTCAGCAGCGCCGCCACACCGCCGAAGGACGCGCCGTAGCCCACGCTGGTGGGAACGGCGATCACCGGGCATTCCGCGAGACCGCCCACCACGCTGGCAAGCGCCCCCTCCATGCCCGCGATGGCGATGACCACGCTGGCTTCCATAATGGAATCCATATGGGCAAGCAGCCGGTGGACGCCGGAAACCCCCACGTCGTACAGCCGCACCACCTCGCTGCCCAGCACCTGTGCCGTCAGCGCCGCTTCCTCGGCCACGGGGATGTCGCTGGTGCCGCCGGTGGCGATGACCACCTTTCCGATGCCGTCGGGCTGGGGGAGTCCCCCCACAATGCCCACCCGGGCGTCCTTGTGATAGTCCAGCTCCCGGGATTGCCCAACATAGGCCGCCGCTTCGGGGGACATTCTGGTGATGAGGACACGGTTCTGGCAGTTGGCGAGCATGGCGTCGATGATGCCGCCGATCTGCTCCGGGGTCTTCCCCGCGCCGTAGATCACCTCTGCCGCGCCCTGGCGCACCTTCCGGTGCAGGTCGACCTTGGCGTAGCCGATGTCCTCGAAGGGGGCCTTTTTCAGCTCCAGCATGGCGTCGTCCACGCTGGTTTTCCCGGCCTGGACGGATTCCAGAAGCTTTCGGATTTCAGAGTTCATTTGCGCACCTCCAGATTCAGCAGGACGCTGTCATAATCCTTGCGGAGTTCGGTTACGATCTTCTCCCGGTTTTCCAGAAGCAGGGGCAGATCGGCCTCCCGCAGCTCCAGCTTTGCGGTGTTGCCCACCATGCGGACGCGGAAATCCCGGAACCCAAGCCCGAACAAGAAGCCCTCTGCCTTTTCCGTTTGCTTCAGCTTTTGCAGCGTAATTTCTTCCCCGGTGCGGATCCGGGTGGCGAGACAGGCATAGGCGGGCTTGTCCCAGGTGAACAGCCCGGCTTCCTTGGAAAGACGGCGGATTTCCGCCTTGGTCAGGCCGCACTCCCAGAGGGGAGAGCGAACGGACAGCTCCCGCAGCGCCCGCATTCCCGGCCGGTCGCCGGCGTCGTCGGAGGCGTTGGTGCCGTCCAGCAGCACCGGGAAGCCGTCGTTTTCCGCAGCCCGGAGGATTTGCCGGAACAGGGTGTTTTTGCAGTGGTAGCAGCGGTCAGGGGGGTTCGCCACAACCGCGCCGCTCATAAGAACGTCCACATGCAGCACCTGCATGTCCGCGCCCAGCTCGTTGGCTAAGCGCCGGGCATCTTCCAGCTCAAATTCCGGCTGGAAGGCGGTGCTCACGTAATAGGCTTTGACCCGGGCGGCGTACCGCGTCGCCGCGTACAGCAGGTACGCAGAATCCACACCGCCGGAAAAGGCAACGGCCACCTCCCGATTCTCGGCAAAAAATTGCTCCAACGTCATATTGTTTCCTCCAGTGCTGCGGAAATCGTTTTTCCCATTATACACGAGAATGTGAATTCTGACAAGTAGGAAGCCGCACAATAGCCTTTTATGGGTTGCTTTTCACAATCGGATGGTGTATACTGAACGCAGTGTCCTTAAAAAATAAGAAGAGAGGTATCACCATGCAAGAAACAAAAAACAGTTCCCAGTACAGCACCGTGGCGGGTGCGCTTTTTGCCCTGGGGGGCGTTATGGAGCTATTCCAGTGGCTGAGTATCTTCCGCTTTATGTCGTTCGGTGGCCATGTTCAGAAGCTGCTCTGGGTAGCAAGCTATGCAGTTCTGGCCTTTGCCCTCCTGACGAAGCGCAGAGACATTTTCCTGCCCGTGGGCTTCGCCCTGGCCGGTATTGCCTGCCTGTTTTCCCTGGATTTCAGAAGTGTTCTCCTGCTGCTGGGTAACTGGAGCATGGCATTTTTGGCCGTAGTCTTTGTTACCGACTTTCTGCCCCAGCTCCGGGAGCAGATGAAGAAGTTCTGGTTCATTCCTCCTGCGGTCATGGCGCTTGCCACGCTTCTGTCCATCGGCATCTGGTTTTTGGCTTTCCTGAGATTGCTCGTCACATGCGCCGGTATGTTCCTGGCAGCCATGTGGGTTGCCTACCCCGAAGGACTCCCTCAGCAGACGGTGAGCGCATCCGCCGAAACCGGAAGCACTACGGCCACCCCCGCTCCTGAAATTTACTGCGGCCTGGTCAAGCACATTCTGCTGCTGCTGTTCACCTGCGGCATCTGGCTGTATATCTGGATTTACCGCGTTACCGGCTACACCAACAATGTGCAGGGTGAAGAGAACCGCAACCCCACCAACAAGCTGCTGCTGTGCCTGTTCATCCCCTTCTACGTGATTTATTGGATGTACAAGACTGCCCAGCGTCTTGACAAGATGGCGGCGGCGAAGAATATCCCTTCCGATCTTTCCACCCTCTGCCTGATTCTTGCCATCTTTGTCCCCATCATCCCGCCGATTCTGATGCAGGAGAAACTGAACGCCATCGTCGCGCCGACTGCCGCGCCTGCTGCCCCCGCCGCTCCCGCTCCTGCGCCCGCCGCACCGACCAGCGTAAGCGAGGCTGCGGACGACCTGATGAAGCTCAAGGAGCTGCTGGACGCAGGCATTCTCACCCAGGAAGAATTTGACGCAAAGAAAAAGCAGCTGCTGGGGCTGTAAATTCCATACGACAAGGCGCGGGGCATCTGCCCCGCGCCTTGTGATACCATTTCCTGATTAAAATCAAAGATTTTAATCAGGAAGGCATCGCCTGATGGCGCTGCCAGTTTTGTGATTTATAAGGAAAGAAATCACAAAACAAGTCTCATATGAACTCCTTGCCCTTCGGGCAATTAAAATCTTTTCTAAAGATTTTAATTGGAGTTCAGTATGACAAGCCAGGAGGGAGCGGAAAATCCGCTCCCTCCATGTATTTACTTCTTGATGATCTCGCTGATCTTCTCGGCGGCGGTGGTAACCGCGTCGCTGACGGCGGCGGCTGCCTTGTTTGCCTTGGCGGCGGCCTTCTCCAGGGCGATCTCCTTGGCAAAGTAGCGGTTCAGCATACCCTGCAGAGCCTTGCCGTGGCGGGCTTCGTCCTTGGCCATTTCGTGGACGGTGTCATGGATGGCGTCCAGGCCGTTCTTCTTGGCGCAGGCGGCCAGGTCAAACTTGCCCTGGGTGGCGCCGAACTCGCAGTCAACACGCCAGGCCAGATTGTCCTTGGTGGTGGCCTTCATGTGGGGCTCCAGATCCTCGCCCAGGATCTCGGCGAACTTGGCGGCATGCTCGGCTTCCTCGTGGGCGGCCTTCTCCCAGTACAGGCCGATCTCGGGGTAGCCCTCCCGGTGGGCAATGCGTGCCATGCACAGGTACATACCCACCTCGCTGCACTCGCCCTGGAAGTTGGCCATCAGCTGCTCGAAGATGTACTTCTTGTCTTCCTCGGAAATGTCGGGGTTGTTCTTCACGGTCTTGGCGTAGATGCCGTACTCATGCTCGGCGGCCAGCTTGCCTTCCTCCATGACCTTGAACTTGGAGCCGTCAACGCCGCACACGGGGCACTTGAAGCCTTCGGGGATGAACTCGCCTTCGTAGACATAACCGCAAACGGGGCACACAAATTTCTTCATAATCGATTCCTCCAAAATTAGTTTTATAAGTTATTTGGGCAAATACGCCCGGGATTACAATAAATTACGCCTCTTCCTCGAATAATTCGGGGCCGACGCCGCAGAGGGGACATTCGTAGTCTTCGGGCAGCTCGTCGCCTTCGTAGACGTAGCCGCAGACGGTGCAGACGTATTTTTTCATACAGCTTTCTCCTTTGTTTGTGATTGGCAGCCGCGGCACAGACCGGTGAAGGTCAGCTGGCAGCTGTGTACCTGACAGCCGGTGCATTCCTCGGCGGCGCGTCCCAGAGACAGGGGAGCCGCCGTTTGGGGAAGGTCGATCACCGCGCCGCAGGTGGTGCAGATGAAGTGAACATGGGGGCGGGTGTCGGCGTCGAAGCGTTCGCTTCCGTTCACCGTACCCACACTCTGGATCAGACCCTGGCTCTTGAACAGGGCGAGATTGCGATAGATTGTGGCAAGGGAGATGTCCGGGTGTTCCTCCCGCAGCATTTCGTGAACCATTTCCGCTGAGGGATGAAGCACGGTGCCGCGGAGGCAGGACAGAATCGCGTTGCGTTTTTTGAATTGCTTTGTGGCCGCTTCCATAGACACCTCCTTTGGTTTGCTTTATTTAAGAACAATTCTTATTTACATCTGAAGTATAGCACGCAGTACTTCATTTGTCAAGAGCAAAATGAGAATTATTTGCATTTATTTTCCAGAAAAATGCGGCCGCTATACGCAGCAAATCGTCCGCTGACTGTGCGCAGTCAGCGGACGATTCATCACAATTTGGCGATATCGGCGACCAGAGCATCCACCTCGGCCTGCGTGGTAGCCCAGCTGGTGCAGAAACGCACGACTGTTCCCTGCTCCGCGGCCCCTTCTTCCTCAAAGTAGTAGCCCTGTGCCAGCACTTCCTTCTGCTGCTGGGTCAGAATGACAAACTGCTGATTGGTGGAGCTTTCCACCCAGAATGGGATGCCCTTCGCCGCGAATGCTTCTCTGATCTGCATGGCAAGTGCGTCGGCGCGCTTCGTTTTCTCAAAATACTCGCCGCTTTCCAGCATGGTCACGAATTGCAGACCCATCAGCCAGCCCTTGGCCAGCACCGCGCCGTGCTGCTTCATGTAGGCCTTGAAGCGGTACTGAAGCCTAGGCTCGGTGATGACCAGCGCTTCGCCGAACAGTGCGCCGCACTTCGTCCCGCCGATGTAGAACACGTCCGTCAGTTCCGCGAAATCCTTCAATGTCAGGTCGTTGTCCGCCGCCCCCAGACCGTAGCCCATTCGCGCCCCGTCCACGAACAGATACATGCCGTATTTTTGGCAGACCTCCCGGATACTCCGCAGCTCCTGCTTGGAGTACAGCGTCCCCTTCTCGGTGGGGAAGGACAGATACACCAGCTTCGGCTCCGTCAGGTATTCCGGCGCGCCGCCGTCATAATACGCCGCCGCACATGCGGCGATCCGCCCGGCGGTGATTTTCCCGTCGGTATTGGGAAGCGCAAGGATTTTGTGCCCCGTGTTTTCGATGGAAGCGGCTTCGTGGCAGTTGATATGTCCGGTGTCGGCGGCAATGACGCTCTGGATGGGGGACAGCGCCGCCGCGATGACCACGAGATTCGCCTGCGTCGCGCCGGGGACGAATTTGATCAGGGCGTCCCCGGAGGAAACCAGCTGCTTGATGACCGTCTCGGCACGTTGGCACCAGATATCCTCGCCGTAGCCCGCGAAACTGTCAGTGTTGGTGGCGGTCAGGGCGCTCAGGATGGAATCCAGCGCCCCGCGGTTGTAATCGTTGTTGAATCGAATCATGGCTTTACTCCTTTGTCTCTGCGTTCAGCGCGTCCACCACGATGTCCGGGTAGGGGTTGGCGATCACGGTGCGGTAGGTGTGATAGATCACCATGCCGGGCTTGCCGTTGGGGATTTTTTTCACTTGCTTCACCGCCGTCACGTCCACGGGGATGTTCTGCCCGCCCCCGGTTTCGGCGTAGTAGGCGGCCAGCTGCGCCGCCTGGGTGACGGTATCGTCCGGGGGCGTGGTGCCGCCGCAGGAAATAATGACGTGGGAGCCGTGCACCTTGGAGGCGTGGCACCAGATGTCGTCCTTCCGGGCAAGGCGGAAGGTCAGCTCGTCGTTCTGGCGGTTGTTCCGGCCGACGTAGATCGGGTAGCCGTCGGTGCTTTCAAACCGCATGGGGGGCAGTTTGGCCTGCTTCATGCGCTTCCGGTCGGTGTCGGGGCGGAGATACCCGCCCTCCTGCAGCTCCCGGCGGATCTCCTCCAGCTCTCCTTCGGAACCGGCGCGGTTCAGCTCCTCCAGCACGCTTTTCAGGTAGTCCAGCTCCAGCCGCCCCAGCTCCAGCTGCCTTGTCAGCTCCTTCTCCGCGTTTTTCATCCGGGCGTAGTCCTTATAATACTTGGCGGCGTTCTGGTTGGGGGAGAGAATGGGGGAGATGGGAATGTCCACCGGCCGCATTTCCTCGTCGTAGAAGTCCTCGCATTGAACGGTTGTCTGCCCCTTCACGATACGGTGGAGGTTGGCCGTGAGGATGTCCCCCAGCTGGCGCAGACGCTCCCGGTCGTAGGTGGCTTCCAGCTCCTTTTCCTGAATGGCCAGCTTTTTCGTCAGGCGGCCGCACAGATTCTGAACGGTCTTGCGCACGGCCTGCCCCTTTTGCCGCATGGCGTCCTTCTGATCCCGAAGGGTGTAGTACATGTCCAGGAGCTTTCCGAAGGACGCGGCGCGGCGGCACTCGCCGTATTCCCGGATGGGGCAGAAGGCGAACTGCTTGGGCGTGCCGTCCGGGAGGGCGTAATAATAAGGCGCGGGATGGCTCAGATGCTCATGGAAGAACAGCGACAGCTTGTCGGCGGTGATGTCCGCGTCCAGAGAATCAATGCGGGCGTCCGTGCTTCCGGCGGCAAACAGCGCCGCCTCCCGGCACACCAGAGGGGACAGGCCGCCAACGGTGTCCATCAGCCGGTCGGCCAGAACATCTGCGCCGGGGGCAGTGAGTATGTTTACATAACGCTGAACGTCGCCCTCCGGGGAGCTGTCCAGAGGATTCAGCTTTGCAACCGGCTCCGGCGGCTGATACATGAGACCCGGCAGTGCTGCCCGCTTGGCGCTTTCGTCAAGGCCGATGCGCCGCAGGCAGTCCAGAATCCGCCCCTCAGGGGACAGCAGATACAGATTGCAGGTGCGCCCCATCAGCTCGGCCACCAGCGTTTTCTGCACCGGGAATCCCATCTCGTCGGTGCAGTCGAAGCGGAACGATGCCGCCCGCTCCATGGGGGGCTGGGTGATTTCCGTCAGCTTCGCTCCCAGAAGGTGCTTGCGCAGAAGCATACAGAACATGGGCGGCTGCGCCGGATTCTCCGGAGAAGCCGCCGTCAGGTGCAGCCGGGGGGCGGTGGGGTTGGCGGCGAAAAGCAGCTTTTCCCGTCCCTCCTGGCAGCGCAGATGAACAATAATGGTATCTCTGGCGGGTTGGTGGATTTTCTCCACCCGTGCGCCGATGCACCGGGTGCGGACTTCCTCCAGCACGGCGGATAAGAAAAAGGCATCAAATGCCATGATGCAGTTCCTCCTAATTATGCTTCCATAACGGCCTTGAACAGCGCATTCAGCCGCTGGGTTTTCCCGGCGAGATACAGCGCGCCGAACAGGGCTTCCAGGCCGGTGGCCTTGGCGTACTCGGCGGGGGTGGCGGATTTTGGCACCGCATGGACGTGAGCATTTTTCCCCCGGCGATAGTAGGCAAGCTCCTCCTCGGTCAGCAGGGGCAGCAGCTTGTCCGCAAATTTTGCCTGGGACGTGGCCTTTACCATCTGAATGGTGTCGTGGTGCAGCTGCCCCACGGTTTTCTCTCCCTGGGCGCAGAGATAGCCCCGGCAGAGAATTTCAAACACGCAGTCCCCCATATGGGCAAGTCCCAGATTGGAAATGGCGTCGATCTCCGACTGGGGCAGGTTCATTTCGAAATAATTTTCCATAGCTTCTCCCGATTGACCAGAAATTGGGCGCAAAGCCCGGTGAACAGCCCGGTGAGGATGCTGATGACGATCATCACCGGCAGATAGACCGCCAGGGACACCGTCCCCGTCAGGGCGACGGCCATGGCCATCTGCCCGAAGGAGTGGGCGACGGCGCCCAGGCACCCGGCGACCCAGAGCTGCTTTTTCGTCAGAATTTTCCGCAGGGCGATGGTCACGCCGATGGCGCAGACGCCCCCGGCGGCGGAGTACAGAATGGTGCTGAAATTCCCGGAGAACACCGCCCCCAGGAAAATCCGCGCCGCCAGCACCGCCGCGCCCTCCTTCGACCCCAGCACGAACACGGTGAACACCGTTACAATGTTGGCAAGCCCCAGCTTCACGCCGGGGATGGGAACCGGGGAGGGGATCTGGGCTTCGAGCATAAAAATGGTCAGGGCAATGGCGGACAGCAGCGCCAGAAGCGTCAGCTTTTTTGTTTTCAATCCGGCACCGCCTTTTATATCCGGTACAGCCGCTTCCCGTTTTCCGTGGTGGCGGCGTGGACTTCCTCTACGGAAATCCCCCGGATCTCCGCAAGGCGCTCCGCCATGCGGTACAGCTTTCCGGGGTCGTTGCGTTTCCCACGGAAGGGCTCCGGGGACATGTAGGGGCAGTCGGTTTCCAGAACGATGCGGTCCAAGGGAATGGCAGCGGCGGTCTCCACCGCTTTCCGGGCGTTTTTGAAGGTCAGAACCCCGGTAAAGCCGATGTACCAGCCCCGGGCGATCAGCCATTTTGCCATTTCCGCCGAGCCGGAATAGCAGTGGAAGACTCCCGTGACCTCCGGAAATTCCTCCACCATGCGAAGCCCGTCCTCATGGGCTTCCCGCTCGTGGACGATGACGGGAAGACTTAAGTCCCGCGCCAACCCCATCTGGGCGCGGAAGGCCGCCTGCTGACGTTCCCGCGGGATGTCTTCATAATGGTAGTCAAGGCCAATCTCACCGATGGCCCTGATTTTTGGATTGAGTTTACATAATGTACGGTATTCTTCCAGAGTGACATCGTTTACCTCGTCGGCGGCGTCCGGGTGGGAGCCGACGGCGGCGTAGATGTAGTCGTAGCGGGATGCCAAAGCGGAGGCCGCCCGGGAGGACGCGAGACTGCATCCGGGGTTCATCAGCAGCCCGATGCCCTGCTCCGGAAGGGCGGACAGAAGCGCTTCCCGGTCGGCGTCGAAGGCGCGGTCGTCCATATGGGCGTGGGTGTCAAACAGCATAAGCTCTCCTTACAGTAAGCTACTCAATGACGGCCACCAGGCAGCCGTCCATCTCCGTGACCCGGGGATCGTCCAGAGAAAAATCCGTCTTGTTGGGGTATCCCCGCAGCCCCTCCCCGGTGCGCTTGACCCGGGCTTCCTTCAGCACCCAGAAGGTCAGCAGCGCCCGGCGCTTGTCCGGGGCGGCGTCGAACTGCGCCTTTTCGTTGGGAGACAGGATTTTCTCCGCCAGAGCGAGATTTACGTTCCGGTCAAGCTCCTCGGCGTCGATGCCGATCTCCCGGAGGGACAGGGCGCAGAACGCCCGCCGGGGGGTGTGGGAAACGGAAAAATGCCAGCCGCTGCCGGGGAAATAGGGCTTGCCGCCCGCCGCTATGGCAATGGGCGGCAAATCCAGCCCGGTTTCCTCCCGGTAAAGCGCCGCCAGCAGCGCTCGCCCCGCCTCGTGGCCGGTTCGCCCGTCGAGGGCACAGGACGCGATTTTCACAGCGCGTCGATGATGTCGGATTCCGACGGCTCCTTGGGGCGGCGGTTTTTCAGCCGGTCAACCAGAATGGCGACGCCCACGATCAGCACCAGCAGACCGCACAGACTGATAACGACCCGGGAGGTCGTCATGGGCAGAGCGATCAGCACCGCGCCGAGAACCGTGGTAATGACGGCGGGGAGAATGCCGTAATGGTACCGGCCGGCGTTCAGAATGTCCTGAATGCCCCGGACGACCAGCAGAATACCGGCCAGACGTCCCAGCCCCGCGGCCAGCATCAGGGGATTGCGCAGGAGCCACGCGCCCACGGCGAAGCAGCAGACGGCGGAGAGCACCTTCCCCAGGGTATCAAAATGCCCGGCGACGGCGCTGACGGCGAACACGACGCCCGCGATCACCAGCACCCAGCCCAGAATCTGCGCCACAAGGGCGGAGGCGGAGTCCGGATGAATGAGAAGAATCAGACCCAGCACCATCAGCAGCACCGGGGTAGCGATCAGACGAAGGACGGATAAAATAGTATCTTTCATTGTAGAGTCACCTCACCAAAGTTCAGTATACCCCGAATCCGGGGCGGTGTCAATCGGGGAAAGCGGAAATCGGGGGCATTGCCGATATGCACAACGCCCCTCTTTGGATGGAAGGCCGTAAAACAGGGAATGGAGCGTATCCGGTGCGGATACGCTCCATTTCTCGTGTCAACATAGGCACCCCCTTGGCTCTCCCTTTGGGAGATGTGGACGAGCGAAGCGGGGACGGAGAAGGTAAATGGGGGTGCAATACCCTCTCAGTCACCTGCGGTGACAGCTCTCCCAAAGGGAGAGCCGAGGGGGTGCGCTGAAAAACGGTGAGCTGCCGGAAAGCGGAGGCAATGCCCTTTATTTGCCCCACTTGGGGGCGTCCCTTGGGAACGAGGGAATGGGGTTTCCTCCGCCGATATCCGCTTTCTCACGTAAAATGCGCGGTTTCCTTCCTCCCTTCCCTAGCTTTACCTACATCTTGTGATTTTTCCGCTTTTTTCAATCCCACATGTTGTGTTTCGACAGAATTTGCGCCGCGGTTGTGCTACTATGATTCCAGGCTCGCGGGACGAAGCCGGATGACTGCCGCCGTGGCGTCGTCCATCTGCTTCCCGCGGCCATGCTCCAGAATCTTTGCTGCCAGCTCCCCAGGCGGCATGTCCGGAGTCAGGTCAGACCGGCGGGAAATCCCCTCTCCATCCACGCCGTCGCTGAGCAATACCAGCGCTTCCCCCCGACGCAGGGACAGCTTCTCCACCGTTTCCCGGCTTTCCGTTACGGAAAGCCCCGGCGGTGGGGTGGCTGTCCCTATTTTTTCCGCGCTGCCCCGGCGAAGCAGCCAGCTGGGGGCGGCGCCCCACTTGTACAGCGTGGCGTGGCCGGTGTCGAGGTACAGCTCCGCCAAGTCCACTGTGACCGCTCCGGCGCTTCCCCGGAGGGCGAGAATGCTGTTGAGGGTGCGCAGGGCGTGGGCGGCGGGAAACCCGGCGGTGAGCATCTGCCGCAGAAGCGAGATCGCCGACTGCCCCTCCTGAGCGGCGCCCAGCCCGGTGCCCATCCCGTCGCACAGAAGGACGTAGTACCGGCACTCGGCTCCCGGAAAGGCAAGACAGCGGTCGCCGTTGGCAAGCTCCTTGCTGCGGCTGCGGGCGGCGGCCTCGGCGCGAAACCAGGCTCGCGGCCGCTGCCCCCGGCGGGGCAGATCGTCGGCGAGCCGTCGCAGAAAATCTCCCAGAAACTGATATTGCTGCACCATCGCCGCCCGGTACTCCGACTGCCGGGCGCTGTCGGCTTTCAGAAGCTTTAATTGCTCCTGCCCCCGGCGAAGCTCGGGGATCAGCCGCCCCGACTTGCGGCATTGGGCGTCCAGCGGGTTTTGCAGCAGCGAAATATCCAGCGACGACTGCTGGGGGCAGCTGTTCCGGGCGGAGCAGCTGCCGCAGGCGCGCTGATGCACCTTTTGCAGCACGGCGGAGGCGTCAACGGGGGGCGGCGCGGTTTCCAGAAAAAGCTGCTGGGTGGCGCCGAGAACCTCCGCCCCCAGCTCCAGCCGCACCTGAGCCAGCCCCGTCTCTCCCCGGCGGCGGGCGGTCTCCTGGGAGGGCGGCATCAGCATTCCCAGCCCGCCGCCGAGAATCAGCCCCGGGAGCGGCGTGTAATCCCGGATGCCGCAGATCGCCATCACCACCAGGCCCGCCGCCCCCGGCGCGAGACAGCGCATCCACTTGCGCTCAAAAGGAATCATGCGGATCACGCCCGCGAGACACAGCACCGCCGTCATGGGAATGCGCGTCACCTGCGCCAGATCCAGCCCCAACCCTCCAAGCACCGCAGCGGGAAAGGCGCTGCCCACTGCCAGCGCGCCCGCCGCGAGATACCCCAATCCCAGATAAGGCGTCGGGGAAGCCTGCGCCAGCGCCAGTACCGCCACGCCGCCCACCAGCCAGTCGGTGACGGCGGTGCGCCTGCCCAGCGCCAGGGGGAACAGCAGTCCCGCCCCGGCGGCGAGGACAATCCGCAGGAAATAGACCGGCACCGGCACGGTGTCCCGCAGCACCAGCTGGAACAGCAGTCCGGTCAGCGCCGTCAGAAACGCGGAAATGGCAGGGAAGATCAGCGGCTGTTCCTCCGGAATGTGCCGGGCAAGGAGCAGCGCCAGCAGCCCGCCGGAGGCCGACCACACCAGTCCCTGCAAGCCCGCGATGCCCCAGAAGACCCAGTAGCCCAGCATGGCGCCCAGACTCATGACCGCCGCGTGCCAGCCGCTCATGGCCAGAATCAGCCCCATCGCCAGGGGCTGGGGATAATTGCCCAAACTGGCCGCGCTGAGCAAAAATCCGCTGCCGCTGCACAGAAGGACGACCCCTCCCGTGCGGATTTTTGGGTTCAGCAGCAGCCTTTGACACGTTCGCCGCCCCCGCCGCAGGTACGTTTCCATGGATGCAATCATTTCCACCACAGCCTTTCCTTAGTGATGGGAAAATCCTATCACGGCTGAAAAAATTATGCTGTCGGATTCGCAATGGTGAGAAAGTTTCTTGCATCGGAGGCGGGATGGGTGTATAATGACCTGTAATTAAGGAAGCTGGAAGGGAATCAATGACGGCCATGGGAAGAGAATTTGAACGGAAATACCGGGCGGATTCCGGGGTAATCGCCGCCATTCGGGCGTCCTTCGGGGACTTTTCCGAAATCCGGATGGAAACGGTCTACTATGACACGCTGGACGCCGCCCTGAGCCGCCGGCGCTGGATGCTGCGGCGGCGGTACGAAAACGGGATTTCCGTCTGCACCCTGAAAACGCCCCTCCCCGACGGCAGCCGGGGGGAATGGGAGATTTCCTGCGACGATATCAGGCTGGCGATTACAGAGTTATGTAAACTCGGCGCACCGGAAGACCTGCTGCGCCTGACGGAAGGCGGCCTGACGGAAGCCTGCGCCGCCCGGTTCACCCGGCTGGCAAAGCGGCTCACACTGGAACGCTGCACCGTGGAGCTGGCGCTGGATGAGGGCGCACTGATGGGCGGCGGGAGGACGCTTCCCTTTGCCGAACTAGAGGTGGAGCTGAAATCCGGCGAGGAAGCCGCCGCGACTGCCTTTGCCGAAGCGCTGGCGCGGAAATTCGGCCTGACCCCGGAACCCAAAAGCAAGGCGCAGCGCGCCATGGAGCTGCTGCATTAAGTACCCAAAAGGACATACAGGAGAGAGAACTATGCCCAAATTTGAGACGCTGTTTTCCAAATACGACCGTCTGGTGCTGTTCGATACCGAGACTACCGGCCTGCTTTTCAGCCGGGACGAGATCATCGAGTTTGCCGCCGCAGTGCTGGAGAAGGTGGACGGAACGCCCCGGGTGGTGCAGGAATATGACCAGCTGGTCGCCCTGTCCCCCGGCGGGTTCGTGCCGCCGAAAATTCAGGAGCTGACCGGCATTTCCACCCAGGATCTGCGGGAACGGGGACTGCCCAAGACCAGAGTCTGCCGGGACATTGCCGAAATGATTCAGGGCAACACCCTGCTGCTGGCCTACAACGCCCATTTTGACCTGAGCTTCCTGTTTTACATGCTTCTCCGGGACGGCGACCCGGCCGTGCTCAAGGGCAAGGACAAGCTGGATTTGCTCACGGTCTACCGCGACCGCCACAGCTATCCCCACCGGCTGTGCAGCGCCATTGAGGTCTACGGCCTGTCCGGCAAGGTGGTCAATTCCCACCGGGCGGTGGACGACGTGCTGGCCACCGTGGCGGTGATGGAGGAAATGGAGAAGGAAAAGAACGATCTGGAACGTTATGTAAACCTTTTCGGCTACAACCCCAAATACGGCATCGAGGGCAAGCCCATCAGCTCCATTACTTACAGGCCCCAGCCCTATAATCCGGTGAAGCCGCTGTACGAGGCGTAAGCTCGGGAAAGCGTGAAAAATCGGAGGCTGCGGAGGAAAAATGATCAGAATTGAGGAAATACCGGTCTCCAGAATTGATGATTTCTGGAACATTCAGTTTCGGTATCTGGTGGACGACGGCATAATCACGGCGGAGGAAGAAAAGGCGTATTTTCAGAGTCCGGAATACCGGGATGTGCTGAAAGGGCATATGCTGCGCACACCGGATACGCTGCACATGATTTATTTCGTCCGTGACGGGGTGCGAATCGGCGCGTCACAATACTGTACGTTCCAGAGCGAAGACGGAAAGTGCTTTATCCTGGATTTCTGGGTCTTTCCGGAGTACCGCGGCAATGGAACGGGGCATGAGTGCTTTCAGACCCTCCTGGAATACACGAAACGGGATGGCGCACTGTATTATGCCCTGAACTACGCAAAGGAGGACTCGCGCAGATTCTGGCTGTCGCTTGGATTTACGGACAACGGCGTGGACGAATATGGTTCTCCGCTGATGACAAGAAAAGACAGATAACGTCACATTTTTCAGGAATGCGCCGCCAAAATCGCAAAAAACAACCACAGGAGGTAACAATATGCTGAATCCATCCGCCTATGCTCTGGGTGCCAACCGCTCCTGCATCCGGGACTTGTTTGAATACGGCTGCCGGCGCGCCGCCGTTGTGGGACGGGAGAACGTCTACGACTATTCCCTGGGCAACCCCTCCATTCCCTCGCCGAAGGAGGTGGACGAAACGGTGCGCCAAATCCTCGACGACACCGATTCCCTGCTGATTCACGGCTACACCTCCGCCGTGGGCGATTTTGCTACCCGCAAGGCCGTTTCCGACGACCTGAACGCCCGCTACGGCACATCCACCGCCCCGGAGGAGTTCTTCATCGGCTGCGGCGCGGCGCCGGAGCTGGTGAGCGTGTTCCGGGCGCTGGCAGTCCCGGGGGCGGAAATTCTGGCGGTCGCGCCCTATTTCCCGGAGTACAAGCCCTTCGCCCAGGAGGCGGGGCTGGAATTTAAGGTCGTCCCGGCGGACATCCCCTCCTTCCAGATCAACCTGACCGCCGTGGAGCGGATGATTACGCCCAGCACCCAGGCGATCATCCTCAACTCCCCCAACAACCCCTCCGGCGTGGTCTACACCCGGGAGACGTATCAGGCGCTGGCGGCAATCCTCAATAAAAAGGCCGCGGAGTACGGTCATCCCATTTACATCGTCTCCGACGAGCCGTACCGGGAGCTGGCCTACGGGGTGGAGGTGCCGTTCCTGCCGGAAATTTACCGGGATACCGTCATCTGCTACTCCTATTCCAAATCCCTGTCCCTCCCCGGCGAACGGATCGGCTATGTGTATGTGCCTCAGAAAGCCACGGACGGCAAGGCGCTGTACTCCGCCGTTGCGGGGGCTGCCCGGGCGGGCGGTCACGTCTGCGCCCCCAGCCTGTGGCAGAAGGTCATCGCCCGGTGCGCCCATCTCCGCCCGGACTTGGAGAGCTACGACCGCAACCGCAAGGCGCTGTACGAGGGGCTGACCCGGATGGGCTATGAAATGGCGAAACCCAACGGCGCGTTCTATCTGTTCATCAAAGCTCCCGGCGGCGACGCCAACGCATTTTCCGACGCGGCGAAGCAGAAAGACCTGCTGGTCGTCCCCGGCGACGGCTTCGGCTGTCCGGGGTATTTCCGCATCTGCTACTGCGTGAGCCTGGAAATGATTGAGAAGAGTCTACCGGTATTTGAGGAACTGATCAAGGAGTTCGCGGAAAAATAAAATGCAGGCCGTTGGCGTCCACTTTCGTGGCTGCCAACGGCCTGTGTATTACTGCTCACCGGGCAGAAAATCCGGAATGAACCCGGTGTCCGCCGCCTCGGCTTCCTGCGTGAAGCCTTCCAATTCATTCAGATACATCCAACTGAGCACCGCGTCGTATTCCTCATCGGTGACCCGGCGGTCGAAGGGGGCGGGCAGGCCGCCCATGGGCGTGTACTGGCGCATCAGGCTCACCAGCACCTCCCCGGGGGCGAAATTCTCCCCGATCCAGTCCAGCACCCGCAGGGAATTCTCCACATTCCCGGGCAGGATCAGGTGGCGGATGATGACGCCCCGGGTGACCTTCTCCCCCTCCCAGCGCACCGCACCGACCTGCCGCGCCATCTCCCGGATGGCTTCGGCGGCCACGGGAAAGTAGTCCGCCGCCCCGGACAGCTGCCCCGCCAGACAGGCGTCCGCGTACTTAAAATCGGGGAGGTAAATGTCAACGCACCCCTCCAGCGCCCGCAGCGTCTCCACCCGCTCATATCCGCCGCAGTTGTACACCACCGGCACGGGCAGCTTGGGCGACAGCGCCGGGAGAATCGTGGGCAGAAAGTGGGTGGGGGTCACAAGGTCGATGTTTTCCGCCCCCTGGGCGATCAGGTCTTCAAACAAACGCCGAAGCCCGGCGGAGTCCGTGGCCTTCCCCACCGCGCCGCCGCTGATGGCGGCGTTCTGGCAATAGCTGCAACGCAAAGTGCAGCCGCCAAAGAAAACCGCGCCGCTTCCCCCAGCCCCTGCCAGCGCCGGTTCCTCCCATTTGTGGAGCATGGCCTTGGCCACGAGGGCGATATCCGGGCAGCCGCAGAAGCCCCGCTGTCCCGCCGTCCTGTCCACGCCGCATTGCCGTGGGCAGAGATTGCAGTTTCCGTAATCCATATCCATCCCATCCTTTGGGGGTATCATATCAGTTTTTTCGCCTTTTCTCAACCCCGGACTTTACCGGCGGGTGAAAATGTGGTAAACTACAAAGAAAAATCTACTGTCTGCACCCCTTGCAAACAGCTTTCAGAAAGGGGTAATTGCAATGGAAATCCGATTTGCCGAAACCCGGGACATTCCCGGTATGATCAACTTGCTGCTTCAGGTGGGGGAAGTCCACCACCGCATCCGCCCCGACCTGTTCCGGGCGGGCGCGCAGAAATATGACGAGCAGACCCTCGCCCAGATGCTCACCGACGACACCCGCCCCATTTTCGTGGCCGTGGAGGACGGAAAGGTGCTGGGCTACTGCTTCTGCATTTTGCAGGTGCGGGAAAACGACCCGGTGCTCCTGGACGACCGCACGCTGTATATTGACGACCTGTGCGTGGACGAAGCCTGCCGGGGCAAGCACGTAGGGCAGGCGCTGTACGACCACACCCTGGCCTATGCCCGGAGAATCGGCTGCCGCAGGGTGACGCTGAACGTGTGGTGCGGCAACGACAGCGCCATGCGCTTCTACGAAAAACAGGGGTTAAAGCCCCGGAACATCCACATGGAAACCGTTTTGTGAGGAATGCCATGCTAATCAAGAACCAGATTTACGAAGCCGAGATCACAGACTATACCGCCGAAGGACAGGGCGTCGCCCATATTGAGGGCTGCGCCGTGTTCATCCCCAACGCCGTCGCCGGGGAGAAGGTGCGCGTCCGGGTGGAGAAGGCGCAGAAGACCTGGGCGGCGGGAAAAATCGTGGAGATTCTGGAAAAGTCCCCCCACCGGGTCAACCGGGAGTGCGAGGTCGCCAAGCTCTGCGGTGGCTGCGATTTCTGGCACATGGACTACGCCGAGGAGACCCGACTGAAAGCCCAGCGGGTGAAGAATTGCTTAAACCGCATCGGCGGCGAGAATCTGGAAGAAGTCTCCATTCTCGCCGCCCCCGACTGCCACGGCTACCGCAACAAGGCGCAGTATCCGGTGGCGGTGAAGAAGGGGCGCGCCTACGCCGGATTCTACCGGGCGGGTACCCACGACGTGGTGGAAAACGCGCGCTGCCGCATTCTCCCGGAGGAGATCGACGCGACAAAGGATGCGGTAATTGATTATGTAAACCAATGCCGGGTCAGCGTCTACGACGAGGCCACCGGCAAGGGGCTTCTGCGGCATATTTACGTCCGCCGGGGCGCCGTATCCGGGCAGATTCTGGTGTGTCTGGCGGTGAACGGGGAAAAAATCCCCCGGCCGGAGGCGCTCATCCAGCGGCTGAGCGGGATTCCCGGCTTTACCACGCTGGTGCTGTCCGTGAACACGAAGCGGGGCAACGCCGTACTGGGCGACCGCTTTCTCACCCTCCACGGCCCCGGCTATATTGAGGACACCCTCTGCGGCCTGAGCTTCCGGCTGTCCCCCCGGTCATTTTACCAGGTGAACCACCATCAGGCGCAGCAGCTGTACGAAATGGCGATCTCCCAGGCGGGGATCACCAGGGCCGACACGGTGCTGGACCTGTACTGCGGCGTCGGCACCATCACGCTGGCCATGGCGGGCGCGGCAGGAAAGGTCATCGGCGTAGAGGTCGTCCCCCAGGCGGTAGAGGACGCGAAGGACAACGCAGCGCGAAACGGCATTCTGAACGCGGAATTTTTCTGCGGTGACGCCGGACAGGCGGCGCTGGAGCTGGAAAAAAGCGGCGTCAGGCCGGATGTGGTGGTAGTAGACCCGCCGAGAAAGGGCTTAAACGCGGACACCATCGAAGCCCTCCGCCGCATGTCCCCCAAGCGCATCGTCTACGTCTCCTGCGACCCCGCAACCCTAGCCCGGGACGTAGCGCTGCTAAAGGAGCGCGGCTACACCCTAAAAACCGCCGCTGCTGCGGACTTGTTCCCGAGGTGTGCTCATGTGGAGACGGTTGTCTTGCTTTCCAAGGGTGAGGTCGACTCGAAAAAGATTCGGGTTGAGTTCTCTTTGGAAAATATGGATATGTCCGAATTTCAGGATGGGGCAACTTACACCCAGATCAAGGACTATGTACTGGAGCATAGCGGGTTAAAGGTATCCAACCTGTATATCTCACAAATTAAGCGAAAATGTGGGATTGGGGTTGGTAAGAACTATAATCTGCCGAAGTCCGAGGATTCCAGACAGCCCCAGTGTCCGCCGGAAAAAGAGAAAGCAATCCGAGAAGCATTCAAATATTTTGGGATGATCTAACATCCAGCAAAGTGGAGGTTTCTTATGGATAGGTTGATTTCTTGTGAGTTCAACATGGATAATGCCTGTGTGGAACTGAAATTCTTAGATGGCAGTATGATTGCTATTGATACAATAGCCGTGGAGAATGAGGTTTCCGACAATCTGTATCAGCGGTCAGAGCTGGACTATCTAATCTACAATGACCCGATTGGATATGCAGACCTTGTTTTGAACGGAAACCCCGAAATTTATCTAAAAACTGTAACTGAATGTAAACCCTTAGATTAAAACTCAGCCCTCTGCCTTTTCATTGGCAGAGGGCCGTTTTTTGCTTAACAGTTATTGAGCATCCCTTAATTGCTCTA
>ERZ773258.1322-NODE-1322-length-20507-cov-3.661109_pt1 | contig 20507 bp, 19 predicted proteins | sample MGYA00511962_ERZ773258 | MGnify/ENA primary metagenome ERZ773258 (study PRJEB29015, sample SAMEA2737755) | human gut metagenome | biome: human gut; feature: human-associated habitat; material: faeces | place: China | collected 2012 ... | reverse complement strand
TTTGAGTGCAAGGGGCGTATAACGCCTCTTGCGGCCACAGGGGAGGTTTCGGATGAAGAGAAAATTCGGAGAAAACCTCAGCTTTTGCAGGATAAAAGTACATCTGGTAGACTTTTGGTAGACATTTTATATGGGGCGGGCCCGAAAAAACCTGCAATTGCAGGCTTTCCGCCCCGGTTTTGGTAGACATTTGGTAGACATAGACCCAATACACAAAATAGGAACGAGATAAAAAAGTGGAAACACAAAATTTAAGTCTGTAAATAACAGTTCCGCTATATTCGCAATTAAAATTTTAATGCTGGACTGCTCTATATGATGCTGCTGGTGTTAAATCAGTTAAATCATTTGCAAATAGGCCAATTTCATCATTTATCATATGGATAGCTGTGTTTCTACATTTTGAACTAGAATTAGCCTTGGCGTCCTTAATGCGGAGTATCGGCCCTTCCTCCTCATTATCAATATCGACCAGAAACAATGGCTGTTCCCGCCCGTCCCTTACGGATATACCCTCCATGATTCCAAGGCTGATAGAATGGCCTGCTTCAATTTTCTGCACCAGTTCTTCCAGTGTAATAAGGGAAGGGCTGGCGCTTTTCTTGCAGTCTAGTTTTGATACTTCCAATCTCTTTGCCCGAGGGCTTTTCATCATAGCCCAGTGGATCTATGTGTACTCTGATTTTCTTTATGCTCGTCCTCACCTTTCTGCTTTAACAAAATTGTTGATATTACGAGAGTCATTGGGGATTGCCTGTCAGCAGAGCAGAAGCGACAAGGAAAGTTGGCCGCCCCCAATTAATGGACACATTTTTGATGAAGCGTTGTGCAGGATGGATAATATTGTCAAGATTAGTTGACACTTTTGTCAACAAGATTTACCTCTATGATGACAGAATGGCTGTCCTGTGTGTTATACAGGACAGCCATTCTGATGTGACCATCGACGATTTGAGTTCATCTAAGGTCGCTTTGTCTGGTGTTGATAAAAAGATGCATAGGCGTACGCTCGCCCATCTTGCGTCCCCCGTCCTGCCCACAGGCGTGTGCAAAATCGAAGCCCAACGAAGTGGGTTCAATTTTGAAAAGAGGAGCGGCAAAATGAGTACGCTCTGACTTTTGAAAAAAGTCGGAGCAAGCGTCGTATTGCTTGCTTCGACGTGGAAAAGATGGTTGAAATTGATATTTTCGCTCACCAAAAACCTGTTAAGTATCGTAATAGAATCAATTAACCATCCTGGCCGGTATCCCACGGTAAAATAAATATCTAATAAGGTAAAAACAGTCAATGTCATTGCAGCGGTTACCTGCGTTACTTCTTTCTTAAATAGCTGAGTTTCTACGATGTTTTCAAGATGCAAAAAAGCGATTGCTCCTTTTACTACCAATTCCCCATATGTTCGTAAATCCAGTAGCCTTCAAAATCCTGAACCACTTCTTCCACATGGCACTCACTGATATCCGACCGGTTTAAACGCTTTACCAGCTCTTCTATCTGACGCCGTTTATAGGGGATACAGAGGAATACCCTTCCATTCTCATTCCGTATCCCCAAGCACGATCGTTCTCCCTTGGCATTCTCCAAACCCTCTTCATAAATTGAAAAGTTCACCGCTCCCCCTCCTCTTTTTTATTATTTGTATTGTACCTTATTTTCGCGCCTCACAATACAAATACTCCTACAGACAAGTTCTTCATTTGAAGCGTTTACAAAATTCTATTTCATTATATTGTATAAGCAAAAGAAAACAATAAAAGATGAAAAATCTAATATTGACAGTGTAAAATCTAACACAAAATTCTTCGGGCCATCGAAACAGCGGCCTGTACAGCCTAAAATGCATTGCGTCAAATAAGGCCACATCCCCTGCCAGACACGGTAAACCAGGCTGTGTGGATAGAAGCAGGCATGGGGAGGGACAGTGCTTTCGAAGCTCCGGGTGCCGACAACGGCCTAAGCTGCCTTCAGTCCAGATTTTCCGTTTTCTCATCATGGACAGGCATTCCGGAGTATTGACGCCCTTGAATGCCCTCTATAAAACGCAGGACAGCAGCTGCTGGCCAAAATTCTTCTGCGTGTGCCTGCCTTATCAAAACAAGTCTCTCGGGAAGTACATTGCCGGCATACATCCCCCTGAACCTGGTAGCAGCGAAGGTACTTTCCTGTAGACTTATTGCAGTTCAGCCGGTGATATACAAGAAGCCTGCCCCACCGGACAAATAAATGTATCCTGCTGTGGCCGACCTGAAAATCCGTATTTACTCGGGTCATCTGGAAAATGGATAGCGGGGATATATCCAGTAATACCCAATAATTCCAACCTTCTGTGGATGGCACCAGTATCATACCCTCTGTCCAAAGCAACTTCCTCTATCGGCAATCCCAACTGCTTTTTCTGCCGCTCCAGATGCCGCAGGACCAGAAGATTTTTTTCTCGTTTGCCTAAGCCCGTAACGATTCCATGGTCAATCCAGCTGTTTCTGGAAACTTTGGCGGGGATGTAGCTGCCATCGGAGGCCACCGTTCTGCCGTCCCATCGCGCTTCATTCCTCCATATTTTACTATATAAATGGAGTTTTTAGGGCTTTTGTCATCAGGTCTATTCATTGACACTACCAATAAAGCTGCGTCTGTAATGAAAACGAGGCATATCTTTGACTTATGGAATAGGAAGAATGAGTTTCAGGGTAAAGACACCATTTTCTATTTTGGTGCTGCACTGCCCGCCATATTTTTCAGCGGCGTTTCTAATATTCGGCAGTCCAAAACCGTGCAGGAAAGAATTCGCTTTACTGGTCCGCTTTGGAATAGCGGTATCTGGCTGAGCATAATTACCCACAATAATCACCAGCATATCCTGCCTTCGCTCAGCCTTCACAGTAATGAGCCGCTGCTCCTGCGGAAGTTTTTCGCTTGCTTCTATGGCATTATCCAATGCGTTTCCAAAAATGGTACTGATATCAAGTGCATCTAGAAATGCGCCGTCTTCAAAGCGGGCAAGCACATTAAAATCAATTCCCTTTTCCTTTGCAATGGCTGCCTTTTCCCGGACTATAATATCCAAAAACTCATTCCCAGTATGAATATAGTTTTCATAATCTGCAATCTGTGACTGTAATTTTTCAACTGTCCGGCAGGTTAAATCTGTACTTTGCCTCCCCTCCAATACAAGCAGATGGTTTTTCATATCATGATAGATGCTTCGAATCTTTTCTTCTGTTTTCAGCTTATCCCTATAATATGAGTGCTGCTGGTGGAGGCTCTCAATCTGCATTTTATCAATCCGTTCCTGCTCACGCAGATGAAACATATTCTTAGAATAGAGAAAATGCATCATAAATACAAAGCTAAACGTCATCGTCGCTATGTCTAATATGTGCAGTACGATTGTACCCAAATTTAAAAATGAATACAGCGAAACAAAAAACATAGTCAGCACAAGCAAAAAATCAATTGTTAATACAATCAAATCGCTGATCTGTATTTTATATTTAAAGTTTTTTAATAGCTTGTAGACACAGACCATGATCAATAACCGGACCAGGATGTTATAAACATAAATTTCCCATTTGAGCATTGCCGTTCCATTGATATCAATTGAAATGTTTCCATTCCACAGCCAACTTGTCAATACCAATATGACCCTTTCAGGAAGTATAATTAAAGATATAAACCATACTTCTAAAGCAACAAGGATGGAAACAACTGAATCCCGATAGCAGCACAGCATTGTTAAAAAGGCCAAGCCCATCACCAGAAATATTTTCAATGCTCCCATACTCGAAAAATGTGTTGCTATAAATGCCGCAAAAAATGTAATGACAGCAGGGGCAGCGAGAGAGATACACTTATGAAATCTGGGCTTTTTTAAAAAGCAGGAAATCAGCGCGCACAATGAAAATATTTCTGTTACAGTCACCAAAAAATCTAAAAGATAATACAGCGGCATCACAGCATATCTCCCCAATAGTCCGCTAATTTTTCCATAAATTCCTTCCTCTTCGGCTGACTGATTGGAATGTCCTCACCTGTAATAAGCTGCACTTGAAGCTCCTTCCCATTCGCCCTTCTCACATAGTGGAGATTTACAAGACAACTGGCATGACAACGCGCAAATCCTTTATCACCCAGTTCATTTTCCACCTCTTTCATGCTCTTACCACAGATAATATCCCCCTGTTCCGTGTGAAGAAGAAGCTTGCGTCCAAAGGTTTCCACATAGGAAAGTGAATTGAGCAATACCTTGTAGCGCCCTGTATTGTTAGAAACCACAATGGATGGAACACATTCCCTTCTATGACGCTTCAGCCATTGGTTCAGTTCAGCCTTTAACCGGACATATTGGATCGGCTTAATGATGTAATTGGCAGCCTGATATTTGTATCCCTCCAATCCATATTGAGAGAGCGTTGTGAGGAAAATAATTCCAACCGCTTCATCCTTTTGGCGGACGCACTCGGCGGCCTGCAGACCGTTTACCAACTTCATTTGAATATCCAGAAAAATCAGTTCTATGGATGGGTCGTATTTTTCGATCAGTTCCAGCCCGTCATAGTATATGGTCACTTTAATATTTTCTCCGGTCTCGGCTGCATATTGGTTTAATAGCCCTGTAAGGTGATCTACAAAGGTACATTCATCATCACAGATTGCAACATGCAACATGAGGTTTTCTCCTTTCGGCCTGCCTCTGTATTTTGAAACAATGATTACTTTTCCTATTTTCAAAAACTCGCTGAGAGAAACAGCCTGACTATCCGTCGCAATAACTGAGGAACGGCCTCACGCTGCGGTCAGAGCATGTGTAAAGTCCCTCATATGGGCAACTGTTGTGCCCATATGAGGGACTTTCGGTGACTGTGGCGCATTACTTCCCCCTGACTGGATTTGGTACAGCCCGGGGGAAGTATTTTTATGCCGTTTTCTTCAGGTTTGCTTTTCTCATCCGTTTACACTATGCAGTCAGCAATCATCCGGCTGCGGTAGTATCGGCTCCTCCACATCCTCCAGAATCATCACAGAAATGCAGGCGAATTCTAACCGCCGTCATAGGGGGCTGTAGCGCCGCCAGACATATCCCGCACAGGAGTTTTTCATATGGTGAAAAAGCGTTGATTGAGTAATAGCAAGAGCTTCCATAAACTGGAAGCTCTGTTTTTCATCATCCGATAGCCCATAGTTTTACAGAACAAAGCTATATGCATTTCACTCATTGGAAATGCTTTATATTTACATATATATGTTACCATACATATAAGATGCTTGTCAACGTATGCGGCAGACACATAAAAATAAACAGAAAAATTTTCCTGCTGTTTTTCCCAATTCGGCACCTATTTATTTAAATGAATTTGGTATCTCCGAATGTTCTGCTATTCCCCATAACCAGCGCTGGCCTGACAAACGTCAGCAATTTCAAGCAGCCGGAGCCAAATCTGTTTAGGTCCTTTTGCTTAAAGAATTTGAACTGCGTTTCCAGACATAGCACCTCCGTTTTTACTGCTCGTGTGCCCATGAACAGTACAACATGTTTTCATGAAAGGCAACGCATGAGAGAACTACAAGTGACAGCAGTTTGGTGGACGAGGACGGCAAACCCGAATATTGTAGCTAAACCATTTATTGTTATCTCTCGCTCGTGGCATAGCTACAATATCCGGTTGCGTACAGCCATTGTTGTGTTCATAGGTTTATCCTCCCTTACGAACTTAGCGTAAGGGATTTCATTTGCTTTTGTAGGCTATGCGTGATACTATTGGGCTATGTGTAGCCTGATAGGGGGGTATGAATATGGGCGATGCTCTGTCAAAAAATCGAATTAAAGGTCTATCTGCAAGTGTTGACCAAAATTCGACCGTTCTTGTATTAGGAACACTCCCCGGTCGAATGTCATTGACCTATGGCAAATACTATGCCGACCCCTCCAATAAATTCTGGGACATATTATTCATAGCATGTGGAGAAAAGATAGATAAGACGGACCAAGGAAAGAAAAGGCTGTTGGAGAAATATCATATCGCACTTTGGGATATATTAGCTTCTGCTGTTCGTAAAACCTCTAATGACAAAGATATATCTGATGAAACGCCGAACAATCTCCCGCTGTTCCTTTCTCAATATCCAAATATAAAACTTCTGATATTTCATAGCAACGATGCTTATAAATATTTTAAGCGGTTTTTCAAGAACACCGCCGTTCCTTATATTTGCGTATCCTCACCAAGCGGTCAAAACAGGAAAAGCACCTTGGAAAAAGCAGCGGAATGGAGGGCAGCCTTATCTTGCGCTATTCCACAACTGAAGAACGGGCCCAGGTTAGCGTGGAAAGGAACACCCCCATATGATATAATATCTTTACAGGAAAGGGGTATTGATATGGAGATGGAGAAAATCCGCAATTATATATCTTACTTTAAAACGATCCATACGGAAACCGCCTGCCGCTGGGAAGGAAGTCGGAAACTGGAAAGCGGCTCTTTCTCCATGCCGTTCCCTGTCTATGAAACTCAGTTTCTAAACTTTATAGATGATGTTTCCAACAGTGACCTTATGGATGTTAGTTATGGAGATACATTAGAGGAATATGGGCTTGAAATGAACAGTGAACTTGCAAAGAAAATTGATACTGCTGATTTCAAACTTGTAAAAGCAATTTTGACCTGCTACATCAGGCAAGAGCGTTTCTGCGATGGATTATGGGGACGGGCAATCAAAGAAGGTATATTTTTGGCGCTGCTTAAACGGATAGAAGCTCTCCTGTCACCGTGAATATCACATAAAAAGACCATGCTGCCCCGCTTTGGGATAGCATGGTCCTTTTTGTGGCTTTTATGGACTATAAGGAAATAAGATATTTTCCATTAAATCCCAAAAACTATATAATAGGAATTGTCGATCAAAGTAAAGCGGATTGAGCAGATAGTTGTCACCTCTGGGGCGTCCACCTGTCGCCTGATAATATACTCTTTTTTTCAGATAGCCATATTCAATGAGTAAGTCCAAAGCAGGGAGCATATCATCCGCCCTTTTGAAACTCTTATTTCTGCACAGATGGTACAAACTACTTTTTGTAAATTTCTTCCTTGCTTGGCTTTCCAATCTCCGCAGTATGTATTGGGCCTCATGGAGTGTTTTGTCGGCCCCCATAACAGAATAGGCGTATTGTGCGTATTCCAAAACATATTCGGTGATTTTAGTGGCCCGCTTCATCGTGGGTCCTGATACGAGAGCCTTGTCTGGCGAAATGCGATTTTCCACACAGTGGAGTATACCCGCAATCCTCAGTGCAGTTCTCGCGCACTTTCCGCCCCAGTCAGACATATCTTCCAAGTCTGTCAACAAACAGGCTTCAATCTTTTCAGAGAACTGTCTATAAACATCGAGAGCGTTACCATCCAACCTAATAATCGGCATATCCGAATTTGGATAGGGTAAGGAAAGCAAATCAAGTAGAATTTTCTCATATTTTTCGTTGAGTTCCTTTTGTATAGATGGAGTGTCAAAGGGACGACGGCCCATTATGGAATTAGGCTTGCTGTATAAAAATCGTCCTGTAAGCCCTCGTCCCCGAAAAGCATCGTTATTGAGCATTCCCTCCAATACACTTTCCTGCGCCGACAAGAGCATTGTAAGCGCAGGATTGTCGATGCACTCAGCATCCCGTCCCTTACGGTCTACCCGAATCGGATCGCTAGAATAGGCTTTTAATACGGTATCAATGGATACCACATTGGAGGAATACTTTCCATTAAAAATATCAAATAAGCCACCCTCTGTGGAAATCACCGTTATAATGCCACTATAATCCGCCATAAGGGAGGTTAGGGCTTCGGGGGTAATATATCAGACGCAAGGGCCTTATATGACGTAGCACCCTGTCCCCAGCACAAAAGAAATCCGCTTTTTCCCAAATCAGTTCCGCAAGGGGAACATCAACAACCCCAAATACCGGCAGTAGCTGGTGGATATGTTTGTCAATAAAATCTACCTCTATGATGACAAAATGACCGTCCTGTGCAACACACAAGACGGTCACTTTGATGTTGACCTTAAGGAAGTGAGTTCACTTAAGGATCAGTTGGTGGAGGCGGGGGGAGTCGAACCCCCGTCCGAAAACGTTTCCTCGGGAACCTCTCCGGGCGCAGGCGGTTATTTACATTCCCTTACCCCGGCGTAAACCGCCATACTCCGGGGATTGGTAGCTTCATTGTTCATGGTGCGCTCAAAGCTTTGCGCACACACGTGCACCACTCATCGACGCCCTGTCCCAGACCGTGGTCCTTCCGGGCAGGACGGCCGCATTAAGCCGCGGCGAGAACTACGTTATTATCGTCGTTCTTTAATTTATAAGTGCCCATTTTTAGGATGTTAGGCGCATCCGCCCGCTATTCCCGCCTCTGCGTCCCCGTCGAAACCAGTACGCCCCCAGATAGCGGCGGCACGGCTTGCCCTACCGCCGAAAATGGTTGAGGCCTGTAATGAAAGTTACAAAGTTACATTTTTTCCGGTGCAGGATAATCTACGCCGAAGGTCTCCACAGTGACCGACTTCATCTTTTGATCTTCAAACGGCTTATCCATGCGATCCCGATCAGCATTTACAATCGTGTCGGCTACTTCTATACCGCTGACGACCCGGCCGAAAGCGGCATACTGGCCATCCAAATGGGAAGCGCGCTCCACCATTATGAAGAACTGGCTGCCGGCGGAGTTGGGATGCATGGCGCGTGCCATTGAGAGGACGCCGCGGTCGTGCTTCAAGTCATTCTGAATGCCATTGGATTTAAACTCGCCCTTGATGGCATAGCCGGGACCGCCGGTGCCGGTGCCTTGGGGACAGCCGCCCTGGATCATGAAGCCGGGGATAACTCGGTGGAAAATAAGACCGTTATAGAATCCGTTTTGGACCAGAGAAATAAAGTTGTTGACCGTATTGGGCGCCACCTCGGGATAGAGCTCGGCGACTATCTTACCGCCATTCTCCATCTCAAAGGTCACGAGGGGGTTTTGTGCCATAAAAAACACTCCTTTTCATTCTTGTCAATAGCTGCTGTTGCGTCGAGATTTCATGGCGCGGTCAATCTCTCGCTTGGCGTCCTTAGCCGCAGCGGCATCCCGCTTGTCATAGAGCTTTTTACCCTTTGCCAATCCCATCTCCAACTTGACGCGGGGCCCCCGAAAATAGACCGACAGGGGCACCAGAGCATATCCATCCTGCTTTACCTTGCCTGCAAGGCGCAGAATCTCCCGTTTATGCATCAGCAGACGGCGGGGGCGCAGGGGATCTTTATTGAAGATGTTGCCTTTTTCATAGGGGCTGATGTGCATCCCATAGACCTGCATCTGACCGTCCTTGGCCAAGCAAAAAGAGTCTTTCAGATTAATATTGCCCTGACGAATCGATTTGACCTCCGTACCAGCCAGCTCAATCCCGGCTTCGTACTTATCCTCTATGAAGTAATCATGATAGGCCTTGCTGTTCTTTGCAACGATTTTAATCCCCTTCTGGTCCATGGAAACACCCCCTTCCTGAGCTAGTATATTATTATACCACATCTGTCAAGAGGAAAACACCGAGTCAACAGCAGACATGCTGAGGACTCGGTGTTTCAATGAGTTGCTACACCTTGCGGGTACGCTACGAAAGAACTGCCCGGCGCCAAGGGCTGCGGCGGATGCAAAAGAGCGCGCCCAGCGCGGAGACGGCGGCCAGACTTACACAGGCAAGGATAAACAGAAATACTACAGTATATGAGCCGGTACTATCGAAGATGATTCCATAGAGCGTGGTAGTGAGTGCACAGGCAGCCAGGTATGCTGTATAAATATTGGGAAAAATAGTGTTGTAGTACCTGCGTCCGAAAGCTTCCTGAACCAAAATAGGGCCTTCCACCACGCCGAGCGCCCGGCCTCCGCCCAGCATCAGAACAAAGAGACCAGTGAGGACTGCGCTGTCGCTCCCCGTGAGGAGAAGACCAACTGTACCTGCGGCAATGATGGAGAGAAACAACTCCATAGTCCTCCGGATACCCCAGCGGACACTGAGTGCGCCCAGCAGAAATTGAGAGAGCGCAGCTCCCAGCTGGTAGCAGGCATTGAGGCCGCCTACGGCCAGATCGCCATAGCCCTTAAAGCGGAGCATGGCGGGTACATGCGTGTACGCCCCAGACACCAGCGCAGCCGCGACAAACAGGCAGATAATCAGGTAAAAAACCGGCATACGGACAGCGTCGCGGGGAGGCACGCCCGCATCCATGGCGGGCGTGCCTGGCGATCTGCTCTTGCTTTCACGCCTGGCAGGAGTTGGCTTCAGGCCAAGCTCAGCCGGACGAAAGCGGATCAGAAAAATACCGACGGGCAGCATGACGAGCAGAGCAACAGCGGCGATGAGCAGGTAACCGGCCTGCCAGCCAGATTCCCGTATTACCCAGGCAAGGATGGGAGAAAACACAATTCCACCCAGGCCGCCGCAGGCGGTGGCAAGCCCAATATAGCCTCCGGGAGCCTCAAACCACTCGCTGACGACCAGTGGAACCAAGGTGTAGATCCCAAGCCCGGCTGCAAAGCCGAGCAGGGCCGCGCTGACCACGAAATGCCAAAAGAGCGTAGACAGGGCGGTGAGTATGGCGGAACCTGCCAGGCCCAGGCAGACCAGAGCCAGATATTTGCGCAGATCCCAACGGGGCATAAGCCGTCCGGCCAGGAAGGTGCTCATGGTGCCGCACAGCGTACGTACCGTGTGTGTCAGGGAAATTTGAGTGACGGAGATCCCCTGAGCCGTACTGATTGGGGAGAGAAACATGCCGAAGCAGTTCACAATAAGACCATAGCCCGCAAAATTGAAGAGGCAGACCCCAAGCAGGACCTGCAGGGCCCGGCGGCGGCCCCGCGCCGGGTCTGGCGCAGGAGTACCAAACAGGTTCATCGGGCGAAGTCCATCACCGCCAGATCCTCGGGGCGATCGACACGGTCGTGGTTCTCCGCGAAAATTTGCGGCAGATACTTGGCCAGCCGGTGATATTCCTGCGGGGAGTGCTTGGACAGTCCCCGCACTCGGGCGGGATCCACCGCAAAATCGGTGCGAACAGCCTGCTTGTTGACAATCATCCAGCCCAGCCAGAAGCGGGTACGCAACTCGATGCCCCCTTCTACCTCACGGGCAAAGTGAATAAACGTGGTGCGGGGCACATCCCAATCGGGAGGACCGCTGTGCGCACAGATGGCGGTGACGCGCTGGGCGTTAAATCGCTCCATATCGAAACCGAATGACTCTGGGGAGCGGAAGGAGATACGCAGAGCGGAGGTACCCTCGCCCACATTCTCCAATACAAAATCGCTGGTGTTCCAGCTCCGCTCACGCCAGCTCAGAGTGGGATCCAGCCGTCTCTTCAGATGGGCAGGGCTGACGCGGGCCAGGTAATGGTCGTTGGGATCCCAGATTTTATAGCGCAGGCTCTCAATTCCGTGCCAGGCAAACCACCACTCCAGCATCTCCAGCGTTACGCCGGGCATCTGGGTCAGGGATGCAATGTAGCCGCTGCCGTCCGGCATCACACACCAGCCCACTTCACGGGGAAGGTAGCCGGGGTTGAGCAGGTCGTTGCGGTTGTGGATACTTAATGCCAGTGCGGGATCCAGCGGTTCGGCCATCTGCTCTGTCACCCGGCTGGGCACTTCGGGGTAGGGCTCGTCAAAATACTTCGCGTAGGGCTTTTTCAACTCTTCCGGAGTTAAGGAAATTTTCATGTCATACCTCCGATATTCGGATTTGGGGGGAATCCATCAGTCGCATCATAACCATATCGGATTCAGACAGAAAAGTAAAAGATCTGCTTTTTATGGATGCTATAACTTTTTCTCATGCACCTGTTCCAAGGCAAAAGACACAAACCGCTTGGCCGTGGCCGACTGATAGGTGCCGGCGCGCATAATAAGCGCGATGTCAATATCGACGATGCCGTCCAGAAGCGAGACGCAGGCAAGGCGGGAGTCGTGCTCAAAGCGGTACCGGCCTCCACCGATGGCGGCGATACCCTGCCTGTCTGCAACCAGATCTGCGATGAAGTCGGAGCGATCCACTGCCAGTTTAATTTTGGGGGAGAACCCGGCCATGGCGCAGCTCTCTTTGGTCATGCGGGTCATGACATATTCGTCGTTGAGCACGATAAACTGTTCATTCCGAAGCTGAGAAAAGGAGACGCCCTCCGAACGGGCCAGAGGGTGATCCCGCGCCGTCAGCAGAAAAAACTGATCCCGTCGGATAATGGTAGCCTCAAGTCCCTCTTCCGGCGCGGGGGGAATCAGAGTGGCGCCGATATCCAGCCGGCCGGCCAGAACATCCTCGCGGATACGCCCGGATCCGTGACCAGTGGCCACAATTTCCACCTCCGGAAAGGCGCGGGAAAATTCGGCGATGATGCGGTAAAACAGGATCTGTCCCAGTCCGTAAGGAATGCCGAACCGAAGCCGCCCCCGCCGGAAACCGTTAACCTCATCCACCGCGTCCAAAATGGAATTGTATTCGGCGATGAGGTGCTGGGCACGCTCAAAGAGCACCCGGCCTGCATCAGTCAGCTCGCTGCGCTTGTCTACCTGCACAAAGAGCTTTGCGTCCAGCTCCTCCTCCAGGTGCTTGACGGCCTTGCTCAATGCCGGCTGAGATACGTACAGCTGCTTTGCCGCCGCCGAATAGGTGCCGCTTTTTGCAATTTGAACAAAGTAGATTAATTGGCGTATTTCCAAAATTCTCTCCCCCTCTTGGCAATACCTTTTGTACAGTATAACATAAGAAGTGCGCCGTGAAAAGTGTATGAAAGATACAGGCTAAGTGGACTTGTATCCCTTGCGGCCCAATGGGTATAACCTTTGGTTAAGGGGGGCATAAAACATCGGTATAGGCCAAAAGCTCCATTTTCGTTGACGGCTTGCAGGATTTCCTGCTATTCTGGAGGTGCGTTGGGGGACGTGGTCGCATATTCCGCTGCAAGAGGACGCCGCGAGAGGGGCTGTCCAACGGACAACAACAGAGGAGGGAATTGCTTTGAACGAAAAAAACACCGCACCCAGCAAGCAAAATAATAGGGCCAACAGCTTCGGCGGATGGGGATGGAGCATCATCTTCATGTGTATGATCGCCTACTTTATTGGAGGGGGCATCAACACAGATGGCCTGAACATCTTTGTCGGCGCTCTGACGGAGGCGCGTGGCTGGGACCGGGCCGCCATGCTCTCCTGGTCTACCTATGGCGGCTGGATCGCCATTATCTTTACCTTCATCTTCGGACAGATTATCGTAAAGAAAGGGGCGAAGGTGGTCTTTGTAGGCACCCTGTTCCTGACTGCCGTCGCGATATTCTTTTACGGCCACACCCAAAACTTCGCCGTCTACGCCGTGTCTGTCGCGGCCTGCTCCATCCTGAGCGCCGGATACTCCCTGACAGCTGCGAACACCATTCAGGCAAACTGGTTCCCCCGGAAAAAGGGCTTGGCTCTGGGGTGGTCTACCATCGGGTATCCCCTGTGCACGATGATTTTCCCCTTTGCCTCCAATGTTTTAATGGGCCGCTTTGGCGTGGAGGGTATGTTTACCGCCATTGCTGTCTTTGTGCTGGTCTTCGCCGTTATTTCCATCTTCTGGTGCAGGAACACACCGGAGGAGGTGGGGTGCGCTCCGGACAACGACCCCCTGAGCGCTGAGGAGATCAAGGCCAGTCAGGCCGCCGCCAAGGCCTATAAGAGCCCTTGGACCATGAAGCGCCTGCTCAAGGCGCCCCAGACCTGGTTCATCGGTATCGGAATGGGACTTTTGTGGATGGTCACCGTGGCTATCGTCAGCCAGCTGGTCTCGCGGCTGATGGGCGCCGGCTATGAGCGCACCGCCGCCGTAGGCATGCTCTCGGTGATGGGATTCTTCGGCATTTTCGGCTCCTATATCTGGGGCTACATTGACCTGAAAATCGGCACCAAAAAGGCCACCTATATCTATGCGGCCTGGTATGTCGTGGCGCTGCTGCTTCTCATCTTTATGGCCAATACGGTGAGTATTTATCTGGGTGTATTTATGGTCGGCATCTCTGTGGGCGGTATCTGCAACCTGATCCCCTCCATGATTGGTACCGTCTTTGGACGCCACGACTTTGCAGCTGCCAGCCGCTTTATCTCCGCCATTACAAAGGGAATCTGCGCCTGTGCATACCTCTATAATGCCCGCAGTCTTGCCTTGACTGGCGACCTGACCGCTGGCTATGTGGGGTTGATTGTTATCTGTGTCGTGGCAGCGCTTCTTGTGTGGCGGATTAAGCCCGTCCCCAAAATTTCCAACTGAAAACGGCTGCCGTCACATCTATCTAAAGAGACAATACCCGGTATAAAAAGCGAGAGTCGCGCCGCATATTGCGGCGCGGCTCTTTCTTGTCAGCTTCTCCCACTGGGATTGGGCGTAAAGTGGCGGACCAGGGCCGTGAGGGCGTCGGTGTCTAAAATAGGGGAACCGTGCTCGGCCAAACGGGCCTCCAGATGGGGACAGCGCTCTTCGCAGCGCCCGAATTCAGACAGGTGGTTGGACGCCTGCTCGGCGTTACCGGGGACGGAGAGCCAGTAGCGGCCGTCCCACCACAGCAGCGCGGAATCCGGCCGGGGGACCGGAAGGGTCTGGGCGGCTGATAGGAGGGGCTCCAGTCCGTCAAAGGAGAACCAGAGACGCTCCGGTATCTTGATGCGGGCAAAGACCAGTACGCCGCAGGCCTCCGGATATGCTTCAATTTCAATAGAACCTTCCAGGGTAATTCCAGCCTCCTGAAAAGCTGAATGAGTGAGCTCAAGTGCCCGCTCCAGGGTCAGTCCTGCCGGAGTCAATCCATGCTCTTTAAGATCGGCCGGGGTGATGTACAGGGCGACGCTGGCGGTTCCGATGGGTTGGATGGTCATGACGCGCCTCCTCCAATGCGTGATGGTGTAACTACATTATAAATGACAGACGGGGTGTTTTGATAGCTGTAATGATTGCCGGGATTGGAAAACTTGATGGTGCACACACGGAACAAATGTGTTATACTGACAGTGAATGTACGCCGACACCGGAAAGAAAAGGAGATGCCCGATGGAACTGGCAGAGAAGACCATAGAGCGCAAAATCGTATATCACGGAGTTATTGTCACCGTACGGATGGACCGGGCTGAACTGGTAAATGGTAAGGTCGTGAACCGGGAGGTGGTGGAACACCCCGGCGGTGTGTGTATCCTGCCCCTGCATGATGACGGGAGTGTTACTGTGGTCCGGCAGTTCCGGTATCCCTTTCAGGAAGTGATTACCGAACTGCCCGCCGGGAAACTGGAGCGGGGAGAGGATCATCGCCTGTGCGGACTGCGGGAACTGGAGGAAGAAGTCGGCATAGTACCAGAGGAGTTCATCTACCTGGGCTGTCTCTATACCTCTCCGGGTTTTTCCAGTGAGGTGCTTCATATGTATCTGGCCCGGGGGCTGCGTCAGGGTGAAACGCACCCGGACGAGGATGAATTTTTGGAAAGCGGGCGGTTGCCTCTGCCTGAACTGGTAGAACAGGTGATGCGGGGCGAAATTAAGGATGCCAAAACCGTGGCGCTGGTACTGAAGGCCAAGCAGTATCTTGGGCTGTGAGACAGCCCGGCAGGAAGGGAGTTTCCATGAACAAGAAAATTCTGATCGTGGAGGACGAGAAGAACATCGTCGATATTCTGAGTTTCAACCTGAGCAAGGAGGGGTACAACACCCTGGAGGCCTATGACGGAGAGTCAGGTCTCCAGCTGGCCTTGGAACAGGACCCGGATCTCATTTTGCTGGACCTGATGCTCCCGAAGATGAACGGCTTTGACGTGTGCCGTTCTGTGCGCGACGCCGGAAGGGCGACACCTATTATTATGCTGACTGCACGGGAGGAAGAGACAGACAAGGTGTTGGGCCTGGAGCTGGGGGCTGACGACTATATTACCAAGCCCTTCTCCATGCGGGAATTGCTAGCCAGGGTCAAGGCGAATATCCGCCGCAGCGGGATGATACCTGCTGTTCAGCCGGCCTCCGGCAGCGGAGAGCGGCTGGAGCTGGGGCGGATTTCCATTGATACCGAGCTGCTGGTGGCCTATAAGGACGGGAAAGGTCTGGATTTGACTCAGAGGGAGTATGAACTGCTGAAATTCCTGGGCTCCCAGCCCGGTAAGGTCTTCTCACGGGAGGCCCTGATGGAGCACGTGTGGAATTATGAGGGCTATGTGGGAGATGTGCGGGCCGTGGATGTGGCGGTCCGGCGCCTGCGGGAAAAGGTGGAAGATGACCCGGCCGCGCCGCAGTTTATTGTAACGCGGAGAGGAATGGGGTACCTCTTCAACCTCTGAGCATGTATCTGGTTCCAGCCGGTTTCCGGCCGTACCACAGCTTGATTTGGCTGTCCGGGCTGGAGCGCCCTGATATTACAGAATAAAACGGAAGGGAGGTGTCCCCTCGTGTTTCGCAGTCTGCATATGAAGCTGGTTCTCATTATGATGCTGCTCATCGTGTCGCTGATGACGGTTGTGGGGGCCTTCCTTATCAACTCGGTGGTGGGCTATTATCTGAGGGATTTTCATACCCAGATGGAGGCTGCTTTCACCAATGAGACCTTCCTGCGGGACCTGGAGAGCGCTGATGAAAATGAGGAAAACAGCGCTGAGCGGATTGGTGAGGTGCTCAACGGCAACAACCAGGACCTGGGTGTCGACAACCGCAGCCGCTGGTATTATGTGCTGGATGGAAACGATGGGCGGTGCCTGGCGGCCTCCGATCCAGAGCTGACCGGTACGTTTCCGACTGTAACGCGCAATCTGGCCAAAGTGCTCAATGGCGAACGCAGCGCCTCCGAAAGCGATGTATCGGCCTCTATTATGGACGTCGCCTTTCGCATTGAACGGGGCGGGACCGGCTATATCGTCTACATTCTGGACAGCCGCGAGACGGTTCGCGCCCTGAACAGCGAGTTTATTACGCTCATTATGGGAGCGCTGGTATTCGGTGTGGTCATTGCGGTACTGCTGTCCTTCCTCCTTTCCAAGACCATGATCACTCCGATTGAGCGGCTCACCGAGGGGGCCGAGCGTGTGGCTGCAGGTGATTTTTCCCATAAGATTGCAGTGGCCTCCCGGGATGAGATCGGCGTGCTCACCGGCACGTTCAACGACATGGCCCGACGCCTCCAGGAGACCTTGGAGGAGGCGGAAAATGAGCGTAACAAGCTGGACACGCTGTTCCTCCACATGACGGACGGCGTGGTAGCCTTCTCGCGGGACGGCGCTGTTATCCACGCCAACCCCGCTGCACAGGATATGCTGGGGCGGGATATCCCTGCGGGGGGGAGTGAGACCTACGAGAGCCTCTTTGGAGACATTGCGCCCATTCAGGGCGTGTTAGCCGTGGAACAGCAGCCGGGCTATCTGGATGGAAACCGCGAGGTAAACGGGCGCAGTCTGGAACTGCTGCTGGCGCCCTTTGACCGGGAGCGGCAGGGCGGCGTTATGGTCGTCATTCACGACGTCACCGAGCAGCGCAAAACAGAGGAGATGCGCCGGGAATTTGTGGCCAACGTATCGCATGAGCTGCGCACCCCTCTGACCAATATCCGCTCTTATGCCGAGACTCTGGTGGATAATGCCGGGGAACTCCCCTCCGATACCGAAAAAAATTTCCTGGGGGTAATTCTGGGTGAGGCAGACCGCATGACGCACATCGTTCAGGATCTGCTGACCCTCTCCCGTTTTGACTCCGGCCACAGCGAGCTCAAGCTGGCCCGGTTCTCCTTTGACGGAGCGGTCCGGGAGGTCTACAATGCAAACCTGATGGAGGCCCAGCGCCATGGGCACACGGTAAATCTGGACCTGGAGCGCGGTCTGCCCGAAATTGTGGCCGACCGGGAGCGGATTGTTCAAGTCATGATGAACGTGGTGTCCAATGCCATTAAGTATACGCCGGACGGCGGTACCATCGATCTGCGGGCCGGACGTCAGGGGCAATTTGTTTGGATGGAGGTCTCGGATAATGGCATTGGGATTCCCAATGAGGACCGGGGCCGGATTTTTGAGCGCTTTTATCGGGTGGACAAGGCCCGCTCCCGGGAATCCGGCGGTACCGGACTGGGCCTTTCCATTGCAAAGGAGATTGTGGATCGGCATGAGGGCGATATCGGAATTGTGGACCGGAGCGGCCCCGGCCTGACCATTCGTATCCGGCTGTTGGTGGAGGGGCCCCGGCATGAGCGGGCATAGGCCGCAGGGAGGCCGCGGGCGCCAGATTCTGGAGTGGGGGAAAAACCTGCTCATAGCCGTATTGGCCTTGTCGGCTATCTATCTGGCCCTCCGTACCGGGCTGTATACAGATTGGAACGAGGCGGAAGGGGGCATTGCAGGCTGGTTTACCTCCCTCTTCCATGAGCCGGCGGAGCCGGCGCCCTCAGCCGACCCCGCCCGCCCCGCCGCTGCCGCCCTGCCAGTGCGCATTGCTGTATACAGCGAGGGTAGCGGCAGGTACGGCGCCCAGTACGATGCTGTATTGACAAACACGGTATATGATGCGTTCAGCAGCCTTCTGGGGGAGGCTTTGGCCAGTGCGGGGGAGGTCCGCACCATTCCAGAGGCACATTGGCGTGACGCGCTGGAACGGCCGGGTGTCTATTTCGACTATTTGTACGAGGTGCCCCTGGAAGCTCTGTCCACCTGGCTGAGCGAAGACAGCAGTCCGGCCGCGCTGGAGGGCTCCGCCAGACGAGTGCTACTCGCCCAGGGCGAGGGAGATGCCGTGACCCTGTATTATAGTAATGAGAGTGACGGCATGTATTATGCCTGTGATACAGCGGTATCTTACGTGGGACATCTGAGGGACGCGGTGGAGGGCTATGGCTCCAATGGCGCTACATTTGTCTTCGAATATGGTGCGGGGAGCGGCTATGAGGGACTGGACCCCTATGTGATGATCCTCTCCGCTCCGCCTGCACCCCAGATTTACCGGGGGAGTAATCCGGTGGATTTGGCAGACGGGGCGTTCCTGTCTGCTGTTCAAACAGCCTGCGGTTTTCCTGTCCAGACCAGTTCCACCTATCAGGTCCGTGATACGGTACGGATCCGGGACGGTAATGATGCGCTGAGCATTGATAAGAGTGGAGAGGTCACCTTTACCGCTGGGGATGAGTTAATCCGCTATCCGGTAGAGGATAAGAGCGCGGCGTCCTTAATTGAAGTGTGCCGCAGCCTGGTGCAGGCCACAGTGGGGACCTGGTGCGGCGAGGAGGCGCAGGTAACGCTGACGGGGTTGAAAGAGCAGGGCGATGGCAATTGGGAGGTCACCTTCGGATACCTTCTCAACGGGGCGGCGGTCCAGCTCTATGGTGACGGCTACGCCGCATTGTTCCGGATCCAGGACGGGCGTATTGACTCCTATACGCTCCGGTTCCGGCATTATGAGGGTACTGGAGAGCAGTCTTTGATTATGCGGGAACTCCAGGCGGCCGCCGCTATGCGGGCTGAAGAACTCGGTGGACGGGAGCTGGCCCTCTGTTACGAGGACAGCGGCGGGGAGAGTATCCGCGCCGGCTGGGTGGCGCGCTGACGCTGATTTCTTCCATCCCCAACAAAAGGAGGGCCGGGTATGGAGTGGTCCAAAATCAAAAATATAGTCATCCTGCTCCTGGCCCTGGTGAATGTTTTCCTGCTGGTGCTGGTGGTATCCCAGGAGAGGCGGTCAGTCCGTTATCAGGAGGAGGCCCGGACTGAAGCAGTGGCGGTACTGGCGAAAAACGGAGTGGATTTTCTGCCGGAGCGGATCCCCGGAGATCTGGAGTTGCTTCCCCTGGAGGTGGAGCGGGACCGCATGGGCGAGCTTGAAGACTCCATGGCCGAAGCCCTGTTGGGAGATGTCCGTAAGGAGAACCAGGGGGGGGATCTTCAGGTTACCTACGTCTCTCATACAGGCCAGGCCGATTTCTACAGCAGCGGGCGCTTTATTTTCACATTCCAGCCGGGGGCGCTCCCGCTTTCAGGCGAGGAACCGGCCCGCCATGCGGCCGATTGCCTGCGCAGCCTGGGCTTCGAAGGAGAAATCGCTGGTGTGGAGTATGATGGAGAGACTGTAACCGTAACCTTCTTTCAAAATTGGGAGGGAATTCCTGTCTTCTCCTGCGAGGCGGTGTTCTCCTATCAGGACGGGGAGCTGCGGCAGATCGACGCACAGCGCCTTTCCGGTACGGCTCAGCAGGCCGCAGGTGGGGAGACGCTTCTGAGTACCGCTACGGTGCTGATTCGCTTTCTGGCCGGAATCAATGACGGCGCGGTGCGGGTCTGTACCGAGATTCAGGATATGACGCCCGGCTATCAGGCGAACCTAAGCCGCCCTGTGACCTATCTCTCTCCTGTCTGGCGTATCACCACCGACACTGGAGTCTATTATATGGACGGCGTTACCGGCGAGATTACGCCTGCTGTCTGATGTCGAAAAGCGCCCCGGGCCATACGGCCCG
>ERZ773258.1315-NODE-1315-length-20586-cov-7.551946_pt1 | contig 20586 bp, 24 predicted proteins | sample MGYA00511962_ERZ773258 | MGnify/ENA primary metagenome ERZ773258 (study PRJEB29015, sample SAMEA2737755) | human gut metagenome | biome: human gut; feature: human-associated habitat; material: faeces | place: China | collected 2012 ... | reverse complement strand
CCGCCCGGAACTGCGTCCGGCGTATAGCCGGACGCGATGCTTGCCCCACATGAGGGTGGGTAAAAACAGCTTCCCTGGTCATGCGGGTAACGGCGTCACAGGTGCGCTCCGCACTGCGGGCAACACTTTGGGGTTATCCCGCGCCCTTTTCATCCCTTGGAAAATCCCCAAAACGGGCCGAATTCGTCCGAAGCCGCTGAGTGGGGCAGGGACTCCGCCCCCCCCCCCGCAAATGGGACACACAGCAACTCACAGGCGGTCACGTTGGGGGCTCTCGCTTCCGCAGGAGGTTGGCCACCCGCTGGCGTTCCGCTGCCAGCTCCAGCTCCGCCAGCTGGCGGTCATAGTGCTCGTCAATTGCCTCTCCGATAGCTCGGAGGGAAAACAGCAGATTTCCATTGCGCTTTTTCTCCTATCTTGGTGATTATCTCAGTGGGCTCCAAGACGATAAGGCTCTGCTCTTCCAACTGGCAGATGTACTTGCGCGCCGTGTTCCCGCTCATACCACCGCTTTCCTAATTGTCTTGATGCTGGGGGTAGGTCCGGCGATCTCACCATAGTCTAGTCCCAGCTGGAATAACTCGTTGGGAAGAAAGAAACCGTCTCGATAGCTGCTGCGCTTCAACTGCCGCCTCCTGTGTGATCGCTCACCCACCGGATGAACTGCTCCTTGGGCACCACCATGTGGCCGCCGACACAGCACTGAGAAGCCCAGTTCGTGCATCCGTTCGTAACCACTGGACGGTGACACGCCCAGCACCCTTGCCGTCATCTCCGCGTTGAGGAACAGCGGCAGGTCATCATAGCTTTTGTAATGGGACTCTTTCATGCGCACCTCCTGTCGGCAGATCCCAATCCAATGTTTGTGCTTTCAGTCTAACAGTTGACCCGGCAGCCTTTTTGCTGGGTCTTGATTTTTTCAATCAGCATCCTCCTTCGAAGCATCGAGGACATCATTTGGATGAACCAGACGCAGGAACTCATCCACGGAGTTGACCACGCCGATGCACTTCAGCTACTGGTAGTGGATCGGGTCACAGAGCGTTCGGAAGTTGACTTCTGCGCACTCCAGAAGCTTGCCCATGGCAACCATCTGCTGCTCCGTACTGAGAGCGGTCGGCTTGTCCGGCGTCTCATTATCTAGGCCTTTCCGTATCCCCTGGAGGGTGTAGTTCAGGATTCCTCTCTCCGCGTCAGCGGTCAGGAAGTGCAGCAACTGCTTTTGACGCCGTCCCAACAAATTCATCATCGCCACTCCTACGTGTACTGTGATTCGGGCGTTCTTTGTTACGACTAAGGTCAGGTTTCCGAATGACGGAAAATACCCTCTACTGATAAGGACACTCAGAGGCGGTTTGTAAACAAGAAATCGAAAAAAATTTGAAGGACTCTGCCATTTGTCAGAGTCCTTCAGCTGTTCATGGAGCTTTTTCGGCCGCTTTCGATACACCGTAGATCATCCTAATTTCTTCCATGGTCAGGCTTCTGCCATAATAGTTATTTTTCAAAACCTGACTCTGTTATGTGAGCCTTTATCAGGGCAGGATATTGTTTTCATCTAAATTATTTGGATTGTACTTTGCAAAGACCAAGGCAATCAGTTCTTTTGTAATGGGGCCAATTTTGTGCTTGGATGGCGTCACCACGAACGCATCCAAACGAACTACCTGATGAATTCTAGGAAACTGGATCAAGCTCCCAGATTGAATATCCGCCCGTACATACATTTCCGGGAGAAGTGCGACACCGCGATTATATGACAACAACTGTTTGATTGTTTCCAGATCTCCGATGTTGGACAGGGAGGAGAAGTAGTTGTCAAACTTCAGTTCGATTGACTGAAGCATTTGCTCTGCAACAGGCATTTTCATCGTGCCAAGGAGTGGCGGAAGCGACTGTGGTGACTGCTCCTGAAGAATTTTCCAATATCCAGGCACCGTTACAAAAATTAAGGGAAGCGTTCCGAGATAACGAGCATAAAGCCCCTCTGGATGAAAGTCAAATTCACAGATAATGGACACATCACAGGTTCCTGCAATCAATTTGGAAACTGATACATCAGAAGTCATTTTTGAATACTCAATTTCGACAGCTGGAAAGTTGTGGACAAATTCCTGTAAGACTTCGTGCATAAAGCAAACATCACCGGACTCCGTTGCACCGACCCGCAGAATCGATTGCTTGGTATCCAAGAGTGTCGCACAAGACTCATCATAAAGCTCCAATATCTTTTTGGCGTATTCAAGAAGCAGCTCGCCCTTCGGAGTCAGCTCAATTCCGTGTGATGTTCGGCAATAGAGCTTTGTACTATACTCTTTTTCCAAAGATTCCAAATGTCCAAAAATCGTGGAGTGCGAATAGTTCAGAGCCAAGGCGGTCTGCGCCATATTTTTGGTCCTGGCTACTGTGACAAATGAGACCAGCTGCTTTATATGCATAGAGATCCCCTCCTGGCAAAGACTGGTAATATATTTTCAATTATATCATTCTTTTTCAGTTGATACCAGATCATATTTTTATAATTTTAGAATTTAGTTTTTATAAATTTATATTTTTAAAATTCGATTTTACAAAACTGAAAAAGAGTGTTATGATGTACAAAACTGGATATTTACCTAAATTTTCGGCATTTTTTAAGGAGAATATAGTCTATTTGTTTGAAGGAGGAGGCTTGCTGTATGAAGATTAAAATTATCAATCCCAATACAACATGGACGATGACGGAAGATATCTCTGTGGCCGGAAAAAAATTTGCTCGGCCAGATACAGAAGTATACGCGGTAAGTCCCAGCACAGGCCCGGAGAGCATTGAAAGTATGTATGATGAATATCTGGCAGTGCCTGGTGTTCTCTCTGAAATTATTAAAGGAGACCGGGAAGAACATGCAGATGCGTTTATTATTGCCTGTTTTGGTGATCCGGGTCTGCTGGCAGCCAAAGAGGTAACAGAAAAGCCAGTCATTGGAATTGCACAGGCAGCATTTACCGTAGCAAAAATGATTGCGCCCAATTTTTCTGTCGTATACGTATTGGATCGTTCAGAACAGGTAGTTCGGGAGTCACTTCACCTGCACGGCGTGGAGCAATTCTGCAAATCCTGCCGCAGCACTGGTCTTGGCGTCCTAGATTTTGACAAAGATCCGGAGACGGGATTACGGGCCTTGGCAGAGCAGGGGAGAAAATGTGTAGAAGGGGATGGGGCGGAATGTGTGGTTTTGGGCTGTGCCGGTTTCGTCCAATTTGTGGATGCTCTCAATCAAAAATTGGGAGTTCCTGTGATTGACGGCGTCAGTCCTGCTGTGAAGTTTTGTGAGGCATTGGTCGATATGGGGTGCAAGACCGCAAAAAGGAGTCTCTGGGCAAGCCCAGAGCCTAAAAACATCTTGGGGCTGCAGGATATCGTGAAGTTCTGAGATTTCTATAGGTGGCCTTGTTGAGGGAGACACCTTGGAAATAAAGATAGAAAAATAAAGGAGGAAACGTACATGAAGAAGTTTTTTGCGCTGTTGGTTACCCTAGCTATGACTGTCAGTTTGGCAGCATGCACTTCAGACACAGAAACATCTCAGAGTGATCCCCCCTCAGACACAACACAAGGAGCCCAAGGTTCCTCAAATGCGGAAATCTCAACAGAAGCAAAAACAGGAGAGCTTAAAATTGGAGTCAGCATCAATGCCACATCCAATCAGCATAATCAAGATGTATATGAGACCCTGATTGCCAATGCCGAAGATCGCGGGCATGAGGTGATTGCAACAAATGCAAACGGTGCAGCGGCACAGCAGACAACAGATATTGAGAATTTGATTGAACAAAATTGCGATGTTATCATCATTGCCAACGGTGAGGCCGAGGCCTTGATCAATGTAGTTGCCCGGGCAAAGGAGCGCGGAATCTATGTGATTTCCTATGAATCCGGCTGGATCGAAGGGTGCGACACGATGTTTGCCGTTAATGACTTTGCTTCTGCTGCCGAACTTTATATGAAGATTGCTGCGGAGATGGGCTTTGAGGGGAAAATTATTACAATGCACCACAATGATCACCCTGTACCCAGAGCACACTATCAGACCATGCTGGCAATCCTCAATGAGTATTCCAATATCGAACTGGTCAATGATGGATACACAGGTTTCCCTGGCACCACAGAGCTCGCCTATGACATTACCGAGAGTGCTCTGATTGCAAACCCTGACATCAAGGCGATTTGGTGTTCGTTTGACTTGGAGGCTATCGGCGCGCTACAGGCCTGCCAGGCTATGGGGCGGGACGACATCCTGATTGTCGGCTATGACGGCGAAGAAGATGTTTTGAAAAATGTTGCTGAGGGTGGACAGATCCTTGCAACTGCGAATACCGGTTTTGAAAATGCCTGCGCCGAGGCGATTGAAGTTGCGGAAATGCTATGCGCAGGTGAAGATTGCAGCGCGATGTATCCAATTGAGTATAACATCATTGATGCATCTAATATTGATGAATTTTACCAGGGTTAACTGTGGTAGGACAACTATGGGCATAGGGTGGAAGATTCCACCCTATGCACCTATCTTGACAATCCGCGCATGACAACAAGGGGGGAATCAGGTGTCCAGTGAGTATGTGATTGAAATGTCCCACATCGATAAACAGTTCGGCGGCGTCTATGCGTTGAAAGACGTGAGTTTGCTGTTAAAAAAGGGAACTGTTTTGGCTTTGTTGGGTGAAAACGGAGCAGGAAAATCCACTCTTATGAAAATTTTGACCGGTGTCATCACAAAAGATGGTGGCACCGTCAAAATGAACGGGGAGGAAATCAATCCCCGCAATTATGCGGAAGCACAGGATATGGGGATTGCCTATGTGCCGCAGGAACTTGCGCTGGTGGACTATTTTACAGTGGCTGAGAACATCTACCTGGGTCGTGAGCCATATATAAAGGGTACAAAACTCGTCGATTTCCGAAAAATGTATGCTGACGCAAGCGAATTGCTGGAGAAGCTGAAAATCAAACTAGAGCCAAAGACGAAAGTCAAGGATCTCAGTGTCTCCGGCCAACAGATGCTTGTGATTGCGCGCATTCTTTCCCAAGATGCCGAGGTCATTATCATGGACGAGCCCACGGCCCGTTTGGGATATCACGAAATCGATGAATTGCTGAGCTATATTCAGTATCTCAAGGAAAATGGAAAAAGCATTATCTATATCTCTCACCGCCTGGAAGAAATCTTCAAGATCGCAGATGAAGTAACTGTTTTGCGAGATGGGTGTCTCATCGGTACCAAGCCTGTCTCTGAAATGAATGAAAAACGCCTCATCCATATGATGGTCAACCGAGATGTGGAGTTCACAGATGAATTTGTTCAGGGGCACCAGCGGGGAGAAGAGATTTTGCGTGTGGAAAACCTCTCCCGGTCAGAGCTTGTAAAGGATGTATCCTTTAACCTTTACAGGGGAGAAGTCCTGGGGTTCTTTGGACTGGTAGGCGCGGGGCGTACGGAGACCATTCGCTCTATGGTCGGCGTTGATAAAAAAGTCAGCGGAGATATTTATTTAAACGGAAAGAAAGTGGAATTCAAAAATATTCGGGATTCCATTGCCGCCGGTATTATGTTGGTTCCAGAAGAGCGGCGTCAGCAGGGGTTGGTTCTATCACTCCCCATTCGGGAGAATGTCACGCTGGGAAATCTGAAGAAGTTCAGTAAATTCGGTTTGCTTCAAGAGAAGAAAGAGAAAGCGGTTGTGACAGAATGCGTCGATAAAATGACATTGAGCCGGCGCAGCATTGAGCAGCAGGCCGGAGAACTATCTGGCGGAAATCAGCAAAAAGTTGTGCTTGCAAAATTAATCGCGCATGACGATATCCAAATCTATATATTTGATGAGCCGACCCGCGGTATCGACGTGGGTGCGAAAAGCGATATTTACCGGCTGATTTCTGATTTTGTAAAGATCGGAATCCCTAGTATCGTCATTTCTTCTGAAATTCCGGAGATCCAGGCGCTGTGCGACCGGGTAGTTATCATGAGTGAGGGCAGGGTTACGGCGATATTAAACCGAGATCAACTGAAAGATTCTAATGAAATCCTAAAATATGCAATTTCCTGATGCCATTATAATAGGTTTCCAGGGTATGCAGAGGCATAATGATACCGGAGGGAAAAATGGAAAAAGCTAAAACAATCAATTTGGGCACATTGGCCAAAAAGTATGGCACAGTTGCTGCATTCATCGTGATCTGCATTTTCTTCTCACTCAGCACAGACGTCTTTTTAACAAGAAGCAACATTTTGACGGTTTTGAGACAGATTTCTATGCTTGCGATTTTGGGTGGGGGCTTAACGGTCGTGATGATTACAGGCCGAATCGACCTCTCCATTGGATATGGGACGAGCTTGCTGGGCATTTTCTGCGCGGCTCTGATGGTGGACTTTGGCATTTCCATGCCAGTGGCAGTGTTGTTGACTTTGCTGGGCGGTGCCTTAATCGGCCTGCTGAACGGCACGTTAATTGCCTATGGCGGTGTTCCTGATTTTATTTGCACGTTGGGTACGGGCTTTCTACTGTCCGGAATTAACCAAGCATATACAGAGGGCCATCCGATTTCCGGTTTGCCGGACAGCTTTGATGCTTTCGGAAACATGAGCTTTCTCGGCATTCCGACCATGATCTTCATTCTAGCATTCTGGTTGCTGATTATCGCGGTTGTGCTGAGCAAGACGCGTTTCGGCCGTCATACATATGCAATCGGCGGCAACAAAGAGGCTGCCTTGATGTCTGGTGTCAATGTGAAATCGAATTCCATGTGGGGCTTTGTCTTTTGCGGGATTGGAATGGCGATTACAGCGTTGGTTTTGACTTCGCGTATGGGCTCCGCTCATGTGACGGCAGCAGATAGCTATCAGATGCAAGCAATCGCAACGGTTTATTTAGGCGCGACCGCTTTTAAGGAAGGAGAGCCCAACCTAGCAGGCACTCTTTTGGGCGCATTGATTCTGGGCGTTCTGAAAAATGGCATGACACTGATGAATATTTCCTACTACTATCAGGATATTGCACAGGGTGTGGTAATCCTGCTGGCCGTGATCATTACCTCCCTCCAGCGCAACCGCAAAAAGTAAGGAGGCTCATATATGTTGAAGACGCAAGGTAAACGGCTTCGAGAACATATGGAGGAGCTGGGAAAGATCGGTGCTGCACCCGAAGGCGGGGTCAACCGCTTTACATACTCCAAGGAATACTACGAGAGCGTTGAACTTGTCCGACGTTACATGGAGGATGCCGGACTTGAGACGGAAGTTGACCCCGTAGGCAATGTAATCGGCACTTGCCGTGGGGATACTGATCGGATCCTTTTGCTGGGTTCCCATATTGACAGTGTGCCCAATGCCGGAATTTTTGATGGGTGTTTAGGCGTGCTGGCCGCAGTAGAGGCGGTCAAAACGCTTCAGGAACATGACATCCAATTACAGCACACGGTAAAGGTCGCAGCTTGGGCAGAAGAGGAGGGAAACACCGTTGTCGGGCTGTTAGGAAGCGGCGCCTTTGTTGGGCACATGGATGACTTAACAGACATCGCTGTTTCCAAAATGGAGCAATTCGGAATTACTCGTGAAAATGTCCGTGCCGCTTATTTCCCAGACCTTAACAAGATTGACGCATCTTTGGAACTCCATATTGAACAGGGGGGGATTCTGGACCAGGAACAAATCCAAATCGGCGTTGTAAATGGAATTGTGGGGATTGAGCGGTATACGGTAACCATTCAGGGCACCAAAAATCACGCAGGAACGACGCCCATGTATTTGCGAGACGATGCCATGACTAAGGCAGCCAACTTGATTGTGGAACTGGAGCAGTTGGCACGGGAAATCGACCGGGATATGGTCTGCACTGTGGGTTGGCTGAACGCATCTCCTGGTGTGGCCAATGTCATTCCAGGGCAGATCGAGATGTCTGTGGAAGTGCGCTCTATGAACTCTGACTCCATGGATCGTCTGAAACAATATATTCAGACACGTTTCCCAGCAGGTGTGTGTGCATTGAAAACCACTTTTCAGCAAGTACCGGTTCCGATGTCCGATATTTGTAAGAGGGCCATTTCAAAAGCCGCAGAAAATCTCGGATTATCACAGCGCACACTCAACAGTGGTGCGGGACACGACACGATGATTCTGGCAGAGTGCATTCCAAACTGCGGCATGATCTTTGTCCCCAGCGTTGGCGGTGTCAGCCACTGTCCACAGGAATGGACAGAGTGGGAGGATGCAAATAACGGCGCCAGCGTCTTGCTTGGGGCTCTGCTAGAACTGGATGACAAAGACTCAACAGAATTTGAATCGAGATAAATTGGAAAGGATACGGCAATATGAGAACACTGGTAAAAAACGGGACCATTGTCACAGCAGAGAGTGAGTACAAAGCAGATATTCTCATTGTCGATGAAAAGATCACGTCAATCGGCACCAATCTAGAAGGCCCCTTTGATAGAATCCTGGATGCAGAGGGCAAATATGTGCTCCCCGGCGGTGTGGACAACCACGCCCACTTTGAGGCGCTCAATACGGACGGCATCACCACAAACGAGCCCTATGCGACTACCTGGGTCGCCCTGCAGGGAGGAACGACTACCATTGTGGACTTCTGCACCAATGAACCCGGCATGAACCTGGTGGATTCCGTCAACTACCGCCTGAATGTCCGCGCCAAAGGCAAGGTGGCTCCCGACATCGCCATTCACGCCTGCTGCAACGATTTCACGGATGAGACCGTCGGTGAGATCAAAAAGCTGGTGGAGATGGGTGTTCCCACCATGAAACTGTTCCTGGCCTATAAGGGCACCTCCCTCTACATGGATGACAGCAAGCTGCTGGCCTGCCTGGAGGAGGCTGGCAAGCAGGGCATGACGATGATGGTCCATGCGGAGAATCCGGACGTTCTGGATAAGTGCCGCAATGACGCGGCCGCTACCGGACACTATGAGCCAAAATACCACTACATGACCCGCCCCCCCTACGGCGAGGCGGAAGCCGTCTCCCGTGCCATCCGGTTTGCGGATGCCATGCACTGTCCCATGTGCATTGTCCATGTCAGCTGCATCGAGGCTGGCGAGGAGATCCGCAAGGCTCGTGCGGAGGGCAAGGCGGTGATCGGCGAGACCTGTCCCCACTATCTGGTGCTGGACAAGCACAAGATGGACCATCCGGACTGGCACATCGCCGCCCGGTGGATCTGCTCTCCGGCCCTGCGGGACAAGGAGGACCAGGATTACCTATGGAAGGCGCTGAATGAGGATTGGCTGTCCATCTGCGGCTCTGACAATTCCGGCATCCCCCAGGCACAGAAGAACTGGGGCTGGGACGAGGAGCATCAGCGCTGCGACTTCCGGATGGTCCCTAACGGTTGCCCCGGCGCCGGCGACCGCATGAATGCCCTGTGGACCTATGGCGTTGCCGCCGGCCGCATGACACGGCAGAAGTTTGTGGATGTGTGCTGCACCACGCCGGCCAAGCTGAACGGCATCTATCCCCGCAAGGGGACCATCCAGGTGGGCGCTGACGCGGACCTGGTGCTGTTCGACCCGGACTACAAGGGGACGATCACGCTGGAGACCAACCCCACTGGCGTGGAGTACAACGTGTTCGAGGGCCTGGAGCAAATCGGCCGCGCTGATACGGTGTTGCTGCGCGGCAGCGTCGTGGTGGAAAACGGCAGGTATCTGGGTGAAGTTACAGAAGTTGTGGCTGACGGCATTACCTATCAGGGATGCACCAGCGGCAACGGCAAGTTTATTCCCGGCAAACCCTATGGTTTGGGATATGACCTCTTGAAGAGATAAACATGGAGCAGGGAAAACGCCTGGAGGAGTGCCTGTGTGTCCGCCGAAGCATACGGCAGTTTACAGATCAGCCCGTTGAGAGAACGATCATTCAGACACTGCTAGAAATGGCCATTCTGGCTCCCTCAGCCAGTAACCGGCAGCCGTGGAGGTTTATCATTCTGGATGATCCAGTCCTTGTTCAGAAGATTCGTGCATTTTCTCCCGGAATCGGAGGAAATCCGCCCTGCCTCATTGTATTTTGCCTGGATAGCCAGCGCCTTCCTGTGATGAGAAACGGTACGATTGATCGGACCTGCGGAATTATCGATCTTGCTATGGCGGCGGAAAACATGATGCTGGCAGCTACAAGCCATGGGTTGGGGACCTGTGTAATCAAATCATACCACCCGCAAATTGTGAAAAAGATTCTGGAGCTGCCGGAACAGATTTGCCCGGAGTTTATAGTAACGCTTGGATACCCAAAGTGGAAAGTACCGATGCCAAAACGGCGGTCACTGGAGGAAATATCTTCCTATAATTTAGAGGTGTCACATGAGCATGGAAGAGACCTTTAAGCAACTTCTCTCCTTCCAGATTGCAAGTGCACTAGAATGTGCGGGAGAACCCAATTCCTATGGAGCTGTGCGGCTTTTGGAATCCGCGCAGAAACTAATTGCATTCGGGATGCAGTGGAGAATCAGCAGTGATGCACGGCTTCTCAAGATTGCAGAACAAATTGAGAACGAAAGGGGGACCGCCCTGACCGACAGAGAACGGTTCTACCACAGCGTGGAGGAGATTTCCCTGTTGATGGTTGATATTATCTGAGTACTTGTTTGAAGGAGGAAAACCATGGATATCTATGAAAATTTGAAAAAGTGCGACATTGAACTGCCAGAAAAGCTGAATGCCGCCGGTCTTTATAAACCAGTGAATCAGACAGGGAACCTGATATTTGTTTCAGGTCAGGGTAGCATGGACCGTGGAAAGAATTTGACTGGCCGCGTGGGGGTAAATGTCACGGTAGAAGAGGCGCAGTATGCGGCAAGGGTTTGCGCAATTAACACTTTGTCTGCGCTTGAAAGCTATCTTGGGAACCTGAACCGGGTCAAACGATGCGTCAAGATTCTGGGCTTTGTCGCCGGGGCTGACGATTTCACCGAGCAGGCTAAGGTCATCAACGGAGCGTCCCAAGTATTCATAGACGTGTTTGGTGAGGAGGGGCGTCACGCTAGGTCTGCTATCGGAACAAATAGCCTACCCCTCGGCCTGACGGTAGAGGTTGAGTCTATCTTTGAAATTGTGTAAAAGGAGGAATTGAGGGTGCTCGGCCAAATTTTAGAACCCATTCAGATCTCGGATATGCTAGCGGCCAAGCAGCGGCTGCGGAAAGAATTTCCGCCTTCCCCGTTACTGTCAATCGCGCCGCTGGATCAGGAATTGGGAACCCCCGTCTATTTAAAGGCAGAAAATTTGCTTCCCTCTGCTGCCTATAAATTCCGCGGGGCCACCAATAAGATTAAGACCCTGATCGAGACCTCCGGTACAGAAGTCCGCATTATTACGGCCTCATCCGGTAACCACGGAATGGCCTGTGCGTTGGCAGCAAGCCGCCTTGGAATTCCGGCGACCGTTGTTGTCCCTGTCCCTACGCCGCAGATTAAAAAAGACTATATTCGGTCATTGGGTGCCAACCTGCTGGAAATCGGAGAAACCTATGATGACTCTTTTCTTGCAGCCTGTGAGCTCGCGGAAACGGAAAAGATGTTTTATGTGCATCCTGTCTCTGACCGCTATACTGTCGCAGGCCAAGGGACCATCACATTGGAGCTTCTGGAGCAGATCCCGGACCTGGATCAGGTAATCGTCCCTATAGGGGGCGGCGGGTTGATCACGGGTATCTCCTTTACAATGAAGCAGTTGAAACCATCTGTAAAACTTGTCGGCGTCATGCCAGAAGGTTCCGCAGTATACTATGCCTCCAGGCAGGCAGGGAACCTGTTGACACTGGAACACTGCGCCTCCATGGCAGATGCATGCGTACGAAAGACCGGGGAGCCGTACCTCTATCCTTATATTGAGCAATATGTGGACGAGATTGTAACCGTCACGGAGGAATCCATTCGAAAAGCCGTCAAAATGGCCTGTCTGTATGGCAAGTTGACTCTTGAGGGGGCTGGAGCAATGCCGCTTGCCGCTCTGCTGGAAAACAAGTGTCAGGCCATTGGAAAAACCGTACTGATCTGCAGCGGTGGTAATATCGACCAGAAGGTATTGAATGCCTGCCTGAACATTTAGGTGGGATGGTTGACCGGGCATAAAGATTTATCGCAGCCTAACCATATGGCCCTAGTCGGGATTGTTTGTCCAGATGGACTCTCCCGTTTCCGGATTGTAGCCAGCTGTATATTGTTTTCCCTCCCCCGTCTCATATCCAAGCTGTGAAGCGTGTAAACGGGGCTGTTCCTATATCGTATCCCCATTAACCGGATTGTAGGTCGCATCGCCAGAGATTACGGGATTGGTGGAGCGGAAATCTTGATTTTTCCTTTTCCAAATCGACTGTCATGACCAGGCGATAGCCAAGCCGACCGCTTTTCGGCAGACTGTGTACCTGCCGGAAAAGACTACTCGCGAGAAGGCCCTCAGTGATAGTGTCAAGGAGTGGACCTGTTGACAAGGTCCTCAGAAACTCCAATCTTAGGGTATAATTAAAATTAAGAGGGGAATGGAGCATGATGGCACGGTAAAGCGGCCAGATAGGCATGGTAGTTCTGGACATAGAAGAATTGATTCCTGAAAATCAATTGCTCTGCAAATCAGTCATAAGATTTAACTTGATTTTATCTATGACTTTGCGCCCCCGTACGATCCTTCAAATAGTCATCTATCTGTTGATCCTGTCAGTATGTTTAAAATGCTGCTGATAGGATACCTGCATAGTATCAAGTCAATGCACCGGCTTATCCAAGAAATCCAACTAAACATTGCATATCTCTGATTTTGTGCTTTCGAGTTTGAGGAGCAAATATCAGTAATTCAGCAATACAAGGACCTGTGAGCGGAATGGAAGCGGCTTCCTCCAAGCGGCTTCCTCCAGTAAGCTTTTCTAGAATTTGTTCGTCGCTGTATAGAACAGAAACTCCAGCTCTGTAACCCATGTGAAGGAGCGCTCCATGAGCGTTTTCCCGTAAAGGGGATCAGCGCTTCCGCCGCTGCAAAGACCGGCACAAGGATCGAAGCGGCCTTATATGCTTCTGCGCCAGCGGCCATCCCTTAGCCAGCCAAGGGGAGGTGTGCTTGCGTGACCTGCAGAAGGAGAAGCTGGCGCTGTTCATCCTACCAAAGGGGCCGCTTTCCATCGCACAGGTACAGGGGCAGCTCATGGGGGAGCGGCTGCTTTCAGAATTTTATTTCTGCGATTCGGCGGAAGAAATCACTGTTCTGGTGGCATCTGGTTACGGTATTTTGGCCCTCCTGGCTCTGCTGCTTCCGGATATGCCGCTGATTGCAAAGCTCCCGCTGAAAGACACCGAACTGGTCTCTTTTGGAATTTATTATCGGGCGCTCCAGGGCAATCCGGCGCTGAGAGCCCTGATCCAATGTGTCAGGGAGTATTTTGCGCAGCCGCTTGTGTAGGCAGCAAAAAAAGATAATGCGCTTCCATACAGGCCAGAAGCTTCTGATGGAAGCGCATTATCGCTATATAAATTGTGAAAAGGTCCAATCCCGGCACAAAGCCAAAAGTTAATGGACAGACACAGCAAGAAGATCCAATGGCTCTATTGAGGGATAGCCTCGTTTAGCCTAACACATACTGTAAAAAGCTTATACTTTTATTTTCACTACTCTTATCTTATACTTTCTATAGAGACACATAAGACTTTGATAAGTGAGGTGCGGCTTCTATGATGTATCCATTTCTGCAAATCGACGGTGATACTGAAATCGTTCATTCCGATATGCTTCCAAACGGCGAGGTCAAAGTATATATAGAATATATAGAAAAGACGGACGCCAAAGATGGATTCCATCACGCCGCCTGTTTTCTCCCGGCGTACCGCTGGGAGAATGTTGATGGCTTCACTCCCGAGGAGATTGCTCGGTATCAGGAAGTGATTGAATCGACTGTCCACTTAATTTTAGAGTTTGCCCGACAGGGAGGCTTTGAGAATGCCTCAGGTTTTTAAGATCGGCCCATATTGGGTGTACTTTTGGGCCAACGAGAGCGACCCTCTGGAGCCAGTTTATGTCCATGTGGCGGAGGGCACACCATCCGCCATGCGACAAAAGTGTGGATTACAAAGGCGGGGAAGTGTCTGCTATGCAACAACAACTCCCAAATCCCGGACCGTTTCCTACGGAATATTTTGCGGATCATTGAAGCCCGTGGCAGTGAAGTCGTAGAGAAATGGAGAGCGTTTTTGGGGGAGGCTAAATTTTTCTGCTGACTCCTAAATCAGGACTCGTTAAATCAAGCATAACCCTTGTAATCGTAGATAGTTGTTTATACTAGTGGATTATTCTTTTTGCTTTTTTGTAAAGCTAAGGAGCAAAAGCATACCCCGGGTTGCATGGCTGCCCAAAGGGGAGAAGCCTATATTGTTTACAGCCCTGCAAATTCTGAGCTGGCTTAGACTGAAAGTGGTTTGTCTCGTTTCTCGCCCCAGTGGCCAATAGAGGCAGGCGAGAGCAATCTACTTTTATATGAGGGGCGTTTTGCCCTTGCAATGTGCCATCAGTTCAACGGCTTATGTCCTCCAAACAGAGGGGGAAATCGAGATACTAAAAAATATCTCACAAAATAAAAAAGAGGATTGATAAAAGCGATGGCATAGAGTATAGATATCTTTATTGTTTTGCGCGGCAGGTGTATTGCTCGAAAGGATGACAGCATCAATAAAGCATCAGAAATGTAAAGGACGAACTATTGCGAGTCGGCCAGTGTTTGGGACAGTAGGGACGTTTTATATAGAGTGCAGACTTCCCCAGCCACTCCAAAACCGCGTGCCGAGGGTTCGAATCCTTCTGCCCCTGCCATTGAGTATCCCGAAAACCCTGAGAAATCGGGGTTTTTTGTTACTTTTTCGAGGGAATGATTTTCGGAAGACCGCGGGTGATGCTCCAATGATGCCCTGAATGTGGTATCCGGTGTCATCCGTTTTTACTGTTTCCGTCTGCTGCAGCATCATTTTGGCATCAAAGTTTTGTGCCCCCGGCCGGTTGGCTTCCGGTCAGGGGCGCTTTTTGGGAGGGTGCTTCAGAGATCGAATCCTGCCGTGATCCCTGCCAGGCGGGAGGTATCCTTTTTCACGTAGTAGAGTTCTGTGATTTCCGAGGTGGAGTGGCCGAGGAGGTCGGCCACCTGTCGGGGAGAGAGGGAGCGGATGGTTCCATCCGGCTGTTTGACTCCGTTGACCAGATTGGTGGCGAAGGTGTGTCGGAGGGTATGGAGCCCCCGCTGTTCCAGGCCAGCCGCTTCCAGGATGCGGTAGTATCGCTTTCGAAAGTTTACCGGCCGGGTATAACCTCCGTGTTCATCAGAGATGAGAGGGCTGTCCTCTCCGAAGTATCGCTCCGCTCTCAGATCCAGGATGGCGTCTACTGCCGCCTGATTGAGGGGCACATCCCGCTTGCTGGAGGTGCTCTTCAGTTTACCGATTTTCACCTCTCTGCCGCTGGTGGATTCGGTGCCTTCCCGCCGGGAGACCTCTTTTACGCCCCGTTGGAGGTGGATGACGCGGTTCTCCAGATCAATGTCACTGTTCAGCAGGCCCAGCGCCTCCCCTGTGCGGAGTCCGGTGTTCAGCATCAGCGTATAGGCGGCTGCCTGCTGGTAGATGGGTGTCCCGTTTCCCCAGGTCCTGACAGCCTCCGCTTTAAACTTTGCGATCTCCTCTGGGGTGAAGATGGTCACAGTCTCGAAGGTTGGCAGATCCTCCTTGCCCTGGCTGGCCATGAAGTTTGACTTCTTGATCATGGGAGCCGCAGCCATTGGATTCTTTTGGATGCACTCCTGCTGGGTCAGGTAGCGGAAGTAGTCGGTGAGGATGTTGTAGACCTTCTTGACCGTGGTGTAGGCGTAGCCCTCATTCATCCAGTGGTTCAGCAGGGCCTTGATATCTGCAGAGGTGATGTCTCCTACCACCTTACTGCCGAGGACCGGGTAGATCTGGTGGGTGGCGGTGCACTCCAGCCGGTCGTAGGTGCCGCGCTCCACGGAGGGGAATTTGAATACCCGGAGCCACCGCCCCATGCTCTCCTCCAGTCTTGCCCTGGACTCATCTGAGGCTGTTAGCTGGCGGTCGAAGTCAGCGAGGTATTCGGTGATCTTCTCCTTGACCTCCTGCTTCGTGGTGCCGCAGAAGGACTTGCGCTTCTTCTCCCCCTGCTCGTCTGAGTACCAGACCACGCCGTTCCAGCGGCCATCCGTCCGTTTAAAGATGTTGCCGTTTGTCAATAGTTTTCGCTGCATAGTTCAGCGCCCCTTTCTCAGCTACACAATACCACACCCTCCCGCGGATAGCCATACCAAAAGAGCGGAGAGGTCCCGAATATTGGTGCCTATTTTTTGTTTTATGCGGCGCAAAATTTGAGCTGGTGGATATTTCCTGAAAAAGCCCCTCCGCACCGTGTTTCCCTGGTGCGGAGAGACTTCTTTTTACATCATTTGCTGCTCCTCATGGTCATCTGCTTTATGCCCCATGGCGATCTTCTGCTCTCGCTCTTTGGTAAGCGCTTTTCTGTCACCGTGATAGACCCGCGTGGTGCAGTCTACCACTTCATCGCTGGCACTTCCCTCCAATCGTGACAACAGACGGACGATTTTCTCTGTTATCTCAGCAAGATCCGCATCAGAATGCTGAACACCGTGGACACCGCCGCCGCGCCTATGAACGTCATAGGCGTCCAGAGGCGGAACGTGTTCAGCATATCCTCCCCATCCCTCCGAAACCGCTGTTCCATATCGGAGAGCGTCCTCAAAAACTCGTCGCGCTTCTTCCCAGCCTGTCGGTTCTCCTCCTGCATCTCCGCCAGGACCTGCCGCATGGACTGATGCATCTCCTGGTTGAGTTCCTGTACTTTGTTCACCCAGTTTAACAGTTCTTCCGCCGTTGCCAGTGGCTGCAGGCTCTCTTTCGTTGCCAGTTCCGACATGGACGAGCGGATATTCTCCTGCAGCGCCAGAGTGCTCCGCAGGACGCTCTCCAACTGCTCCACTGTCTGCATGGGCATCGTGTAGAGGACGTTGGGGTGCTGATCTGTCAGTGAAGGCGCCCGCTGCTTCAATTTGTCTAAGGCGCTGTTGCGCTGCTCGCCGCCGGATTCGAAACTCATCTTCGATCTTCCCCTTTCTGAATTTCCGTTCATGCAGTTTGTCATCCCTGCACTTTATACCCGTCGGTGTGGTGTAGGTGATGCTCTTTCTTGCATCCTCCCAACGCACGTCGTAGCCCCGCCGCCACATCTCCCGGATGAAGTCCTCCCTGTTTCCCGCTTTCTTCATTACGTCCTCTATGGCAGCGATAAGCTGGAATTTCCAGCTTTCTCCCCGGACGGCGGCCCGGTACTCCCCTGTCTTGATTCCTTTTTCTCCCTGTGCCTGCCGGTAGGGCTTCAGCGTGGACAGGCCGTGTTCCCGGCAGATCTGGTCGCTGACCAGTCGCATTCTTTCCAGTGTCCTCGGCGTAAAGTGGAGCTTTTTTCCGGTATTCGGCTGGACGGAGTTGATGATGAAGTGGGAATGAAGATGCTCCGTGTCCAAGTGGGTCGCGATCAGAACTTCACAGTCTGGGAAGAACCGCTCCGCTAGTTCCAGCGCGATTCCATGGGCCTCTGCCGGGAGGATCTGCTCCTGTGGAGAGAAGGACTGGACGTACTGATAGAAGAAAGTGTCGTGCGCTTTGCCGTACAGATTCTTGGTGGCCATGAAACTCTGGTAGGCGAGATCCGCCATACAGTTAACGCCTGTGAGGTAGCGGGTTCCATCCTCATCCAAGGTCTTTTGTTCCTGTGCCACATACCGCATGACGCCATGCATCGCGCCCGCTGTCTGTTTGGATTCCTTGATGAAGCTACACGTTGCCATAGGAGATCACCTGACCCTTCTCCGTGAGCAGGGCGTTTACCGCATCGTAGGTCCTGCCCAGTACCTCCACCGTTTCCCGCAGATGCACCGTCTGGATATGCCCCTCATGGGCCAGCACGGTCAGTTGGTTCAGATTTCTGCCGCAGGCCCGCAGCTCCGACAGGACGGGCTTCAGTTCCTCTACCACATGGATGGTCTGCCCCAGGGCGGCGCGGAGCAGGTACTCCTGCTGGGACTGGCCGGACTGTCTGATCTTGGCGTTGATCTGCCGCCTTTCCGCCTCCGTTACCCGAAAGGCGATGACCTGATGCCGCTTCCGGTGTTCCATCTGTTTTCACCTCCACATAAAAAATCTGGCATGGGGTTGTCCGCTTTACAGCGGAACCACACCATACCAGATTTTTCTGTGGATAGCCATACGGTTTTGTGGGAGTTATCAGAAAGTTATCAATTCACGGGCAATTCAACTTTGGCCGCAACAGGCTTTAGCGTCGCGTTCCGAAGATGGGGCTGAGTGTTTACCCTCTCCGGCCAGGAAAAGGGCACACAGGGCTTTACAGGCGGGAACAACCCCGTTGAGGCCTCAGTTGGTCTTTCTTTGTTTCAGCGTATCATTTTTGCGTCCAGACTTTCTCGCTGGTCCCGTTCCCGTCCTCGGCTGTCTGACCGTGAAGTGGGTGTGGGCTTCCGCCCGCAAAAAAGCGTTTGACTGCCGCTCGCGGCAAGCCAAACGCTCTGCTTGCCCCACCCAAGGGTGGGTAAAACTTGCTCCCCCCGACCGTGCAAGTACCGGCGGTTCCGGGTTCTCCGCACTGCGGGGAGATGCAAAATTTGGGGGGTTATCCTGCTTTTTCTTTCGTCCTCACCTTGCGCTCTCATCCGGGCCGGTAGCGGCCCAAATTTGCGGTGAAGCCCCCGAGTGGGGCTGGGACTCTACTCAGCCCGGTTGGGGCGCACACAGCGGCCCACAGGTGGCACAGCGGCGCGGTCATGCGCTCTGCTCTTTGCCGGGCGGAACGAACTCCACGCCGGACTTCTCCGCCTTCCGCCGCGCCCGCTGTCGAGCAGCTGTCTGTTCCAGTACCGCCATCTGCTGGTCATAGTACTCATCGATCACCTCGCCTATGGGCGAGACAGTGAACAGCAGATTACCGTTTCGCCAGCCGCTGGACTTGGTGATGACCGTAGTGGGTTCGGTGGTGATAAGACCCCGCTCCTCCAGTTGACAGATGTACTTGCGTACCGTGTTCCCACTCATATTCACCGCTTTCCCAATCGTTTTGACGCTGGGCCAGCATTGGCGGGTCTTACGATTTTCACACCGGCGTAGGAAACTGTACACCGCCAGCTCGCCGGCATTCAGGCCCAGGAGAAATATCTCGTTGGGCAGAGAGAAAAAATTCCCGCTTTCATACTTCATGCGCCGCCTCCTGTGTGTTTCTCCACCCACAGGATGAATTTTTCTTTTGGCACCACCATGCGGCTGCCCACCCGTAAGACCGGGAACCCTGGTTCATGCATCAGCTCGTAGCCGGATGAGAGAGACACTCCCAGCACCTTTGCCACTGTTGCGGCGTTCAGGAACAGCGGAAGGTCATCGTAGGATCTATATTCGGATTCTTTCAATCAGCATCCTCCTCGTTGCGTACATCATCTGGGTGGATCAACCACAGGAACTCCTCCACGGAGCTGACCACCCCGGCCTCCTTCAGCTGCTGGTATCGGATCAGGTCGCAGAGCATTCGGAAATTGACTTCCGCACACTCCAGCAGTTTATCCAGCGCCACGATTTGCTGTTCCGCGCTGAGTGTCGTTGCTTCTTCTGGCCCTTGCAGATAGGCCCGCACCGCGTCCTCCTCCGGCATCTCCTCCCCCAAGACTTCCAGCATTCCCTGAAGGACATAGTCCAGGGTTTCTCTCTCCGCATTGGCGGTCAGGAAACGCAGCAGTTGTTTTTGTCTTGTACCAAATAAATTCATCGCCATCACTCCCCTGCGTATTTTGATCTGGGTTCCCCTGACTACGGCCAAGGTCAGGTTTCCGAGTGCCGAAAAATCACCCTCTACTTATCAGGACTCCCACAGACGGTTTGTAAACCAGAAAAATAAAAAAGTTGAGGGGCTCTGTCATAAGACAGAGCCCCTCAGCTGTTCGTGGAACTTTTTCAGCCGCTTTGATACCGCCGCCGTGGACACGCCATAGTTTATCCCGATCTCTTCCATGGTCAGGCTTCTGCCATATCGGAGTTCGATGAGATCCTGGTCCTGGGTGCCCAGCGTGTCGACGGCTTTCCGCAGACATTCCAGCTGGAGGTTCCAGAGCGCCGCATCCTCCACGGGACGCCTGACGCATTCCGAACCGGACAGCACCGTTTCAAACGCACTTTTACTCAGATGCCTTTCGTCCTGTTTTTCCCGCGCCTGTTCCCGCTTCCGATCCCGCTCCAGGAAGTCTGCGACCTCCTTTGGCACCGATACTTGCTGCCCACGATACGTGATCACGACAGAGTCGCGCATTCATGTCCTTTCCGCCTTCAACGGAAGGGTACACACCCGTGCTGCCGGCACAGCGCCAAATACTGAAGACCTTCATGGAAGTTTCCTTTCGTACAGGGGTGGTGTTGGTTGCCCTACGAGGCCCATGAATGTCTGAGGTCCCACCGGGGTGTGGACCTCACCGGAAAGCTGCGGATTTAGGCTTG
>ERZ773258.1311-NODE-1311-length-20643-cov-15.714494_pt1 | contig 20643 bp, 15 predicted proteins | sample MGYA00511962_ERZ773258 | MGnify/ENA primary metagenome ERZ773258 (study PRJEB29015, sample SAMEA2737755) | human gut metagenome | biome: human gut; feature: human-associated habitat; material: faeces | place: China | collected 2012 ... | reverse complement strand
ATCTGCGGCACACCTTCGCGACGCTGGCGCTGGAGAACGGCATGGATGTGAAAACCCTCTCCGCCATGCTGGGCCATGTGTCGGCGGTGACAACGCTGGACATCTACACCCACATCACCGGTGATATGCAGCGCGCTGCTGCCGCCAGCATTGACCGGAGCATCGGCAAGGCAGAGCCGCAGGAAGAAACGGAGCCGGAGCAGAAAGACATCGTGGACTTTCAGCCCTATGTGGGGAAGAAAAGAAAGCCCGGTACCGGCTGCGTCAGCGAACTCAATGACCACCTGTTTGAGGGACGCTATTCTCCTATATGGCCGGACGGGACGCAGCATTCCCGCAACGTCTACGCCCACACCCGCGAGGAGTGCGAGGAAAAGCTCAAGGCGCTGATCACGGAGATGAAGGCAGAGATTGCGGAAGCAAAGCGGCTGATGGATTTGGGTGAGGGTGATGGAAACCCGTTGGAGGGGAAGGGCAAACGGGGGAAAAGAGACTGAGTTGAAAAGAATCACCGACAAGGATATTGAGTGATTAGTATCCTTGTCGGTGATATTATCGATCGAGTATTGAGTTGTCTAAAAGGAAACTGCAACATCAATATATGACATCACAACGACATAATACCTTCAAAAATTCGTTTGATATCTCCACGAAGTGATGCCCAATGATCGTCCAGAATCGCATAATAATTCTTGTCTTTTTTTAAAAAATTGGTGGCGGTCAGCGTGGAGTCGTAGCGCGATGCCATCGAAAAACTTGTGATGCCCGCATTAATTATGGTTGTAAATAACTGGTCAAGGAGAGCATCGTACTTATCTTTTTGATTAAACACAGCGGCAGGGATAAAATATGAAACGTTTTCGAGATTAGTAAAAATGTCATACAATCTGGAATCTGTTGCATTGTCCGAACGAGCAGCAGCAAAGATTGTATCTAAATGCTGGTTCTGAATATTCCCTTGGTGGTATCTGGACGCAAATGCAGCGAAAGCGATGCAAATAGTTCTTGCGTTGTGGGCGAAGGAAATGCGGTCATTTGCGCTGGGCACAGAAGCATTATCTCTATCAAATTTTTTCTGGTAGATATTGCGGAAATAATAATCAATGTACAATAACTCTCTACAGAGTTTTGCAATTTGCTGTTGATTACCATTGAATATCTTTTCGTAGTATTGTGGCAAATATAGAGAAGATGGCTTGGATCGACTTACACATGGAATCTGGAAAATTGCAGCCAAACCCAGTTTTCCAACTTCGACCAGGGAAGAATTGAGAAACGCTTCTTTGTAAGCCCTGGGAACCGTTTCGCCACGCTTAGTCTGATAGAAAATACCAACATCACGCATGGCTTGAGAAAAACGGATTTGCTCGGGCGAATTTGCTTTCAGATCAACAGGCTTGATGGGTTTCTGTGTGTTGGTCGCTTTTGCGATAGCAAGGCTAAAAGTGTTCTTTTCATCCTCTGTATCACCGTCAGTTCTAATTATTTTGCAGGGCAGAAACAGGTCGTGGTCTTCGTCAATATAGCGACTCTTATGTAACATATAAGTAGTTTGACCGCCATTGATGATAGAAAAGTCGTGCAATTTTACCTCACGCCCATCAATTTCAAAGTCGCCACAAACAATGGTAATACCATTGTTTTTGAGCCAGAACGATTCTGGTGCGTACCTAATCGTTTCTTCAATACCACGATCGATGTCACGTCCTGAAATGTGATAGCGTAGATTTTTTGCCAGTAACTGGATGTTGTGTTGGGCATAAAGGGCCTTGATGGAAAACGCTGATGCATTCACTATGGCGGCATTATCGCCATAGAGCAAGAAATTATCAGTAGAATCAATCTTAATTTTACCCTGCTCCACAGTAGGACGCCGGGACTCTGATTCATCGATCTCTTCCTCAACATCTTTGCCAAAGAAGAATGAAACTTCAAAACGACTGGAGTCTGTGAACTGTTCGCGGAATTTTTTCTCTATCCGAGATCTGTTAATACCCGCTTGAGGCGCGCTGGTGTAAAATACAAAATGAACTTTTGATTCATCGCCCAATTCGGCGTTCAGCGTGAGAAAGCGGCGTTGCACTTTTGCATTGACTTGTTCGTAATGCCCTTGACTCATATCCTTAAAAAAGGAAGCCATTTTTGTCATTGCATTCATTACGTCATCCGCAGAAATACTCGTATAAAATTTTGATTGGGCAATGACCATATCAGATTCCTCAGAATTCGGATCTGTCAGTAGGACATCAACTCCACCATCGTATTGACCATCAACGATCATCTCATCAAAATCATTTTCATATAGTACTAAAGCTGGATTTTTAAATAAATGAGATTTGACGCATAAAGCAGAAAAGACATAGTCATCGCTCTTGGTACGCAAAGAAGGGTATGAGCTCTTCAGCGCGTGGATTTTCGATTGAATCTTCTCGTATGAACTGCTATTCGCTGGCATAAAATCCCTCCGTTACCGTGATCAAAATATATATATAATAATCGTATCATACAGTGTCGAAATTTACAAGATCCGACCCAAATAACTCGAAAGAGTTGTTTTTGACTAATGGCAAAGCTCAACTACCTCAACCCTTGCGCCGCAATAGACAAAGAATAAGAAAATCCCTCTGAAATCAACGATTTCGGAGGGATTTTGGTCCGAGTAGTGCGGCTCGAACGCACGGTCTCCTGGTCCCAAACCTATGTCTGAACCTTCAGGAAGCCCTGTTGCGCCCTCTTTGGTGCTTTCCGGCACTCCTGCGGTTCCTCTTTGAAACTCTTTTGCCCTGTTCGTTTCAGGCACCACTTTCGTCTTTTGGGATTTGTGTGGGATTGAATTCTGTATATTAAAAGTGCTTCCGACCGGGATTGTCCCCGGCAGCGGGTGCTTTTTACCGCAGCGAGCAGCTCAGAAATTGCGCCGCATAAACAAAGAAATAAGCGCGATGACAAAGAAACAGCAGGCTGACTTGGATGATAGCCAGCCTGCTGAGCGAAGATGTTTATTCGATGTTTTGCCTTTCAGCAGCAATGCGTGTTCTTTTACCAGAGAATGCAATGCCGATTTTTATAATTGACGTAACATTCATTGCCTGCAAATCAACGCTGTATGCACGGTCGTTAATCTGTTGCAATGCAACATTAGCAAGGGCTTCAAGCTGTGCTTCAGAGCGGTCTTTTCCAGCCTTTAATTCAATCAGAATACCAGGAAGCCGCTTATTCAAAGGAAGCATCTGAATATCAAATCGTCCATCACCAGCTTCGCGATTGGAGGTAATGCGATAGCTGTTGTCCATCACAGCGCACATACCCAATATCAGACCATGGTAAAATGTTTCGTCGGCAGCATCGTGGAAACTTATTGTTTGGAGCAGAAACTTCTCCAAGGTTTTTTGCAGTGAGTCGCTATCTACCTTGTAGATAGCTTCCTGAATAGCAATAGCAACGGAACGAGGAATAATATTCTCAAGCTGAGAGAGGATCTCCTTGCTGTAGACGAAAGAAATCTCTTTGTTGGGCAGAGCCACTTCACACATATAATCCTCGCCATAAGGCTGGTCACAGCTCACGGCTTTCAAATAACCTGCCACCAGCAGGAAGCTGTAAACGGAGGACGGATCATTCTGGATCTGCGGATAAATGACGCCGGTGTCAATGTGCGTAACAAAGGATTCGCCTTTCATCAACAGTTCCAGACGCTCCATAATATCCGGCGTTGCAGAAGCCAGCACCTCGCGAATGATGTCATTGCTTCCGGTAGACTGCCAGAACGCTTTGGGACGACAGTTATTATTGAAGTATCCAATGACAGACCAGGGATTAAAAATCTCGGTATTGCCGAAAAGGTAACCATCATACCAGTCGCAGAGCTCCTGATATTTATCAGAAGCATGATAGTAGTCTGCCATCTCGCGTACTTCGCTTGAAGTGAAGCCGAAATATTCACTGTAGCGCTCGTCTAAAATCGAGTTGATCTTTAGGTTGTTCAGGCCGCTGAAGATACTTTCCTTGGCAACACGCAGGATGCCGGTCAGGAAACCATAGCTCAGATGCGGATTGTCTTTCAGGCCACCGGAGAACAGGTTTCGCATGAACCCGATGATCGTGTCGTAGAAGCCGCTCACATGGCCCTGCTGAATGGGAGTATCATATTCGTCAATGATGACGATAGGTGCGACATTGTGGTGCTTATGGAGGAGCAACGTCAATGTCCGCAGGGACATTTGATATTCCACTTCGTCAGCAGTTTCTGTTGCAAGAAGGGAATACTCCTCTTTTTCGTAATCACTAAGCGCAGAGCTGGATGCCAACTCGTCGTGGCGGCGGAATTCCTGTGCGATCAGCTTTTGGAGCGTCTGATAGGTTTCTTCCCAAGAGGTGTATTTAACATCCTTAAAGGACAGGAAGATCACAGGATACTTTCTATGGTGGGCAAGATAGGATTCTCCGCAGGACCAGATTTTCTTATCTCTGAAGTAAACGGAAGTGTCCTCGGTCGTCTTTTCGAAGAAAGTGCGGAGCATATCCATGTTTAATGTTTTGCCAAAGCGTCTGGGGCGGGTAAATAGGGATACTTTGGGGCGCTCGTCCAGAAACTCTTTGATCATTAAAGTCTTGTCTACATAGTAGTAGTTTTTGCAGGCGTCCCGGTAATCAGATACGCCAATGGGCAACGGCTTGCGCGCAGATGATACTGCGGGCTTCACCACGCTTCGGTGACCACGCTTATCCATCGGCTTTTGAGAGCTGTCCGGGATAAACCACTGCCTGCCCTCCTTATACGCGCCGGAAATGCGTCCGGCTTTGCAAAGCGCATTGACCCGTCGTTCGGTGATCCCCCAAGCGGCAGCCGCTTCTTTGATCGTCATATTGGAACACCTCCATTGCAGTTTGTCAAGAATATTATAACCGCTGCTCCGAATAAAATCAACTATATTATTCCGAATAATAGAGGCGTTATTCGGAATAGTAGTTTTCCTGCAAATGTTCCGTTCTTTCCGGTAGCTATTTCCTGCTTTCTGTGATATCGTTCGTTTGCCAAAAGGAGGCGATGATATGCAGAAAGAAAACAATCTGACGGTTGGGCAATGGTGCGGCCACTGGTTCACCGCTAACCGCCACAAATGGAACGGCAACACCGAGGGCGGGTACCGCAATCTGATTTACAGCCACATCATCCCCTGCATCGGAAGTGCGGCGCTCTCTGACCTGACAGAGCAGACAATCACCGACTTCTACAATGATTTGCGTAGCCAAAGACTCCGTGCCAGAAGCGTCTGGTGCGTCCATCTGCTCCTGCGCCGGTGTATGGACGAAGCGGCACAGGACCAGCTTATTCCCTACAACCCGGTGCGGCTCTGCCAGGAACCCAAGGCAGAGGAATACAAAACAGCCCCTTTGCGCCTGGGGCAGCTCCAGCGTTACCTGAACGCAGCGGAGCAGCTCGGCGTACTTCCCGTCATCTATACAGGACTATCAAGCGGCCTGTGGCAATGTGAACTGATCACCTTGTCGTGGGCCGATTTTTATGTCCGCTACAGGTACATCCTCAAAGGCCGGCGGTTGTTGACTCTCAACGAAAAAGCGGTGCATCTGCTGAAGCAGATACCGGAAGCTGACTCGCCCTATGTGTTCCTCAATTCCAAAACCGGAGCGCCGTATAAGCTATACGAGTTCTACTATCTACACAAGAAAATCCTGAAACAGGCCAGGCTCCCGTGGGTAGCATTCCGGGATCTGCAGCGCCAATGTATGGAGGTGGGAATATGACACTTCGGGAATACATCAGCTTCTGGCAGGGAACCTATGATAAGCATCAGAGCAGGCCGACCACCTATGCGGCACACAACTATGTATTCAAGAACCATATCCTCCCCGGCTTGGGAGATGTGCTCCTCTCTGAATTGACATCGGAGATGGTTGGAGAATTTCTGGAGGAACGGAAGCGCTTCGGCAATCATCGACCCGGCAGCTCTGGCTTGGGAGAAGAAACCATGCGGCACATCCACCGCCTGCTTCAGCAATGCCTGGACCAAGCCATGCGGGATGGCCTGATTGGCGATAATCCTGCCAGAGCGTTCCACTACTCCAAGCCAAAGAAGGTCAATGCCGATGTGCTGACGCCACTGGAGATGGAGGATTATCTGGATGCGGCAGAACGGCTGGGGCATCTCCCCATGTTCATGCTGGCCTTAACGGCTGGCCTGCGGCAGGGTGAGCTTATCGCCCTGAAATGGAATGACCTCAATGTAAAAAACAGGACGCTGACCATATCAGAGCAGCGCTCGGTAGAACGGCGGGAGTTGATCGAATATGGCTCGGAAACGAGAACAATAACCTTGACATCGGAGGTGATCGACCTCCTGATCATGGAACACACCAAGCATCCAAAAAGTCCGCTGATGTTCATGCATCCAGCAACGCAGAGGCCATACTCACCGCAGATGGTACGCCGGATGCATAACGAGATCATCAAGGAAGCGGGGCTTGACCATATCCGATTCACAGATCTCCGGCACACATGCGCCGTCCTATCTCTGCGGAACGGCATGGAAACCAAAGAACTGGCGCGGATGCTGGGACATTACCGGCCATCGATAACCCGGCAGAACTATGAACCTTATCTGCTGCGCACGGCAAAAAAGGATGAGGATATGCCAAAGGAAACTACTCAGCGTGAGCTTCAGCAGGCGGCAAATGATTTGGATAATCTTCTGAAGTTCTGATAGCTATTCCGCAAAAGGTGAGTTGTCCTCAGAACTCAATCATTTTACATCCAAAGAGGAGGAACCAAAATGAAAAAGAGAATCATCGTTACCGCGGCGATTACCGCCTGTCTCGCCCTGTGTGCCGCCGTGTGGCCGCAAGCCGAAACGATCGAGGAAACACCCGCGCCGAGCGAAAAGACCGCCGTGACCACTCCACGGCCGACACTTCCGGAAGCAGAGAAACCGGTGCTGCCAGTGGTAACAGAAAAGAAAGAATCGGAAATGCTGGAAGCTGAATCAGCCCCGGAAGTAGCCACAGAGGAGTTGCCCATCCCTGTGCCGGAAATAGAAGATGAAGCCGAGACAGAACAAGAATATGTACCTCCTACGCAGACAGATTCCATCCCGGTACAGCCCACGCAACCTGAACCTAAATCGGCACCGGAGCCAATAGCTAACGATAATGAACTGGCGGATATGGTCTATGTCCCCGGCTTTGGCTGGATAGAAAGCCAGGGACCCAACCAAGTCGAGTACGCCGAGGATATGTACGAGAACGGCAACAAAATCGGCATCATGGGCTGACCTCAAAAATTGCGCCGCATAAACAATGAAATAACCGCAGGGGAGCAAAAAAAGCATTCCTGCGGTTACCCTTTGCCAGTTTATAATTCAAAATCTCTCGTCTGGAAAGGACATTGCAAATCTAAATAATGGATTTTCAATAGACAAGATAATCTTCCTGTGTTAAGATTATCTTGTGTTAGAGTAAACTCAGTGTATGAGGTGTCCATATGAGTCAAATTATTCAGAAATTAGATCAGCAGCAATTGAAATCCCTCTGCGGTATCGTGGCTCATACGTCTGAAGGATTGACTAAAAGCGAATTAACAACACTTTTGGGTCAATGCAGAATTTGTTCTGTTGATGACGGCTCCTCCCGTAATCAGTTGGGATATACCATAGGCTTAAACAAAAGAGACTGGCTTTACAATTGTCTGGTAGCGGAGATAAACAAGAGCCAATCGTTTAGTAGGGTCTTTTCGTTTTTGCAGGCAGCGCTGAATCCTGCTTCATACACGAGTGTTGATAGCAGACAAAAATACAGGTACTTGCTCGAAGAAACAAACAAAATCCTTCTCTTTGCTGGATTATCGATTGACCAAAGCGGACGATTGGTAGCAGTTTCGCAAGCTGAAACACTTACAGAAGTTGATCAGCGAGTCAACCACTTGAAAAAAGCTCTATATGACCGTGCCATACATTCTGAGGTACAGAAGTACTGCATTGAAGACTATTTGAGAGCAGATTATTATGATGCCGTGTTTGAAGCGGCAAAAGGATTGGCTGAACGTGTCCGGCAGATTTCTGGCTTGACTACAGATGGTGGAACACTTTTTCAAACTGCGTTGTCCAAGAACGATCCTTATATCTTCTTCAACGCAATGAAAACAGATAGCGAGCGCAGTGAATTTACAGGATTGAAGGAGCTGCTTGAGGCAATCTTCCACTTGGTTAGAAATCCAGCAGCGCACACCCCAAAAGTTAATTGGAAAACCGACGAAACGAAGGCTCTTGATATACTTACATTGATATCGTTTGCACACAAGTACTTAGACGAGTGCCACCGGATTCCAGGGAAATAGCGAGAGGATGCTTTATATGGATAGACCTCAATACATTAATTGGATTGCCAGAGAGGACGGAGTGGTTTTTGAAGACCAGCAGCCATTGAACTGTTACAGGCTATCCTATGTCATAGATGACGCTATCCTCGATGACTGGGCACTTCACATTAGAAAGCAGTATGTTCCAGATGGGGAATTGGAAGAAGATGCCGCGTTGAACAAGTTGACGGTAGAGGAATACTTGCGCCAATATATTATCCCGCAAAAAGGAGAACCATTTGGACCGACGGCACGGTCAAATGATATTAGCGAAATTCTGTTTGCAGATTTATTTGAATTCATCCTGAACTATGAAGTTCCACGGTGTAAGCAGCACAACCGTTCCGGTAAAAATGAATCTGAGCATGGCACAGATATAATTGCATACAGGTTCTTCGCTGAGGGAAAAGCCCCGCATAAAAACGATGAGCTTGTGGCAATAGAGGTAAAAGCGCTTCTTTCTTCAAATGAGGCCGGTAAAGTAATTAAAGATGCAGTTACCGATTCAAAAAAAGACGAGGATAGAGTTTCTCATACTTTGAATTACTACCGAAAAAAGCTCCGCTTTATGGGAAAGTCAACAGAAGCAGCGGACGTAGCAAGGTTTCAACAAAAAACCGAATACCCTTATAGAACATCCTTTGTAGGGGCTGCCATTTCAAGCTTGCCAGCTGTCGAAAAGAAAGTCATTGTCGGTATTATGGGAGCAGATTTGGAACTGAAAACAGATCAGTCCGTTTTTTATGTCCACGGAGCAGATTTGATGTCCCTGACACATCAAGTATTCGAAAGGTGTACTAAATGATTTTCTCAAATACTTCAAATTATATGCTCAAATACCAAAAAGCCAAAGCAAAACTTGTAGAGTATGACATTCCGCAAAAGGATTATCCTAAGTTTCCATTAAATTCGAATGAACTATCCTATCCTGTCGTTTACATTCTTTCTCGATATGCCGAAAGTGTTATTGAAAACAACGTAGCTGACATGGAAGAATTTTCACCGCATTTAGTGGCTGCTTCACAATACTTTGATGCGGCTGTAGGGGCCAATGATCGTGAGGAATATGATACCGATTTTTTGCTGTCTGGAGCTGCGGCTTATTTTCTCTCTGATGATTTTGGAAGTGCAAAAGTTTTATGTTCTGAGTTTTTTGTACGGATAAATCCGGAAATCAACGAGCCTCAAAAAATCACGGGTAACTTACTTGGGTACCTTCTGCTGAATCGAGACTTTCATATAAGTGTAGATACTCCTAATGGAGAAAAAGTCTGCCATTCATTGCTGGCCTATTACAACACCGGAGAAGGGGTAGAGAAAATACGAGGCCTATTATCGGAGTATAGAAAAGCGGTTTATGAAAATGACGCTCCGATGGAAATATACTATGTCGATATATTGTGTGCCATTGTTATGGTGGCCTTGTCCAAGTCATCGTGGATCCTTCTGCCCAGGTATTCTGAGTTAGATCAGTCCCTGTGGTCAGATTACCTTAAAGGCCCCAAGGCGCCAAGAATGCTGTGGCCTGCGCAACAGCTTATTGGCGAAAAGGGAGTTTTAAGGGGTCAGAGCGCAATAGTACAGTTGCCAACTGGAGTAGGAAAAACTAAAAGTATTGAGCTGGTGATTCGCTCGTCTTTTGCCTCAGGCAGAGCAACCACAGCAATAATAGTTGCTCCGCTCCGTGCTCTGTGCAACGAAATAGCAAATGATATGATTTCGGCATTCGGGGATGAGGTTTTAGTCAACCAGTTTTCTGATGTTCTCGAGGAAGACTTTTCCCTTGAGTTGTTCTTGTCCTTCAAGTCAAAAATACTGATCTGTACCCCTGAGAAGCTCAGTTATATTATTCATCATCAAGCTGATTTCCTGGATGAAATTGGTTTGTATATATTTGATGAAGGCCACATGTTTGATGACGGAAGTCGAGGGGCTATTTACGAATTGTTGATTTCTGAAATCCGGAGCCACATCTCAGGGAAAGAACAAATCATTCTTCTTTCTGCGGTACTTTCTAATGCCGAGCAGATTCATAAATGGCTCTTGGGTGAAGCTGGTGTTTTAGCGTCAGATTCTAAAATTAAGGCAACACCCAAAACAATCGGGTTTGCCTCGCAAACAAAAGATATCCACTATTATTCTGATGATTCAGCGCAAGAAGATTTTTACGTTCCCCGCAGTATAGAGGTTATTGCATTACAAAAGCGTCCCCGCGAGAAAAAGCGGCGCTATTTCCCAGAGTTAACAGATGCCAAAGACATTGCGATATATTACGCAAATAAGCTATGCAAAAATGGTGGGGTTGCCATTTTTGCTAATCGAACCAGTACCGTGCTGACTGTAATCAACAGAATTATTGAATTAAGGGATCGGGGATGCCTCCTCGCTGAGATTAAAGGAAACAGCGATGGCAAGGAAATGAGTCGACTGGCACAGTTGATGTCCGACTATTATGGGGAACAGCATCCATATACGATTGCCTGCTATTTAGGAGTTGTCCCGCATTATTCTAACTTGCCCAATGGACTGCGTCTTGCTGTAGAGCATGCCTGTAGAAACAAAGCTCTGCGTCTGGTTGTTTGTACGTCTACCCTTGCACAAGGGGTAAACATTCCGATAAAGTATCTTTTTATGACCAGTTTTATGGTTGCGAGAAATAGCATGCAGATTCGCAGTTTTCAGAATTTGATGGGACGAACTGCACGCTCTGGAATGTACACCGAAGGAAGTGTTATTGTTACAGATCCACGATTGTTTGATAATAGAAATAACCGAATCAATGGTGGCAACTTGAGATGGAATGACTGTACAAAAATGTTCGACAGCAGCGCTTCAGAACCATGTGGAAGCTCCATTCTGTCGTTAGTTCAAAATATTGTTGTAGACTATCAAGCGGGATTTATTGGATCAGATGTAGCAAAGTTTATTATTGAAAACTACGGCAAAAATGATTGTTTCAATCAACTTATGTCAGAGCTTTCTTCGGCAATCCTTGAAAGATATCCGAGTAAGACCAATAATAATATTGCAGAATCAGTAAAATTTCGGAAGCGTACTATGGAAGCTATCGAAAATCATCTGTGTTTCGTTTTTTCAAACGACGAAAATACGGATAGGCAAGCAATAGCGTCTGAAATTTGCAAAGAGACATTGGCATATTTTATGGCCAATGACGATGAAAAAGTCCTGTTAGAAAGAATTTTTGATGTCATCGCATTGAAGATAAGTGATTTTGATTATTCTCAACTTAAGAATTATGCCAGAACTATGATTGGTATTGATCTTTCACTACAGATCGAAGAATGGATAGCTGAAAACCACCTAACCCAGCAAAATTATACGAATGAACAACTGGTTGAGATGATAATATCATTTTTTCAGGAAACCCATACGCTCAAAAAAGGAACAAAATGTTTTGCAGATATTTGCCAAATGTGGCTTGATGGTTGTTCGTTTGTTGGAATGTACGAAAGTACATCCTTGCCGATAGCAGATCTTGAAGATATCTGTAACAAATCCATTTCTTACGAATTGAGTTTCTTTGTGGGAAGCATCATTGATATTATCGAAATCAGCGACGAGGATATAGTAAATCCCTTGCCCAATTTGCTCCGCCTACAAAGAAGGTTGAAATACGGAGTCAAGACAGAAACCGCAGTTTCGATATGCGAGAAAATCTTCAACGACCGATTCCTCGCTAATCTTCTGGCAGACGAAATAGGCCATGATGCAATCGAGACTAATAGCATCGTAGGCGTTATACAATCGCATAAAGATGACATTTTGGATATCCTATCGGCCTATCCGACATACTTTTCGGAGCGTGTCCAATGGATATGTAAAGATTAACTCCATGTCTTACGCCGAAACTTTTGACTACATCAATTGTTCGTGCATATGAAGAATCAGAGGTGAAAAAATGACTGTTTGCTACAATAAATTGTGGAAACTCCTGATTGATAAAAACATGAAAAAGAAGGATCTCCGCTTAGCCACTGGCATGTCCACCACCGCCCTTGCCAAGCTGGGCAAGAACCAGCATGTCAGCACAGAGATTCTGACGAAGATCTGCACTGTGCTGGATTGCGGCTTCTGCGACATCATCGAATTGGTGAAGGAGGAGCAGCATGATTGACTTTTCCAAAATCGAGCAATATCGGGAGAACAACCGCATTGAAGCCAAGAAAGCCCTCGGCGGGCTTCCCAGGAGCATTTGGGAAACCTATTCCGCTTTTGCCAATACCCATGGCGGTATTATCCTGCTGGGAGTGGAAGAATGGGCAGATAAATCCTTGCACACGGTAGATCTGCCAGACCCTGACAGACTCATCAAGGAGTTCTGGGATATCGTCAATAACCCTAATAAGACCAGCGTGAATGTGCTGTCCTCTAAGGATGTATTTGTGCAGGAGGTGGATGGCGACCACATTGTGATCATCAATGTTCCCCGTGCAGAGCGCTCTTATAAGCCGGTTTATGTAGATGGTAACCCGCTCTGTACCTATCGCCGCAACGGAGAGGGTGACTACCGCTGCACCAAGGAAGAATATCAGGCCATGGTGCGCGATGCATCGGTAAAGACGCAGGATATGCTGGTTCTGAACGAGATGGACTTGACAGTGTTCAATCAGGAGAGCGTCCGCAGCTATCGCCAGAGGATGCGCCTCTCCCGCCCCGGCCATGTATGGGAAGCCTTGGAGGATGAAGATTTCCTCCTGAAGATGGGTGCTGTGGGTATCGGCTCTGATGGGAAAAAGCATCCCACCTCCGCAGGACTTCTCATGTTCGGCAACGAATACGATATTGTGCGAGAATTTAACGCTTACTTTCTGGACTATCAGGAACAGTATGACGCTGATACCCGTTGGACTGACCGTATCATATCTTCTTCCGGCGACTGGAGCGGCAATGTATATGACTTCTATTTCCGGGTCTACAACAAGCTGATTCAGGATATCAAGGTGCCCTTCAAAATGGACGGTGGTACTCGTATAGATGATACCCCAGTGCATCAGGCGCTGCGTGAAGCACTGGCCAACTGTTTGGTGAATGCCGATTACTACGGCAGACAGGGGTTGGTCATCGTCAAAAAGCGTAATAGCATTACGATGTCTAATCCGGGTAGCTTCCGCATCGAAATTGATGCCGCAAAGAGCGGCGGTGTTTCTGATCCGCGGAACGGAGCGATGCTGAAGATGTTCAACCTGATTGATATTGGTGAGCGTGCTGGTAGCGGCATTCCGAATATCTTCCGCGTCTGGCGCGAGCAAAATTGGACAACTCCGGATATTACAGAGCAACTCGAGCCGGAGCGGACAACATTAACGCTCTTATTCTCCAAGAGTGACGATAAAAAAACGGCGATAAAAAGTGACGATAAAAAAGCGACGATAAAATCTGCGCGGCAGAAAGAAGAAATCGTTGCATACCTTACTGATCATATTTCGGCCAGAAGTGCCGATATTGCAGAGCTCCTTGGAGTCAAAAGTACACGAGCCAAGAAACTCCTCTCTGAACTGACTGCGGAGGAAATTGTTGTAGCCGAAGGCGGAAATCGAAACAGAACTTATAAGCTGAAAGCGTAAGGAGAGTGTCAGATGCCAATTCCCAAATATGATGAGATGTACCGTGCCTTCCTTGATTGCTTGGCAGATGGCCAACTGCACAAATCAAAAGAGGTAAAAGATGCGGTTGCAGGGGTTTTCTCGGTTTCCGAAAAGGAACGGGCTGAGATGCTGCCAAGCGGGAAGCAGCAGCTTTTTGATAACCGTATTGGCTGGACAAGGACATATCTAAAAAAGCAGGCCTTGTGCAAAGCCCGTCACGAGGTATTTATGTGATTACGCCAGCAGGCAGACAAGTCCTCAATGAAAATCCTCCTCAAATCGACAACCTTTATCTTCAGCGCTTTGAGTCATTTCGAAAGTTTATTTCTCCGAACAATAATGAAGAAAGCACCACTTCGATACCCGCAGCAAAAGTATCCAGTAAAACACCACAGGATATTTTGGATGAAGCCTTTCAGCAGATCAACACTACCCTGGCAGATGATCTCTTGAGTGAAATAATGAAGCAGCCTCCCGCTTTCTTTGAACATCTGGTCGTCAAGCTGTTGACGCAAATGGGATATGGTGGCTCGGTGGATGATGCCGGCACGGTCATCGGGCAAACCGGTGATGAAGGCATTGATGGTATCATCCGTGAAGACAAACTTGGCTTCAGCTTGATTTATATTCAGGCGAAGCGTTGGGATTGTGACAAAACCGTTGGCAGACCAGAGATTCAGAAATTCGTTGGTGCGCTGGCTGGACAAGGTGCTTCCAAAGGATTGTTCATTACGACGGCCAAGTTCACGAAAGAAGCACGCCAATATGCAGAGAAGCAACACACCACAAAGGTCGTGCTTGTTGATGGCACCACGCTGGCAAAATTGATGATTGAATATGATTTAGGGGTGTCCACGGAAGCTACATACGAAATTAAAAGAATTGACAGCGACTTTTTTGCGGAGGATCTTGATTGATTTTGCCCGCCAACTTCTGATAATAGCAACTTATCAAAAGCACTACTAAAGTTAGGAGGACACACATGAAATCCAACTTTGAATTTCTCAACAGATACTGGCCTGCGCTGGCACAGATCGGTGCGGCAGCGGAGAGCTATGTCTACTCCGATGCCAATGCCTGCCTGTATAAGTTGGGTATGTTTGGTGAGCGGCTGATTCTTGAGATTTTTGCTTTTGAGCATATCAAGGAACCGACCATCGACAACACCCACGCCAACCGGATTCGCCTGCTGAAGCGCGAAGGCCTGATTCCCAAGAAAATCGACGACATCCTGTATGCACTTCGCAAAACGCGAAACGATGCGGTCCATGCGGGTGCAGACTCTGTGGAGGATGCAAAAACGCTGCTCTCTATGACCTATAACCTTGCGGTTTGGTTCATGGAAGTATATGGCGACTGGGGATATATTGCCCCTGCGTTTGTCATGCCTGAAAATGTGGTGCAGCCGGACTATGAGTCCATCATTAAAGAGCAGGAGGAAAAGATTGTTGCACTCTCCAAGCAGGTCGAGGCAGTATCCACCGCGGCGTCTACCAAGACCTCCAAGGAACGTGCAGAGAAAGGCGAAACCGCATCTGAGAGCATGGAGCTTTCCGAGGCAGAGACTCGCTACCTGATTGACGAACAGCTTCGCAAGTTTGGTTGGGAGGCTGACACCAATACTCTGCGCTATTCTAAGGAAACCCGGCCTCAGAAGGGTAGAAATCTTGCCATTGCTGAGTGGCCTACTGACTCCGCTGTAGGTAAGAATGGTTACGCAGATTACGCCTTGTTTGTCGGGGTGAAGCTCGTGGGCATTGTGGAAGCTAAAAAAGCCGCTATTGACATTCCCTCTGTCATTGACCATCAATGCAAGGAGTATGCTAAGGGAATCAAAGATGAACACCAGGAGTACATCATCAACCAGTGGGGAGCATATAAAGTCCCTTTTATCTTTGCGACTAATGGCCGAAAGTATCTCAAGCAGATCGAAACCAAATCCGGCATCTGGTATCTGGATTTGCGCAACGGAGCCAATGCACCCAAGGCCCTGCAAGGCTGGATCAGTCCCCAGGGATTGTTGGAGCAGCTCGAGAAGGATATTGCTGCCGCAAATACCGCACTCCAAAATACGCCTTTCGATCTGCTCCGTGACCCGGATGGACTGAATCTGCGTAAGTATCAGATTAATGCGATTGAGGCGGCAGAACAGGCCGTTATCGATGGTAAGCAAACCGTCCTGCTGTCCATGGCTACCGGCACCGGCAAAACCCGTACCATCCTCGGCATGATCTATCGCTTTATTAAGAGCGACCGATTCAAGCGAGTTCTGTTCTTGGTTGACCGTACTGCTCTTGGTGAGCAGGCCGAAGATGTTTTCAAGGAGGTAAAAATCGAAGAATTGATGACCTTGGATTCCATCTATAACATCAAGGGTCTGGATGAAAAGGAAATCGACAGAGAAACAAAAATACATATCGCAACGGTCCAGAGCCTTGTCAAGCGTATCCTTTATCCCGAGGGCGATACCATGCCCTCCGTTACAGACTACGATCTAATTGTGGTTGACGAAGCACACCGTGGATATATTCTGGATAAGGAAATGAGCGAAACCGAGATGCTCTACCGTAACCAGGATGACTACATCAGCAAATACCGCACCGTCATCGAGTACTTTGACGCCGTGAAAATTGCGTTGACTGCAACACCGGCGCTGCACACTACCGAAATCTTCGGAAAGCCTGTTTTTAACTATTCTTACCGTGAGGCTGTCATTGACGGCTATCTGGTAGATCACGATGCGCCACACAATATCCGCACCAAACTGCGTGTTGAGGGTATCAACTATCAGAAGGGCGAACAGCTTGCTATTTACGACCCGGTTACCGGTGAAGTCCTCAATAGTGCTGAGTTGGAAGATGATATGAAGTTTGAAATCGACAGCTTCAACCGACAGGTCATCACAGAGAATTTCAACCGGACTGTCCTCGAAGAAATCGCATGGGACTTCAACCCGGATGGTCAGGGCAAGACCCTCATCTATGCTGTCGATGACAACCATGCTGACCTTATTGTAAAAATTTTGAAGGAGATCTATGCGGATGGCGGCGTTGACAACGATACCGTCATGAAGATCACCGGAAGCGTGGCAGGCGGCAACAAGAAGAAAATCTCTGAAGCAATCAAGCGTTTCAAAAACGAGTCTCTGCCCAAAATCGTAGTCACCGTTGACCTTCTGACCACTGGCATTGATGTGCCGGAGATCACCACCTTGGTATTTATGCGTCGCATCAAATCCCGCATCCTTTTTGAGCAGATGTTAGGCCGTGCCACCAGATTGTGTCCCGCTATCGGCAAAACTCACTTTGAGATTTATGATCCTGTGGGTGTGTATGAATCCTTGCAGGATGTCAGCAACATGAAGCCAGTTGCTACCAACCCGTCTGCCAGTTTTGAAGATTTGATGAAGGGGCTGGAGGTAGCAACCACCGATGAGCAACTTGCTTATCAGATCGACCTGATTGTTGCCAAGCTGCAGCGCAAGCGCTGCAATGTGAGTAAAAAGGCACTGGAGCAGTTTGCCCACCTTACTGGAGGCAAGGATTTGGGTGCCTTTGCAGAACACCTTAACAGCAGCACAATCAAGGAGGCCACCGCTGAACTGCTGGGACATCGTGAGGCGTTCTCCGTGCTGGACAAGGACAAGACCCACCGCAAGCACCCGGTTGTCATTGATAATCATGAGGACGAGCTGATTGACCACACCCGCGGTTACGGCGAAGGCCAGAAGCCAGAGGACTATCTGGAAGCATTCAGGGAGTTTATCAACAACAATATAAATGCCATCGCAGCTCTGCGCACGGTATGTACCAGACCTTCTGAACTCACCAGGGACGCCCTCAAGAGCCTAAAGCTGGAGCTTGACCGCCATGACTTCACGGAGAAGCAGTTGAACTCCGCATGGAATGAGATGACCAATCAGGACATTGTGGCCGATATTATTGCCTTTATCCGCCAACAGGCTCTCGGCTCTACTTTGATTAGTCACGAGCAGCGAGTAAAGCATGCCTTTGCAAAGCTGCGTGTCAACCATGATTTTAACAAGACTCAGCTCGACTGGCTCAAGCGTATTGAGAAGGTGCTGCTGGAAGAAAGTGTGCTGGATGAGCAGATCTTCGAGATCGGCGCATTCAAGAACGCCGGTGGATTTACCATCATTGACCGCCGTTTTGGCGGCAAACTACACGAGATCATTACAGAACTGAACGAGTATCTCTATGAAGATGGAGGAAGCATAGCGTGAACAATAAGGAAATCGTAGCAAAACTTTGGAATCTCTGCAATGTACTGCGGGATGACGGTATTACTTATCAGCAGTATGTTACGGAACTGACTTATATCCTGTTCCTGAAAATGTGCAAGGAAACCGGTACCGAGGGAGCTATCCCGGAGCAGTATCGTTGGGACAAGCTTATTACCAAACAGGGCGTGGAACTGAAGAAGTTCTACAAGGAACTGCTGGAGCATCTGGGCGAGAGCTGCACCGGCCGTGTCCGAGAAATCTATCAGGGCGCACAGAGCAATATCGACGAGCCAAAGAACCTGGAGAAAATCATCCAGACCATCGACCAGTTCGACTGGTATAGTGCCAAGGAAGAAGGACTGGGCAATCTTTACGAAGGCCTGTTGGAGAAGAATGCGACGGAGAAGAAGTCCGGTGCCGGACAGTACTTTACGCCGCGCGTTCTCATCAATGTCATGACCCGACTTATTGCCCCCCAGCCCGGTGAGAGGTGCAACGACCCAGCCTGTGGTACTTTTGGCTTTATGATCGCTGCTGACCGCTATGTCAAGGACCACACCGATGACCTGTTTGAGCTGCCTGTGGATCAGCAGGAGTTCCAACGTGCTCAGGCATTTTCTGGCTGCGAATTGGTACATGATACCCACCGTCTGGCTCTAATGAACGCTATGCTGCATGATATTAACGGCCCCATCTATCTTGGTGATACACTGTCCAACTTTGGTAAGGAAATGAAAGGCTATGATGTCGTTTTGACAAATCCGCCCTTCGGCACCAAGAAAGGCGGAGAACGTGCTACCCGTGACGACTTTACTTTCCCCACCAGCAACAAACAGTTGAACTTCCTGCAGCACATCTACCGTAGCTTGAATAAGCACGGCGGCGCTCGTGCGGCAGTTGTTCTGCCAGACAACGTTCTGTTTGCTGACGGCGATGGTGAGCGCATCCGCCGCGACCTGATGGAGAAGTGCAACCTGCATACCATTCTTCGCCTGCCCACCGGCATTTTCTATGCTCAGGGCGTCAAAACCAATGTGCTGTTTTTTACCCGTGGCCGCGAGGACAAAGGCAATACCCGTGAGATTTGGTTCTATGACCTGCGCTCCGATATGCCCTCCTTCGGCAAAACTAACCCTCTGAAAGAAAGCCATTTTGACGAGTTTGTCGAGTGCTATAAGGACGGCGACCTGTCAGCTCGTACTGAAACCTACAGTGCAGAGAACCCCAACGGCAGATGGCGCAAGTTTACCTATGAGGAGATTCTGGCCCGCGACAAGACCAGCCTGGATATCACTTGGATGAAGTCCGACGGCGGAACAGAGGATTACACCCTCTCTGAACTGCTGGATCAGATCAAGGAAAAGTCCGCAAACATCGCCAAAGCTGTGGCTGCTCTGGAAGAACTGATCGGCGAGGTAGATGAGTAATGGATACGAAAGCATTACGGCAAAAAATTCTTGACCTCGCTATCCGAGGCAAGTTAGTGCCACAAGACCCGAATGACGAACCTGCATCCGTGTTGTTGGAGCGTATTCGTCAGCAGAAGCAGCAGATGGTCAAGGAGGGCAAGCTCAAGCCCAAGGATATCAAGAACGATTCCTTTATCTTTGTCGGTGAGGATAATTTACATTATGAGAAGTTCGCTGACGGCAGCGTGAAATGTATCGAGGATGAAATACCATTTGATATTCCTGGCTCTTGGGCGTGGGCGAGGACTAAAACGGTTTCTGTTGATTTGCCATACGGGACCTCGAAGAAGTCTAATTTTTCTGGAAAAGTTGCAGTTCTTCGAATGGGTAATTTACAAGATGGTGAGATTGATTATTCCGATCTGGTATACTCTTCGGATGAAGAAGATATAGAAAAGTATTATTTGCTGGAAAATGACCTTTTGTTCAATCGAACAAACAGCGCTGAATGGGTAGGAAAAACTTCAATATATCGAGGGGATACTCCTGCAATATATGCGGGCTACCTCATCAGAATACGAACTCCCCTCTGTGGAGAATACTTGAACGCTGTAATGAACAGCGTATATGCCAAAAATTACTGTATCAGAGTTAAAACTGATGCAGTAAATCAATCAAACATCAATGCCCAAAAACTGGGTACGTTTCTTGTGCCTGTTGCGCCCATCAAAGAACAGCACAGGATCGTTACATCTTTCAAGCGGACATTTGAATTTACACAGTGCATCCAAAGTGGAAAAAAAGAACTTTCCGCACTGATTCAAAGCGCAAAGGCGAAAATCCTTGACCTCGCTATCCGAGGTCAGCTTGTACCGCAAGACCCTGCCGATGAACCTGCATCTGTCCTACTTGATCGCATCAGAACCGAAAAGGAAGAACTCATCCGGCAGGGCAAAATCAAGCGCGACAAGAAGGAATCTGTCATCTTTCGTGGTGAGGATAACTCTTATTATG
>ERZ773258.1306-NODE-1306-length-20693-cov-5.481975_pt1 | contig 20693 bp, 16 predicted proteins | sample MGYA00511962_ERZ773258 | MGnify/ENA primary metagenome ERZ773258 (study PRJEB29015, sample SAMEA2737755) | human gut metagenome | biome: human gut; feature: human-associated habitat; material: faeces | place: China | collected 2012 ... | reverse complement strand
TTCAAGCATATCCCATGAATTATCCCACTAATTTGCTACGTGCTTTTGCGGTAGTCTGCTCATGGAGAATACTAGGGACAAAGATAAATCTTTTCTTCTGATTTACAAAATTAAGATTTTTATTTTAATTACCGCCCAAAAGAGAACTATTACTGTATTTCGATTATCGCAACTGTTACGGTGGTAGCAGGATGAATTTATATCTGCGATACTAACTTTAACACATAAAAACTATACTAATTTTTTTCTTTTAATTTCATCCAAGTTTTTTCCATTCATATTTTTCCAAGTTTTCCAACCATTGGTTGGACAACCTGCGACAACTCCTCCAGCTGTACTTGGAGAAGAAAATATATAATCTTCAGTAAATACATAAACATTTCCTTCTAAGGACAGAATACCAGTATCAATTAATTTATTGCGGAGGTCTATCATGTATTTATGGCAAGAGGGCAAAGTGTCTTTTATGGCTTTAGAACCCTTGTAAACGACAAAACCTTCATCTATCAAATCTCCTTCAGCAATAGCTTCCTTGCTTTTCATTTTGTATATATCCTCAGATGTTCTATAGTTTTCTCGAGAAATAGAATCAAACAGAGGAAATCCCAGTGTAGATAAGAGAATTTTGGTTGTTTCAAAACAATCGAGCATATCAGCTTCCATACTTTCAGTAACAAAAGGCAAATTTGTATTAACTCCGTTTTCTAACTGCCAACGACCAACTTCTTGTGCCTTTTTTATTGAAATGTGTTCCAAAAATTTGACATGCGTTTTGGTGAAAGCATTTATTTTGGAAATAATAACTATCGCATAATTCCAGAAATCTTTGTTACGTTGATGCTGAGATAGTCTAACCGCACAATCTTCTGCTTCACCAATATATACTAAGGGCTTTCCAATCTCCGATTCTCCAAATAAAAAGTAGAAACCGACATTTGATAATTCATTTCGTGTTAGAATATAATCAAACTGATTACGAGGAAATAATATTGCTTTAACTGTCCGATTGGTTATTTCAGCAATACGAACACCTCGTGGGTTTCCATCAGGCAGGAATATTTGTAAGGTTTGCGGTCGTATATTCATTTTAGAGTTTCTTTTTAGCAATCTTAATATCAGGCATTGTATGCTGAGTATAAGTTTTTATAAGTTTACTTTTAACTTGGTTTGTTTCATCTAAATTATCAACAAAGAATCGTTCTTTAAACTCGACCCCTAAATCTTTATTGGTTTTGTGTATTCCACTATCAGTAACAACACGTAAATAATCCTGCATCAATCCTTTGTCATTTTCAATGTACAAGAATAGTTGATCCGTTAATTCAAGACAGAATTTTTCAACTACTTTTTGAGCAAATTCCTTAGTCGTCATAATATATTGGTTTTTATATCTCTTTCAAAATCATCACATAGTTGGGGTAGAATATCTTTTGTTTCACGTTTAAAGAAATCGTCCAGCTCTTTATTTTTTATTGTATATTTACGATACATTTTAGAAAAGTCACTATAAATTTCTTCTGAAGAGAAGGCCATACCATCGTCCAGTATTTTAGCAACTAAGCGTTTTCCTGCTTCATCATTTCGTATATAATCGAAAAAATCGTCTATTTTCTTCTCAAATTCTTGTATTAATTCAGCGATAGCCTCCTCCTCTTGGTTACGCTTTTCTATTACTTTCAGAATGCTATATTTAAATTGATTGCTTTCGAAATCTCCTTTAGGTTCTGTTAGAACTGATCGTTTGGTATCTTTAATCTGATAATCTTTAGGGGCAACAATCCCTATCTTATTATCAAAATATATTTCAACATCATCTATTAATTCGTCAGGTTTTGTGATTTGATTATATTCTATATTGAATTTTCTCCAGAATTCAAGAAAATCTTTATCGTTTAATTTCTTGTCAAACTCGATCACGTTTTCGATTAAGTTTAGTATTCTAAAATATAAGTTGACAGATAATTTTAACTTTTTAGCTTCTTTTTCTGAATGATGAATGTATTCACAAAAACTATCTGTAATATCTAAAATAGTAGAAATATCTCCTTTGTTCTTTTTATATTCAACAAACACAGAAAAATGTTTTACGAATAGTTCATGTTCCTGTAACTCTTTATAGTAAATGTCTAATTTTTCTTCATATCCAATTGGATCAAAGCTGGAAACGACTACATTGCTATAATGCACGAAAGCCTCCTTTATATTCTGTACATTGATGTTTTTATAGGAGAAATCGACAATCTTACAGTCATTCTTATATTTTGTTTTTCTGTTGACACGACAGATGGTTTGGATCGCATTAATACCTCTAATCTCTTTATCTAAAAATAAAGTATGAAGTTTAGGCTCGTCAAAACCTGTCTGAAGTTTATCAACAACAATTATCAATCCATTTTTCACAAGTCTGAAATTTTGTAGAACTTGTTTTTCACTAAGTCCTCCGTTTAAACTTGACATAGCAGGATATTCTTGTGAGTCCGAATATACGATATATACTGGAGCATCTTTAAATCGTTCATACTTTTTCAAACTTGTGAACTCTTTATACAGCTTGTCAATATGCTTTTTGTACTTAATCGCATTAGGTATAGTACTAACAGCTAACATTGCTTTGGCATTACCTCTTATATTTTGATAAACGGAGGTAGCCAAACGTTCCACTATAAATTTAGAAACAGCTTCTATTCTTTCAGAATTAGAATAAATATTCCTTTTTCGAATAATATATTTTTTTCCATATTCATCAATTCCTGTTTCAGTATTATCTGGAATTTCTTCATACCCAGTATCTCCCTCAAATCCTTTTAGGTCATCATCCGGAATTTCAAAGAACATCTTGGACGAAACAGGTACAATCCCTTTTATCGGATTAAGTATATATCCATCTTCAATAGCCTCTTTCATTGTGTAGCTATCGAAAGGTATCCATATCTTTTCTGCTTCTGCATATTTATTGAATTCCCCAAAGCGAGCTAATGTATGGTCACTTGGTGTTGCTGTGAAACCAATAATGAGATTTTTCTTTTGAGCTGTTTTAATATATTCTTCATTATGGTCGAAACTACTTTGAATGTCATCGAAAAGACTGACCATATCTTCGTGCTGGTCTCCAGTGTTACTTCGATGTATTTCATCAATAAGGAAAGCAATTCGATATGCAGATAGTTTTTTGATTAGGTCTTCTCCCAAAACCTTTTTTACACTGTCTCTTCCGAATTTTTGAATATTTACTACAACGATTCGCTTATCGCTCTGGAATGCTTTTTCAAATGTTTTTTGGTCTTGAGCTTCTATGAACGTACTTTTTTGAATGTTCATGTTGTACATAACCGAATCTAATTGGTCTCGTAACTGTAAACGGTCAACGACTAATAGAATCTTATCGTATACATAATTCCCGTTTTTACGCAAATCTTTTAGTTGCAGAGCTGTCCAACCAATAATGTTACTTTTTCCAAATCCTGCCGAATATTGTAAAAGCAAAGAATACACATGCTTATTGTTTAGGTATTTTTGACGTTTTGTAATTAGTTCTTTTATTCTCTCCTCTCCAATACCTTTTGCTTTCAGCTCTTTTTCTAGTTTTTTTATAAAGTAGTTCGGTTCAGACTCATGTGCGAGGAATTCATCTATCTTGGCAATTACTTTATCTGTTCCAAATTTTTGTTTGGGACGTGGAGCTATCAATCGTCCATCGCTATGTTTGTATTCTTTGGTTTTGCTTCCAGGCTTTTTTATCAGTTCCCTCTCTATAAAGTTGTAATAGAGAATCTCTTTCTCTATCATTTTTTTATCATAGAAAGCTTTGAAAACTTCTTCGAATTGTTTGGTCTTTTGGGCTTCTCTATTAAGCACAGGATAGGCTTTAAAATCTTTCATTAAAATTTTATGATAGTCGTCAAAATCATAATCGCCTTTTTCGTAAGCCGCTTTTATTTCGTCAAATAGATTGGATATATTTCGAATGATATATGTTTCATTTATATCAGTAGTAGTAATGTGAATGGCTTTCTCAAAAATTTTAAGGAAGTTTTTTCGTATAGTTTGCGAAACGTCATTGTTATCTGCTATTTCCAAATATTCTTGTACAGCAGTCAGGTAATCTTTTGCTACTTTTCTGCGCCCATTATTTTTTGCATTTTGATTGTTGTAACTGCTTTTTAGTTCGCTATATCCGAGATAAACACCATTTAGGAAAAATGAAAGATCGGGACGGAATGAGAAACGTTGTTTGCCATCATATCGGAATGTATAAGGAAGCTCCTGAACTACTGAGAATATATTCTGTTCAAACAATTTATCCTCATATATTTCGCTTCCGCTTGGATAAAAGAGATGTAAAGAAATACCTTCGAATGTAACAGTTTTGTTGTTGTTGAAAAACAGAGCCATATTAGCAGATGACTTGATACGTTCATCCAAAAAAAGGATTAGCTTATCGAAAAGAGCTTTTTCGGTTTCAAACTTACGCAACAACTTTTTGTAGTTATCCTTATTGAGTGGTGTCTCCGAAAGAAACTCTTTCAAATCTTCCACAATAAAGAACTGCGGTGAAACCGTATTCGCCTTGGCTTCTTTATATTGCAATCCATCAGGATGTTCGCATAAGAAGTTAATCAGATATTTTTCCTGTAAATCAAGTTCCTGCATATTATTCTATTACTTTTAGTTTTCCAGTTACAACATCATTTATAAGTGTTTTTCGCAATTCTTGAAGCTTGGCTATTTGAAGACATAGATTATTGGTGATACAATCTATATTGTTAGTTTGTTTGTCTAAATATTTGACGATTTTAATCTGTTCCTCTTTTGGTGGAAGAATTACATGAAACGATTTTAGAGAATTAACTGATACTCCACCAATCATTCCATTCAGAACAGCAAAAAATTGTGTTGCCCATATATCTGACTGAAGTTGATAGTAAAAGTATTTGTCGTCTATGCTGTCTCTTTTTGATTTTATAGAGCATAGCTTGTTTACAAAACAAGATTTTAGGGTATTAAACCCCATTTTTTTTCCAGCGCTAGCTCCTTCTATACATATAAGACTCGACTTTTCATGAGAGATTTTGAAATTATTTAGCATTCTATAAGGTATAAGCAGACCATTGTCATAATCTATATTTCCTTGATCTATATCAATGTCTTTTGTCGCTATATATGGTAATCCATTAATAGTATTTTCATAAAGTGTTTTATCTGAAATGCTATTCCCTGTGTATATATCAAATTTATCTTTCAATCGATAAAAATTCCAGTGTTCAGGTATTTTCCCAATCCAATCGATTCCACTATCCTTTAACTTTATACTATCATCTAATCCTCGACAAACGATCTTATTTATCAAAGACCTTCGGAGTTCTTTGTAATAACTTATTTTATTATTAAGCAATTCAATTTTTCTATCAATAAGTTGTGTTTTTGAATCTAAGTAGTTTGCAATTGCAATCTGTTCATTCAATGGGGGAATGATGGATTGAATTTGATAAAATTCTCTAGGATATAATCGTAGTCTTGAAGAAACGATACCTTTTGAATACCGAGTCATCTCGATGATGAAATTAGGCGTTTTAAATAGATAATTAAAGTATTGAGCATGGTATTCTATTCGAGGTATAGGGTGGTACACATTGTATGCAGGACTACATATTCCTGCATTTTTACAAGCTCCTAACGCTCCCATCCATGCCCACATCGTATTGATGATAATATCACCTGGACAACATTTTTTATAACCGACGTTTGTTTCTGCCAAAAACATATTAACGTTTTTCTCACTTCTCAAAGTGACACCTGTAATGTGAGAAACGGTTAAAAGATCTTCTGTTCCTGTAACAGACACTTTATTCGTGTCTATTAGGAAGTTTTTAATTCTTTTAATTTGCCAATGTTCAGGAACTGCACCTAACCATTTTATGCCTAAGTCTTTATATTTATCGTATTTTTTCATAAACCCAAGCTTCCTTCCAGTTTACTTAATTCTTCTTCTAGTTTATCTAAATCAGCAGTAATTTGACTGATTTCTCGTAAGGTTTCGGGTTTATAAAACACCTTATTGAAATTTATTTCCAATCCTATGGTATTATCAATATATTCAAAAGGCTTGAGTATATATTTTGCCATAAAATCAGCAATTTGCTGTCGGTTTATTTCTGGATTTGGGTTGTAAGGTATTATCTCATAATCCTTTTGTTTATCCTGTGTTAGTTCTACAGTAATGACAATGCCCTTGGATTTTTTTGTTTTACTATCCTTCTTTAAAGCTGCTTTTACGACTATCTTTCCACAGCCCAGCTCTTTTTGTTTCCCTTTTTTATCTTCAATCAGTGTATCTCTTTCTGTGTCGTACCAGTAGCAAGCACTTTTGGTATTTATTTTAAGGTCGTTTTCTTTATAATCCAAAGAACTTACAAGCGGTTTTATTTCTTCTTCAAAATACTGCTCTAAATTTTTGTATTCACTTGTATGCACCTCTCCAGTGAGTTTATCAACATACTCTCCTTTAGGAAATTCTGTTATCTCGAACTCCCTAATTTCAATAAGTTTTTCGTCAATAGTTTGAGCAATCTTGGTTGGAATAAGTTTAATAGATTTTTCTTCCACTTTCTCCCCATCTCTATTTGTCTTGATTGGCATTTAAATGTACTTACCATTTGCATCGATATTGGTAAGCATGATACTTTGTTTGTTATAATAGAAATCCCACTTATCAAATACTTTGGTGAAATTATTGTCTTTAAAATTGAGATAAGCATTAACAATATTTTCTCTATTTGTAAGCAGCATTTCCTTCCGTTTTTTACCTTTGTTTCTTGTGAGGGTAGAGAAAAGTTCACTTGCATTAATCAATGCAACTTTATTCTTTCTTTCGTCGGATTTGTTTTTATTGAACACCCATAAGTACGTATAAATACCTGTATTGAAAAACTCATCGGTAGGCATTTGAATAATAGCTTCGACCCAGTCTTGATCAAAGAAATATTTACGAATATTACTCTCGCCGCTTCCTGCATCGCCACTAAATAGGGTGGAGCCATTATGTACAACTACTGCCATACCATCATCAGCAAGTTTGTAGAGAATATGTTGCGTAAACAGAAACTGTCCATCCGAAATAGATGGAAGATCAACAAAACGTTCTGTATTATCATTCTTAATATCTTTCTCAAAACCTTTCCAATCTACTCCGTAAGGAGGATTAGCTACCGCCACAGAAAAAGATTTATCATAAAACTTACCTATTTCTGTTAGAGTATTACCATATTCTATTTGTGCATCTTTTCGGAAGCGGCTTTCAATCTTAGATAAGGCAAAGAGAGCATCGTTCCACTCCTGACCAAATGTTGCAGTCGGTTTATTGGGATATTTTTCGAGGATTTTATCTTCTACCCCAAATAATAGATTTCCCCCACCACAGGTAGCATCATATATAGTAATAAATCGATTGTCATTTTTTATTTGAGAAACAATCAGTTCGGCAATTAATGCAATAATGTCGTCTGGAGTATATTGTTCTCCAGCTGTTTCAGCTGACATATCTGCCCAGCGACGTTTGATATGTTCTTCAAGTGTGGTTATTTCAGAGTTATTAAAGGGCGTAAGATCAATCTCACTCCATGTTTTTACATAGTCAAAAAGAACTCTTTTTTTTGCCAGCAATGCAGAAACACCAGAAATATCAAGAAATTTTTCTTCCTGAGATCCTTTGTCAACGCCTAATAAAGATTTTGTTTCAGTGTCAAAAGCCTTTAGATAAGCCCGGAAATCGGTATCGAAGGTTTTATCGTTTTTACAAATGTCTTTTAATGTTTTGTTTTTCTTTACAACATAAGTGTTATAGCCAAGACCTTCTAATTTAAACATTTCAACAAAATCCTCGATATTGTCCCGACTGATGTCTTCCTCCAATTTTTCTGCTGCACGGATCAATCTACTCTCTACCATTAAAAGAGCAAAAAATGGCATCATGTATTTTGGAAAGTCACTTTCCTTTATCCCAGAACCTCTAAGAAGATCTGCTGTTTTCCAAACATCAGATTCGTATTTTAATATATTATTGTTCATTTTTCTTTTCTATTGTTTCTAATGTTATTCTTAGACTATCAATTGCCGTCTCTTCTTTTTTTACTAATTCATATATTTGGTCTGACAGCCAAAGAGTAAGTAACTCCTTTGAAGAGTATTCTAAGAATGATGCAAGTTGTAGAACCTGTTCTCGTTTTGCTTTACGTTCATTCCGTTCTAATTTACTCAAAAAAGCTGTATCGGTTTCGAGATAAGCTGCAACCTGTCTAAGTAACAACCCTTTGCTCTCTCTTAATTCGCGTAGTTTATCCCCTAATCTATTCATTTGCTTTTTGTTGGCTTGTCAAATATCTGCAAATGTACAGATTTTAAGGGGAAAAATAAAGGATAAACTAAAAAAGGTTGATTAAAATATAATTTATTTCCCCTTATAGACTTGCTAGACACTCTTTCTATAGAATTACTGAATAAAGTAATGTTTTTTAGAAGATTTACTCTTTGGGGAATAAATAAGGAAAAATCTTTTAGAACTCGAAGGACTTGGCTGACCTTGCTGTTTCAGACTTGGAATATACCTTGTTTCACAAATATAAATGGGTTACCGTCTGAATTCCCTCTTTGGTTTCCTCTTTTTCTTTGGTTTTCTTATCGACTGTTTGTTATTGCTATTACTTAGTTCGGGAGTTAGGATACACAAAGCGGAGAATAATCCTAAATCGCTTCCCTGATTTACCACCTGCTTTTTTCTTTTTTATCTGAGATTGTATTCTCTTGGTGGATTTGGAGTTTCTTGATAGTTCGTTCCTGCATATTAAGTTGTTCGGTGATCGTCCTATTCTTCATAATATTGTAATATTCAAGGTCTATGTCAGAAAATGGTATGTCAAGATGCTTGTTGAGCTTTATAAAAGACGAATAGGACACTTCAAATATTCCTGCATATCTGATTTATTCTCTTTCTGCAAGTTCTGAATATAGGTCAGATAGTATTCGCCCACCGTTTTATTAGTTGTGTTGGTGGTGGTTGACTCAATAAGAGTTGTGGCTGTAAAATCTTTACCAGCTATTTTCTTATCTAAAGCTGCTTTTTGTATCTCATTGATTTTTTCACTTATGAGAACGGCTATTCTTTTACGATTCGAACATTTGCCCTTTGGCTGGTTTGTCTTGAAGTCCCATTGTTCTACTTTAATAGATATGCCAAGACTTTGATATTTCTTTTTTCCGTCTTTACAGACGCGAATCATCAATGGACTTTCTCCATTACTAAGAGTTTTGTACTTGTAATACACTACTTAAATAGTTTCACTTATACGAATTTTGGTTTAACTTTGGAGTGAAAACCGTAGTGCTCTAAACGAAAAAAGCAGCTATCTAAATTAGATAACTGCTTGATTTTTCAAGTGATCCGCTTGGGGCTCGAACCCAAGACCCCAACATTAAAAGTGTTGTGCTCTACCTGCTGAGCTAGCGAATCAAACCTTTATTGCTGTTAAGCGGGTGCAAAGATAGGCACTTTTATTTAATTTGCAAGGAATATGAGGAAAAAAGTTTGCATTATTTTTCTTCTATACCCTCTATTGGTTGATCTTCAGTGGTTTCTGCCTTATAAATATTTTCTTGATTAATGATGTATCGTTGATAATAGGAGAGCATCAGAGTGGTAAGCGGCAAAGCTATAATCATACCCAGCATTCCCATTAACGATCCCCAAATGGATAGGGAGAGCAGAATAATAGCCGGATTCAGGCCGGTAATCTTTCCCATGATACGGGGAACGAGATAGCCATCTTGTATGATTTGTACTACTATAAATACAGCAGTAGCCGAAGCTATGATGATCCAGAAATTATCACCGGTATCCGCAGCTTTCAGAATGGCAAGCATGATGGTGGGGACAAAGCCGATGATTTGTAGGTAAGGTACCATATTCAGTGCACCAATGAATAATCCCAAACCAATGGCCAGTGGGAAATCAATAATCAGAAAGCCGATACTGAATAGAATACCTACGCATAAAGCTACTAATGCCTGTCCGCGGAAATATCTGTTCATGCCGTCTTTTACATCATTCAGTATGCCGGTTACTGTTTTCCGGTATTTCTTTGGCATCAGGTGTGCCCAGCCTTCGGAAATACTTTCGTAATCAAGCAGAATAAACACTATATATAATAGGATAAGGAAGACGGTGAAGAACCCGAATAAGAGGTTGATAGACTCCGATATAAGCGACCATAGTTTAGGAACGGTTACTTTAAGGGCATCCAATATATTCTCCTGGCTGAACATTTGCTCTAAGATGTGAAGGTCGATATTCTGCCGGATAAATTCGGAGAGGGTAGTGGGGACATTGCTTGCTGTATGAGTGGTGCTGAAGTATTCTATCAATAAATCCTTTACCCGCAGGAATTCCTGAATCATAGGCGGCACAAGCAGATAGAACGCAACGCTTCCTATAACGCTGAGAGTAAACAAGGCACAAAAGATAGATATTATTCTGTTTTTTAGCCGTAGCTTATGCTGGAAGAAGCTTACCAACGGATATATCAGATAAGCAATAAGCCAGGCAAGGAAGAACGGAAGCAATACGCCGCTCAATCGCTTCAGGAGCATTAGTACCCCAATGATGATAGCACCGAGAATGACAGCACGAATAAAACTGTCGAATGTAATTTTCTTACGCTCCATAAGGCTTTTGCTTTTTATTTATAGTTTATCCACCGGCGGCAGTCCGGTCTCCCTTTATTGCCCGTAGATAACATTCCCGGCAGAGGGGTTCGTATTCGGCCGTTTCTCCCAGAAGGACTTGTTTGTCATTCTTGACAGTGCGATGTGAGAAGGAGGCTAATTGTCCGCACTTCACACAAATAGCGTGGACTTTGGATACTTCATCGGCAATGGCGCAAAGTCCCGGCATAGGACCGAAGGGAAGACCGCGGAAGTCCATATCCAGACCTGCTACAATAACACGTATGCCATTATTGGCAAGCTCATTACATACATCAATCAGGCCATTATCAAAGAATTGCGCTTCGTCGATACCTACTACATCGATTTCTGAAGTGAACAGCAGGATACTTGCCGATGAATCAATCGGCGTAGAAGCAATGGAATGGCTATCGTGAGACACGACCTCTTCTTCCGAATAGCGTGTATCAATGGCAGGCTTGAATATTTCTACGCGCTGTTTGGCGAATTTAGCACGTTTCAGACGGCGGATTAGTTCTTCCGTCTTACCGGAGAACATTGAGCCGCATATAACTTCGATTCTTCCTCTACGATTGGTTTCCTGTATATGGTCTTCCGAGAATAATACCATTGTTCTAAAATGTTTATTTTAGCCGCAAAAATAACACTTTTAATGGCTTTCCGATATTTTTTCATTATTTATTTCTACATTTGCGGCATTAACATTTGTGATGCGAAAGGAAATGCAGACATTATTGGACGACATAGAACTGGATATTCAGGAACTGAAATATTTAATGCAAGTTCTTGCAACAGACGCCAACCCTACATTGAAGGTAGTAGCTAAACGGAATATACAGCAGATGCGTGCACGACTGGATGCTTTGCAGAAACTGCTGGACGAAACTCCCGTAGAGGTAGTTGCCATTCCTGAAGCTCCTGTCGTTCCAGTGGTTATTCCCGAACCGGCCGCTGCTCCTGAACCGGTTAAACCGACTCCTGTAGAAGAACCGGTCGTTGTTGAAATCACCAAGCCGGTAGAGATCGTATCTCCCAAGCCTGAGTCCACGTCCAAACCCGAGTCTGAACCGTCCGCAATAATATCTTCTGCATCGCCTATTTTAGCAGAGCGGATAAAACCGGCCACTGATCTGCGGCATGCTATCAGTCTGAATGACTCATTCCGCTTTGCCCGTGAGATTTTTGGCGGTGATACTGCCCGCATGAATGAAGTGATACGACAGTTGGGCGCTGCTCCTTCATTGGAAAAGGCATTGGAACTCTTTTCTTCTACCGTTAATCCTGATGAAGAGAATGAAACGGTGATTGATTTTATAGAACTTCTTAAGAAATACTTCAGCTAAAGCAATTACGGATATGGGAAAACTTTATGTAGTGCCTACTCCGGTAGGAAATTTGGAAGATATGACATTCCGGGCTATTCGTATTCTGAAAGAGGCGGATTTGATTCTTGCCGAAGATACGCGCACTTCCGGAATCTTACTGAAGCATTTTGAAATAAAGAACGCAATGCAATCCCATCATAAGTTTAATGAACATAAAATGGTGGAAAGTGTTGTTAATAGAATAAAGGCAGGTGAAACTGTTGCATTAATATCGGACGCAGGCACACCGGGAATCTCTGATCCGGGCTTTCTGGTAGTGCGTGAGTGTGTTCGCAACGGTATTGAAGTACAATGTTTGCCGGGGGCTACAGCTCTTGTGCCGGCTTTGGTTGCTTCGGGCTTGCCAAATGAAAAATTCTGTTTCGAAGGTTTTCTTCCGCAGAAAAAAGGACGCATGACACGTCTGAAGATATTGGCAGAGGAACGCCGTACCATGGTGTTTTATGAGTCTCCCCACCGTCTGGTGAAAGCGCTGACTCAGTTTGCAGAGCATTTCGGTGCGGAACGTCAGGCATCTGTATCCCGGGAGATATCAAAGATGCACGAAGAAACGGTGCGTGGCACTCTGACTGAATTGATTGAGCATTTCACAGCCAATGACCCGCGTGGAGAAATAGTAATAGTAGTAGCAGGAATAGACGATTAAATAACTTCATTAACCAACGTAAAACAAAAGCGTATGAAAAAGTTAGCAGTTTTAATTGTATGTGCGGCCGTTATGGCATCGTGCGACGGCTTGTCAGGTGGAAGTAAAGACCAACTGAAAGCTGAAAATGATTCTCTTTTGATGGAACTTACTCAGCGTAATGCTGAACTGGATGAAATGATGGGTACTTTCAATGATATCTCTGAAGGCTTCCGCCAAATCAATGCCGCCGAAAGCCGCGTAGACTTGCAGCGTGGTGCGGTTTCAGAAGGTTCTTTATCAGCTAAACAGCAGATTGCCACTGATATTGAATTTATCCAGAAACAAATGCAGGAAAACAAAGAGCAGATCGCTAAACTGGAAGCTATGCTGAAAAGTAGCAAGAATAACTCTACCCAGTTGAAGAAAGCTGTAGAATCTCTGACCCAGGAATTGGTAGCTAAAACCCAGCGTATCGAGGAATTGCAGGCTGAACTTGCCTCCAAGAATATTCGTATTCAGGAATTGGATGCAGCTGTGACTGGCCTGTCAACTGACAAAGAAGTGCTTACTGCCGAAAATGAAGCAAAAGCTAAAACCGTAGCTGAGCAGGATAAAGCATTGAACACTGCTTGGTTTGTTTTCGGAACAAAGAAAGAACTGAAGGATCAGAATATTCTGACAAATACCGGTCTCTTCCAGAAAAAGCAAGTGCTTAAGGATAGTGATATCAATAAGGATTACTTTACTCAGGTTGATATTCGTACAACGAAAGAAATTAAGTTGTATTCCAAGAGTGCAGATGTCTTGACCACTCATCCGGCAGGTTCTTATGCTTTGGAGAAAGATGATAAAGATCAGCTCGTTCTGAAGATTACGAATCCGAAAGATTTCTGGAGCGTATCCAGATACCTGGTTATCCAAGTAAAATAACTTAATTAAATTATAAGAATGGCAGGGAAGGGTTATCCCTGCCATTTTCTTTTTATATGCAGTACAAGAATATTTTTTTCGACCTGGACGATACTCTCTGGGCCTTTTCTTTTAATGCCCGTGATACATTTGAGGAAATGTATCGCAAATATGAATATGATCGCTATTTTCGGTCTTTTGGACATTTCTATGAACTCTATGAGAAGCGTAATATCGAATTGTGGGCAGAATATGCAGATGGAAAAGTGACAAAAGAAGAACTGAATCGTCAACGTTTTCTCTATCCGCTGGAGGCAGTAGGAGAGGGGGATGCGGCTTTAGCGAAAGCTTTTTCTGATGACTTCTTTGCGGTTATTCCTACAAAAAGCAGATTGATGCCCCATGCGCAGGAAGTGCTGGAATATTTGGCACCTAAATATAATCTTTATATCCTCTCCAATGGATTTCAGGAACTGCAATGCCACAAAATGCGTTCTGCCGGAATTGACCATTATTTCAAGAAAGTAGTTCTATCAGATGATATTGGTATCTTGAAGCCATGGCCCGAAATTTTCCATTTTGCCATGTCGGCTACCCAGTCTGAACTACGTGAATCGTTGATGGTGGGTGACAGCTGGGAAAATGATATAACGGGTGCTCAGGGAGTAGGTATGCATCAAGTGTTCTATAATGTAACGGGACGTACCGAGTTTCCATTTAAGCCTACTTATCAGATTACAGATTTGAAAGAGTTGCTCCAATTGTTGTGACATTGAGGGATTAGTTGTAATTTTGTCAGCGTAAACACATAATTTGCAGCTATGGATACTATTTTACCTTTCGCTTTGCTTTGTTTCACTTCTTTCTTTACGTTGACAAATCCTCTCGGGACTATGCCCGTCTTTCTGACCATGACCCATGGAATGACGGATAAGGAGCGACAGTCTGTAGTGTCTCGTGCTACATTAGTGGCTTTCATCACGATTATGGTCTTTACCTTTGCAGGTCAGTTCCTGTTCAAGTTCTTTGGGATCTCTACAAACGGATTTCGTATAGCAGGTGGTGTCATCATCTTTAAAATCGGTTTTGATATGTTGCAAGCACGTTATACACAAATGAAATTGAAAGATGAAGAGATTAAAACTTATGCCGATGACATCTCCGTCACCCCTTTAGGGATTCCGATGCTTTGCGGTCCCGGTGCCATAGCAAACGCCATTGTGTTGATGCAGGATGCCCATACTATCCAAATGAAAGGTGTACTGATTGGTATGATCGCCTTTATCTACTTGATTACATTTTTCATCTTGCGTGCCTCTACGCGATTGGTAAAGGTTTTAGGGGAAACGGGAAATAATGTGATGATGCGCCTGATGGGACTTATTCTGATGGTAATTGCTGTGGAGTGTTTTGTGAGTGGGGCAAAGCCGATATTGGTGGATATTTTGAAAGAAGGGTTGATATAAAAATACCCCCAAATGTCAGGTTGGACATTCGGAGGTATTTAAAATGTTCAGTTATCGTATGATTGTCACCATGGATAATTCGTATTCCAGTTAAATGCTACAGTTTGATAATAGGCCAAGCTGACACTGCTTCCACCTTCATCAACTCCCACCAAGGCTTGAATTATATAGAGGCTTCCATCATTCTCAAACGAACAGTTGTTCTTACCCGGTGTGTAGGCAAAGTAATAGTTACCGTCGTCTGCACTCGCTTCACCCATTTTCTGAACCGTAGATGGAAATCCGACAGGTGTACCATTAGCGGCATTGACGATGAACTGGATATGGTGTCCCTTTTCCAAAGTCACTCCTGTTGCACCGGCTGCTGTTTCTGAATAATAGTAGGGACTTACCAGTCGGTACAAACCATTACCACCTTCTGCCTTTTCTATATCCACTTTCACACCGTCACCTACCAAACCGTTATCGTCGATAGTTCCTGACCATGAAGTATAGAACTGAGCGCTACCGGCTGCTACCCAATTGTACAATTTGCTTAAATTAATTGTTGTGGTAGAATTGCCTGATACAGAGGTGTTATCCTTTGCTATGGAAAGAGTCGCTTTATAAGAAACACCTACTTGAATGTTGCCTACTGCAATCGTATAAATGGCGGTATTGCTACCATCTGCAAATGTTACCTCAGCCGGTCCGCTCAATGCAGGATCATTAAATTTTGCATCTACGGCAATGGTCGATGCACCTACATTGGTATTGCGTGTCAGAGAAATCTTGATTTCAGTCAACGTTTCAGTACCTGCTACGCTATAGGTTTGTTCGCTCTGGTCGAACGTATATTTCACTTCGCTGTCTATCGGGGCTTTGTCCCAATAACCATCGGTACTACAGCCGACAAACATGACAGCCGCTACCGACAGCGCTATGGATAAAATTGATTTATTGAAATTCATATAATGCTATTTTTCAGTTTGTTACCTATGTTCATTAGTTGTCTGTAACCGGAGACGGAATTGATGTTACCGGATTATTGTCTGATGCCGAGATCAATGAGTTACCTTGTTCTTCACTTTCAGGGATACGGTAGATCAAGGTGTTATCACCAGCCGGCACGTTAAATACATAAGCGGCAGGGAATCCTGCTCCACGACGGTCGATACCTTTGTTCAGTCGCAGAATATCAAAATAAGAAAGGCCCTCACCCCAAAGTTCAATACGGCGTTGCTGCCATACTGCATCCTGTACGGCTGTTGCACTGGAAGCGGTACAAACATAGGCAGGGTCACGATAGTCATTTACAAACTTTTGTAAAGTAGCTGCGCCGGTTGAAGGATTTCCACCCATAGCTTGTGCTTCTGCCAAAATCAAGTACATTTCTTCCACACGCATCAGAGGAATGTCGCTTGCGTTAGTGCTTTGAGCCATTACTCCTTTATAAGGACCGTATTTCATTTGGGTATAAGCGGGGCAACCATATTTCGTAGCTTGGGCTACTTGTGTTGCATTCAAATTGTCAGAGTGCTTATTGGCATCGAGCCACCATCCTTTACGAACGTCTGTATCAGGAATCTCGTTATACAACTTCTTGTTGATCATACGCCATGATCCTACTGAAGCATATCCATAATTCAGTGATCCCATATGTGAAGGGAAATTCACAATACCGGAAGTTACTACACGGTCTGTTTCAGCGATTACAATGGCCCACATCCAAGAGTGGTCACTGCTTTCCGTAAAGCCCGGAGCACCTGCTTCTTCGCGGCTATAAGGTGTACCACTACCGTTGATGGCTTTTTGAGCGTCTTCAGCTGCCGCAGTCCAATTTTGCATGGTCAGATTGACACGTGCACGTAAACCATAAGCCACTTCCTTGCTGATATAGCGCTTATCGGTACCGCGGGTTTTGTCAGTAGCTTCTAATAAAGATACAGCTTTGTTCAGGTCACTCATGATCTGATCGTAAACTTCTTGCACGGTAGACCGGGCGCAACCATTAGCAGCAGCCTCATTGGCATTTTCGTTTGTAATCAGAGGAACGCAAGGCTTGCTTTCATTCCCTTTATAAGTATGCTGATACATCTGTGCCAATACAAAATAATCGAATGCACGTATAGACAAAGCTTGTGCCAGGTAGTACTTTAGAGAGCTATCTTCCGTAGCCGGGTCGATGGTACTCACTACTCCATTAGCAGTATAGATCTGGTTGTACATCGTACGCCATAATATGTTTGTCGGGCGATAGTTAAAGAAAAGATCCTCAAAAGTCATAGAACGGGTAAACCAGTTATAGTTTATATCTAAACCAACCATATCTGTGCCGCGGCTGTCCAAGTTCAGCATAATTGAACCATAACCGAAGTCGTCGTGTCCAAAAGAAGTGGGGATGGCATTGCCATATACACTGAACATCGCAGTGATACCCGTTACACTTGCCGATACCATTTCTGGGTCGTTTTTAACAACTTCTTCTTTCTGGTCGCTTGTAACAACAGCACCCAGTGGTTCGGTATCCAAATCATTACACCCCACAAGCAATACACTTGCAAGTGCCGATGCGAATATTTTAAATTTTATATCTTTCATTGTTATTCTGCTTTATAGTTAGTATAGTTTAGAACGTTAATTTCACTCCTGCCGAAATACTGCGTAATGCACCATACGTAGAGGTGGTAGATGATACATAACCTTGACGTGGATCTAATCCTTTACGTGCAGCAAACAATGCAACATTGTCGGCAGCACCATAAACTCTAAGTGATTCTATTCCCAGGTTGCGTACGATTCTTTTCGGCAATGTATAACCTAAAGTAATATTGTTAATAGACAAGTAGTTGGAAGAAACAATCCAGCGGTCGGAGCTTGAACCTGCATCATAGTTTTCGGTTGCACACAAACGAGGAACATCTGTATTCGGATTCTCTGCCGTCCAAGCTTTAGCAATGTCCTTATGCCAGTTGTAACCGGCATTACTGTTGCTGCCACCATGCATCAAGTCTTGATAAGTATAATCCCACAGTTTACCACCCAGCTGATAAGAGAACTGGATAGAAAAATCAAAACCATAGAAATCCAAGCTAGTACCAAAACCACCATAGACGGTCGGAAGCAAATCACCGGTAGCTTCTTTGCAATTAGAAGCGACAGCATAGTCTGCTGTTGTATAGGCGTTTCCTTCATCATCTTTCGCCCAGAACAAAGATTGTCCGGTAGTGGGGTCAACACCTGCATATTTCACTAGATAAAGTTGGTACATAGATTCACCTTCGCGATAAATACGTGAACCATTGATTAATTCACCATTCAAATCAGGATGCAGCTTATTTACTTTATTTTTCAGGAAAGTAGCATTCCCAAAAATGTTCCACTTCAAATTATTGATATCAATCGGAGTATAATTCAATTCAATTTCTACACCCGAGTTAGTCATCGAACCAATGTTCATTGGAATAGAACTGTAACCGTTGGAGTTTGCTACCGGCTTATTATAAAGCATGTCGCTAGTCTTACGGTTGAAATATTCTATTGTACCTTCTAATTTATGGTTGAGCAGTGTGAAGTCAGTACCTATATTGAAAGAGTTACTTTTTTCCCAAGTGATATCTGGATTACCTTTATAATAAAGTGTACCATCCGAGAATATACCATTAGCACCGGTCATGGAGTATTGATCCAGATACGGATAGTAGTTTGCATAACCGTTTCTCAGCAATGCATCGTTACCTTGTTGACCAAACGAAGCCTTTAGCTTCAACATATCAATCCATTCTGTATTTTCCAAAAATGCTTCTTTGCTGATAACCCATGCGACACTGGCCGACCAGAAGTTACCCCAACGTTTGTCAGGATGGAAACGAGAAGAAGCGTCGCGACGGTAAGAAGCACTGGCAAAGTATTTTTCATCAAAGTCGTAATTGATTCGACTGATAATACCTCTGGTAGAATATTCGTCACGAGCACCACCACCACGTTTGTTATCGATAGTGTTGTTTACCGTGAAGTCATAATCCTTATAAAGATTCTGCCCGGTTGCATAACTATATTCATAGCGGTAGTCATAGCTCTCATAACCTAACAGAACATCGAAATTGTTCATGCCGAAGCTTTTCTTATAAGTAGCCAGGTATTGCTGGTTGAAGGCGGATGTACGTATGTGTTCTTGTTGTGCAGTACCACCGTAACTTGCAGACTGTCCATAATACTTGTTACCCAAAACATTATAACGTGTATTATCAATATAGGCACCTAATGAACCTGTTAGTTTCAGTCCTTCAATTGGGGACAACTCGATGAACCATTTACCGTTAAGGATATCCATCAGGTATTCTTCCTTATTATAAAGCAAGTCACCCTTGGGGTTTGACATGGACATAAAGTTACGCGTGCTGTTTGTACTGCTACCATCACCATAATCATAAATCTTGTTACCTGAATTCTTGTCGTAAGCTAGTGAACCATCAGCGTTACGTACATACATCGGATAAACTGGAGCAATATTATTTGCCAGTAAGAAAGCGTTTCCTGAAGAAGCAGTAGCTGTTTGGTCGCCCGGATACTTGCTCTTAGAGTTAGTATATCCTAAGCTGGTGCCGAATTTCAGCCACTTTTTTGCTTGGTAGTCTACATTCAAACGCGTAGAAATACGATTGAAACCTGAATTTTCGATAACACCGTTATCTTCCAGGTAACCGGCAGAGAAATAGTAGTTCAAACGATCTGTACCACCTGATACGCTCAAGTTATACTCTTGACGCATTTGACTGGAGATCGTTCCATCTGTCCAATCATCCGGAGTATAGTAATATTGTCCGTCACTATAGCCCAACTTCGCATTTGGATTGATTTTACCATCCATACCGATAAGACCCTCACCTTGAGGTAATGTATATATTTGGTAACCGATTGCCGGGAACAACTGTGTATTAGCATAAGTGTGCGCTGCTTCTGGGGTACGTCCCAATTTGTAATAAGCGGCATTGTAATGAGCCTTATAGAGAGTCTCCATGTACGTATCAGGGTTTTCCATCACGTCGTATTTGCCTACTTGACGGGAATTGCTACCCCAACGTGCATCTACAGATACACGTGCATTACCGTCCTTACCTTTTTTAGTGGTAACCAAGATAACACCGTTAGCACCACGCGCACCATACAAAGCTGCTGCGGCAGCATCTTTCAGTACAGTCATAGTTTCAATATCCTGTGAATTGATAGAAGAAATATCACCATCAAAAGGAATTCCATCTACTACATATAATGGATTGCTGCTGGATGCCATAGAACCAATACCACGAATACGTACTGTGGCTGAAGTTCCTGGTTGGCCGTTGCTGCTTGTAGTTTGTACACCGGCTACACTACCCGACAATGCGTTGGTAATGTTGGATACTTGGCGCTTTTCTAGTTTATCTGCCTTTACAACACTCGCAGATCCGGTAAATGCAGACTTCTTTGCAGTACCGTAAGCTACCACTATAACTTCGTCAAGCATCTCTGAATCCACCTTCATAAAGACCTTCATAGTAGGTTTAATAGCCACTTCTTGTGTCTGCATACCAATGTACGAAACCTGCAAAG